>PDWJ01003243.1_pt1 | contig 27171 bp, 21 predicted proteins | sample 1430881 | NCBI WGS metagenome assembly PDWJ01 (sample SAMN01162460, study PRJNA174530) | Oral metagenome, whole genome shotgun sequencing project. | biome: Marine environment; feature: Marine mammal; material: Swab sample of the gingival sulcus; isolation source: swab sample of gingival sulcus...
CAACGTCAAATCCGGCGGGCGCGGGCGGCTGTCGACCTTTGCCGCCGGGGTGTTTTTGCTGTTTCTGATCGTGGTGCTGGGCGATCTGGTCAAACAAATTCCGATGCCCGCGCTGGTGGCGATCATGATCATGGTGTCGATCGGGACGTTCAGCTGGTCCTCGATCCGGGATTTGCGGGAACATCCGCGCTCTTCTTCCGTGGTGATGCTGGCCACCGTGGTTGTCACCGTGCTGACCCATAATCTGGCCTATGGAGTGCTGACCGGGGTGCTGCTGTCGGGGATCTTCTTCGCCGGCAAGATTTCTCAGATTTTCCGGGTGCGCTCAGAGCTGTCAGAAGATGGGCGCCAGCGCACCTATATCGTCGAAGGGCAGCTGTTCTTTGCCTCGGCCCCGGAATTTTCCGCCGCTTTTGACTTCCACGAAGTGCTGGATAAGGTGATCATCGACGTCACGCACGCCCATATCTGGGATATTTCCTCGGTGCAGGCGCTGGATATGGTGGTGGTCAAATTCCGCCGCGAAGGGGCGCAGGTTGAAATTCTGGGTATGAATGACGCCAGCGAAACCATTGTAGACAGGCTGGCGATCCATGATAAACCTGATGCAATAGAACGGTTAATGGGGCACTAGGATATGTCAAAGATTATTGCGCTGGTGGATGGCTCGGTTTACTCGCAAAGCGTGTGCGACCATGCCGCATGGGTGGCCAAATGCAAGGGCTCTTCGGTAGAGGTGCTGCATATTCTGGGCCGCAATGAGGCCGCTCAGTCCAATCTGTCGGGCAATATCGGCCTTGGGGCGCGCTCGAAACTGATGGAAGAACTGGCCGATCTGGATGCCCAGAGCGCCCGTCTGGCCGCCAAGCGGGGCCGCGCGATTTTGGAGGATGCCGAGGCGCGGCTGCAACAGGGCGGGATCAGCGATGTCACTCCCCGGCTGCGCAATGGAGATTTGGTGGAAGAGCTGCGGGCCGCGGAACAAGACGCTGATCTTGTGGTCATCGGCAAGCGTGGCGAGGCAGCGGATTTTGCCAAGACCCATCTGGGCAGCAATCTGGAACGGGTGGTGCGCAGCTGTAACAAGCCAATCCTGGTGGCTTCCCGCGAATATCGTCCGGTCAAGCGGTTCCTGATTGCCTTTGACGGCGGCAAATCAGCGATCAAGGCGGTAAACCACATCGAAAAAAGCAAAGTCTTTGCCGGGATCGACTGTGTGCTGCTGAGCGTGGGCGAGGATAAACCAGCCACCAGACGGGCTCTGGAAGGGGCGGCGGCGCAGTTGAAACAGGCCGGGTATGACGTGACCACGCTGATCAAAAGCGGTCAGGCCGAAGCGGTGATCAGCCAGCAGGTTGAAGAGCAAAATATCGACGTGCTGGTGATGGGGGCGTATGGGCATTCGCGGATCAGAACCCTGATCATCGGCTCGACCACCACCTCGATGGTGCAGAGCTGCCATGTGCCGGTGCTGCTGTTCCGTTAGCGCAGCATCCTTCTTAGTTTTTCAAGATTTATCCAAAAGGCTTTTCACAACAGCGGTTTTGCTGGTTGCAGATCGGTCGACTGCCAGTGGTTCGCAAACACCGGGAGAGGCAACTGCGTTGACCGCCCCCAAAACTGTGCCATCTGTAAAAACGCGCCTCTTGCGAAACGGATTTTTGCCCTGACCTCTTTGGAATGCCTTGAAATCGTCCCACTATTCTTGCAGCATTGCGCATAGTCAGAGCAAACATCTGTCAAGCCAGCGATGCAGGTCAGGGCATCCCTGTATCAGCATTTTGATGACAGACATGACCCCTGTGATGCCCGAACGCCCGGGCGGTGAGGTGGCTCTGTCTGCCCCATGGCGGCGGTTTGCAACGGTATTGGATAGGTCAACATGAACAGAACCAAAACATTTCTGACATCGCTGGGGCTGCCGGCGGGGGATCTCTATGATCTGCCGACATCGGAAAAACGCTTTGCCGATGGGGCGCAATACCGGTTCGAGGTTCCGGGCATTCAGGGCCCCGCAGCGATGGAGGCCCTGCTGGAAGCGCAAGAGCAGATGGGCATCGACATTCACCGCATCACCCAGACCAAGGGCATCATGATGCTGCTGGATTCAGAAATCGAGGCCATGGCGCAGATGGCCGCCGAACGCGGCATCGAGCTGGTGCTGTCGATCGGCCCCCGCGCCACCTATGATACCTCGGCTTCGGTGCAGACCCCGGAGGGGGCGCGGATGGGCTATCGTCTGCGCGGTCAGGATCAGGTGATCCGTGCGGTTGAAGAGGTGCATCGCGCCAACGCCTTGGGCTGTTTTTCGTTTCTGGTTTATGATGAGGGCAATCTGTGGTTGCTCAACGAAATGCGCAAAGCGGGCGAGATTTCGGATAAATGCCGCTTCAAGGTTTCGGCCCATGCCGGCCATGGAAACCCCTGTTCGGCGCGGCTGCTGCAAGACATCGGCGCAGATTCCCTGAACCCGGTGCGCGATATCCAGCTGCAAATGCTGGCGGGCTTGCGGCAGGCGATTGACATTCCGATTGACATCCACACCGAAAACCCGGCCAGCACCGGCGGCTTTATCCGCCATTACGAAGTGCCCGAGATGGTACGCGTTGCCGCACCGCTTTATCTGAAAACCGGCGGCTCGGTGGCCAAGACCCACAGCTGGGACACCACCGCCGCCGATGCCAGACAGCGCGCCAAACAGGTGCAGCTGGTCAAGCGGGTGCTGGATCAGTATGCGCCCGAGGCCGTCACCTTCCCCCCCGCCGGGGGCTGAGCCATGCGCCAAGTGCATCTGGACGATCTGGCGCATTTCTGCCGTGACGCGCTGCGCGCCTGCGGGCTGAGTGACCCTGATGCTGACATCGTCACCGACTCTATCATTTACGCCCATGCCCACGGCAAAGGCACCCATGGCGCGGGGCGGTTGGAAATCTATGCCCGCAAAATTTCCGAGGGGCTGATGCAGGCCGAAACCCGGCTGGATGAAATCTCATCCGCGCCGGCCATGGCGCTGCTGGATGCCGGGCATGGCTTTGGTCAGGTGGCGGCCCATCATGCGATGGGGCGGGCCTGTGACATGGCGGCGGTTTGCGGCATTGCGGTGGTGGGTGTGCGGCACTCCAATTCCTTTGGCACCGCGGCCTGGGTGGCCCGGCAGGCGGCGCGCCGGGGGATGGCCGGGTTCGTATTCACCAATGCCGGCCCGGCGATGGCTCCCACCGGCGGGCGCTGCGCCTTGTGGGGCACCAACCCGCTGGCCTTTGCCTGCCCGGCCCATGGCGATCACCCACCGATCGTTCTGGACATGGCCACCGCCGCCGCCGCGCGATCCAAGATCCGTCTGGCAGCGCAAAATGGCGAAAAAATCCCGACCGGCTGGGCACTGGATGCCGACGGCAATCCCACCGATGACCCGAATGCGGCGCTTGCGGGCTCGATGATCCCGCTGGGCGGACCCAAAGGCTCGGGTCTGGCGATGATGTTGGACATTCTGGCCGGGCTGCTGACCGGGTCGGGCTTTGCCGGCGGGGCGCGGGCGCTGAACACGCCGGATCATCCTTCAGATGTGGGGCATATGGTGATTGCGCTGGACATCGCGAAATTCATCGCGCCGGAGGACTACGCCGCCGCCATCGCGCATCTGATCTCCGCCACCAAAGCCACCGGCGACCCCGGCGCCGTTGCCATGCCCGGAGAACGCGGAGCCAGCTATATGCAAGGGCGCGGCGGTTTGGTGCCGCTGCCAAACGGGGTGATGCAGCGGATCAGTGCGGTCACGAACCGTCTGGGCATCGCGCCCTTGAAACTGCAGGATTGACCACAGCATGACCCCCCCCAAAAAAAACAAACCCGTTACGCTGATCCTGGGCGGCACCGCGCCGCATTGCGTGCTGATCGACAACCTCAAGGCGCGGGGCTATTTCACGGTGCTGGTGGATTATTACCAGAACCCTCCGGCCAAACCCCATGCCGATCTGCATGTGCCCATCAGCACGCTGGACAAAGACGCGGTGGTGGCGCTGGCCCGCGATATGGGGGCGGCGCTGGTGATCGCCACCTGTGTTGATCAGGCCAACACCATCGCCTGTTATGTGGCCGAGCAGCTGAACCTGCCCCGCCCCTATAGCTATGCCACCGCCAAAGTGATCGCCGACAAGACCCTGATGAAAGACCGGCTGGTAGAACACGGCCTGCCCACCGCGCGTCATGTCTATGCCGAACGGGGCCAGCCGGTGGATGTGTCGGGGTTGCGCTATCCTCTGGTGGTCAAACCCGCCGATACCAACGGCTCCGCCGGGGTGCGCCGGGTCGATACCCCGGATGCTCTCAAACAGGCTCTAATGCAGGCATTAGAGCTGTCGCGGGTGGGCCGCGCCATTGTCGAGGAGTTCATCACCGGCCCTGAGCTGAGCATTGATTGCTTCATCGAACAGGGTCACGCCAAAATCGTGCTGGTGCGGCGCAAATATGCGGTGCCGGCGGGGGCGGGGGTGGATCAGGTGATGCAGTCCACCGGCTCGATCGCGCCCTATGCGCTGAGCGAGGCGCAGCAGCAACAGGCCGAAACGGTGCTGAGCGATTTGGCCCGGGCCTTTCATCTGGACAACTGCCCGATGCTGGTGCAGGCGTTCCTGACCGATCAGGGGCTGAGCCTGATCGAATTCGCCGCCCGCCTGTCCGGCGGCACCGGATCGGCGGTGACCAAACGCGTTTCCGGCTTTGATGCGCTGGATGCCGCGATTGACAGTTTTCTGGGCATCCCGGTGACCGTGCGCCTGCAACAGCCGCAAATTTACCTGATGACCAACACCATCTACGCCCATCCCGGCACATTTGACCGGGTCGAGGGCGTGCAGGCGCTGCTGGATGAGGGCATCATCGAACAATTCCTGCCCTATAGAACCCGGGGCATGGTGGTGGGCCACGACATGTCGACCCGCTCGCGCATTGGCGCGTTTCTGGTCTCGGGGCCGGATATGCCGACTGTGCGCCACCGGCTGAAACAGGCGGTTGAGCGGCTGCGGGTCTATGACAGCCAGGGTCGCGACATCCTGCGCCGCGATCTGTTTCAGCGCCCCGATCATGATATGATGTAAGGAGACACCATGGCCTCAACCCTTTTGGATTCCAGCTATTACCGCGACCAATACAGCTCCGCCGCCATGCGCGCCCTGTTCACCGACGAGGCCCGGTTTCAGTCCTGGCTGGATACGGAAGTTTCCCTGGCCCAGGCCCAGGCCGAAATTGGTCTGATCCCGACCGAAGCTGCCGAAAAAATCGCCGCCGCCGCCAAGGTCGAACATCTGGATCAGGCGGCGATGAAGGCCGAATTTGACAAGGTGGGCTTTGCCATCATGCCGCTAGTCCATGCGCTGGCCAAGGTGGTGGATGAGGACACACGGCGCTATATCCATTGGGGCTCGACCACGCAGGACATTCTGGATACCGGCATCGTGTTGCAGATGCGCGCCGGGCTGGCGCTGTTGGAGGCCGAGCTGGATAAAACCATCCGCGCCCTGTGCGTTCTGGCCCATGACCACCGCGAAACCCCCATGGCCGGGCGCACTTTCATGCAGCATGCCGCGCCAATCACATTCGGTTACAAGGCGGCGGTGTGGCTGGATGAGATGCTGCGCCACAAAGCCCGCCTGCCGGGGCTGCGTCAACGCGCTCTGCTGGTGCAATGCGGCGGTGCGGTGGGCACGCTGTCGACGATGGGGGATCAGGCGCTGGCGGTCAGGGCGGCTCAGGCGCGGTTGCTGGGGTTGGGGGATCCGGATATCTCGTGGCACAATGCCCGCGATGGCTGGACCGAATGCTTAGGCTGGCTGGGCATGGTTTGTGCCACATTGGGCAAGATCGCCACCGAAATCGCCACCCTGATGCGCAGCGAAATCGGCGAGCTGCGCGAACCTTACGAGGCCGGGCGCGGGGCGTCTTCGGCGATGCCGCAAAAGCGCAACCCGATTGCCTGCCCGCCGGTGATCGCCATTGCCGCTCTGATGCGCGACAAGGCCAGTTCGCAAATGACGGCGATGATACAGGAACATGAACGCGCCGTGGCGGGGATGCCGATTGAATGGATCGTGATGCCCGAGGCATTCTTGCTGGCTTCGGGTGCTTTCCTGCATATGGTGCCGGTGTTGCAGCGGCTGGATGTGGACAGCGCTGCGATGCTGCGCAACCTCAATTCCGGCGGCGGGCTGATCATGAGCCAAGGCGTGATGATGGGTCTGGCCCGGCATATCGGCAGCATCGCCGCCCATGATTGCGTCACCCAAGCCGCGCAACGGGCGATCAGCGCCGACACCACTTTGCGCGAGGAACTCAGCAAGCTGGCCGAAATCCGTGAGCATCTGGACGATGCCGCGCTGGATGATCTGCTGAACCCGGTCAATTACGCCGGCGCCGCCAAAGAGATGACCGACCGCGTGCTGCACCACGCCCAAACCCAAGGATTTGCCCCATGAGCACCAAACGCTGGACCCACCGCCCCCAAGGATCAACCTGGGGCGATTGGGGCGAAGATGATCAGCTGGGCCGCATCAATCTGATCGGCCCCGAACAAACCCTGAAAGGGGTGGCCGAAGTGCAGCAGGGGCGCAGTTTCTGCCTGTCTCTGCCGCTGGATTTGCCCGGCGGCAATGTGCTTTCCCCGGTGCGCCACCCGCCGGCCTTTCGGCCCGTGATCCGCAATGATGCGCCCTATTACAACTATATGTGGCGCGACTTTGACGAACGTCACCCAGATATTGCCTCGGATGATGCGGTGCTGCTCTATACTCAGTATTCGACCCAATGGGACAGCCTGGCGCATCGGGGCTCGATGTTTGATGTCGATGGTGATGGGGTGGACGAGCCGGTTTACTATAACGGCTTTCGCGCCCATGACGACATCACCATGAACGCCGAAAACCACGCCACCCGGGCCAAAAAGCTGGGGATCGAGCATATGGCCGCCCATGGGGTGCAGGGCCGTGGGGTGATGGTGGATTTGCACACGCCGTTTGGCGATTTCCCCCGGCATGAGGTCTCTTACGACGATCTGATGCGCGTGCTGGAACGTGGCGGCATCGCGCCCGAAACCGGAGACATCCTCTGCCTGTGGACCGGGCTGGATCAGCTCATTCTGGCGGGCGGCGGGGCGCCGGACCCTAAGATCAAACAGGCCTGTGCGGTGCTGGACGGGCATGATGCGCGGCTGCTGAACTGGATCACCGATAGCGGCATTGCCGCGATTGTCTCGGACAATCTGGCGATCGAAGCGGTGGGCAAGACCTTTGCGCCCGAGTATCGCGGCTCGACCCTGCCCCTGCACGAACATTGCCTGTTCAAGCTGGGGCTGCCTCTGGGCGAGCTGTGGCATCTGGCCGAGCTGGCCCAATGGCTGGCAGCGCATGACCGCCACCGCTTTTTGCTGACGGCCCCGCCTTTGCGGCTGACCGGGGCGGTGGGCTCTCCGGTGAGCGCGGTTGCAACGGTGTAGGGGCCGGGGTCTTTTAAAACCTCGGGCGTTTTGCAATAACTCCCATAGGCCGTCACGGAAATGGACAAAATCTTATGGTTTCGATTGTTAAAAACATCGCCAAATCGGCCAAACGCAGCAGTTTTGGCATGTTGCTGTCGGCCTCGCGCATCAACCGCAGCGGTCATAGTGAAGAACAGCTGCAAGAGCTGCTGGTCAGGAAATTCGCCAAAAATCGCGCTCGTTTACGTTCGCTGGCCTGGATGGCCGAAAGCCGCAATGATCAGGCGCTAGCGATCATGGCCTGGTCGCAGGTGGCGCAAAATCTGGCCAATAAATCGTCCAAAGCCCATCTGAAAACCCTGAAACGAATCGCCGGGCTCGAGGTTGCCTTGCGCCGGCGCGTTTATGCCGCCGGTGGGCAGGTGTTTGAAACCCCGCCCGGGCTGCCCTATGGCCGTGATGGCCATGAGGATGATGCGCTCTCGCCCTATCTGCTAAAAACCCGGCTGGGGTTTTTGCAGCGTTACTGGCGGCAAACCATCCCCTCTCTGAGCAAAAAACGCCAGACCACCCTGCGCCGGGTTTATTGCGATCTGGCGCTGAGCTGGTCGAAAACCGGGCGGGGGGCCGATGCGATGCTGGCGCTGGAACCGGTGCTGGCGGTGTGGCCGGACAAACAGATCGGCTATTTGTCGTGCCACCAGAGCATTCTGGAGCAGCTGTTGGCAAAAGACCCGGATGCTGGTCAGGCTGTGCCGGGCTGGTGGGCGCTGTTCGATCACAACCGAGACCGGCTAAGTGAACAAAACCTGCTGCGCATATGGTCCCGCAGCGAAAAAATGGCCCGGCGTCTGATTGCCCGCAATATGCCCGAACAGGTGCAGCTGCTGATGGCCCCGGCCTTTCAGCGTTGGCCAGAACACCACGAGGCTCTGGCCATTCTGGGCCGCGCCGCCGAGCTCAGCGGCGACTGGACGCAGGCGGCCTTGTATTGGCAGTTGCGGGCGGCGCTGACCAACCCGGTCACCACCAAAACCATGACCCATGTGGCCGAAAACCCCGAAGAGCTGTTGCGCCAATCCCGCCACGCCCTGAAATCGCTGCGCAATAGCCGCTTTAGGCTGGCGCAGGAGTTGTATCAGCAGGGCCGCAAGCGTGAATTTGCCGAATTGCTGTGCCGCGCGGTCGAAATGATCCCGGATCAGCGCATTTTCAAGAAAGAGCGCCACATCATTGATCTGGTGCGCTGCTATGTGCAGGATGCTCTGGCCGCCGACGGGGCCGTACCCGATCTGGCCGCGCTGGCCGACAACAAGCCACTGAAAATCGCGATTTGTCTGGATGTGTTAAAGCTGTCTGACATCCACACCCACAGTCGGGTGGTGTTTGCGATTTGCCATAATCTGATGCGGCTGAACCCGCAGATCGAAACCCATATCATCGTCACCAATGAACGCTTTGCGGTGACGACTCCGGTGGTGTCGGCCTCTTTTGCCCCCAATATGGCCGCTCTGGTGCAAGAGGCCGCCCGCGCCACTTTGCCCGATTATTACGGCCGCCGGTTCTTTTTGCACCATCTGGACAGCATCGGGCTCGAGGGGTTGATTGACAGCTGCAAACGCATCCTTGATCTGGCCCCGGATGTGATCCTGTATGGCGGCGGCCATCGCGGGCTGTTTTCCAATGAAAGCCGGGTGATCCGCCATTGCCTGTTTGATTATGTCCCCACGGCATTTTTCTACATTCAGGCCAATAACGAAGCCGATGACAAGCTGGATATGATCATCACCCGCGGCCCGCATGAAGTGCTGGGCGAGCATGGCCATGAACAGGTCACCACCCGCCAGCAGCCCTATCCGACGATTGTGGATGACACGATCCCGGAAGTGTTCAATCCGCAAAATCAAGGCAGCAAAGTGATCGTTTCTGCCATCACCGGGGTGCGGATGAATGTCAAAATGGCCGAGCAGAGCGACGAGGATCTGACCCGGCTGTTTTCCATTCTCGACCAGAGCCCGGGCGCGGTGTGGCATTTCATCGGTGCCGCCGACCCCCAAGCGCTGATCGAGGTCTCCCCCCTGATCGCCGAACGTGTCGCCGCCGGTCAGGTGGTGGTGCATCCGGTGCTGCCATTTGAAGACTTCCACGCCTTTATCAATGAACAGGCGGCGCTGTTTTTGCACCCGCCGGGCTTTACCGGCGGATCGGGCGGGGCGACCGTGGCCCGGCGCGCTGGCATCCCGATCCTGACCTTCCGGCATTCGGATGTCTCGGGTCGCCAGCCACCGGAAACCGTGTTCGATCCGCAGGATATCGATGCCTATGTGCAGCAGGCCATCCGGCTGTTGCAAGACCCCGAGGAATGGGAGCGCATCGTGCGGCTGCAATTTGCCCATACCAAATGGATCAAGAAAACTTCGTCCCAGGGGTTTTACGACTGCCTGTGCGAAACCGTTGCGATCAGCCAGCAGCGGCGCGAAGGGGACGATCAGGCCGGACTATAGCGCCGGAAACAGGAGAATTGGTTTGTCTCATGGGGGGCCGTGGTCATAGATAGAAACACCCATAACCGGGTTCGGTCTCTGGTGCTGGAAAAATTCCTGTTGCGGACATATCGCCGCTTGGTGCCAGCCAGGCTCCGCCGTCGGATTCCACAGGATCTGAAAAACCGCATTCTGCTGTCTCTGATGCTGGTGACGCAACGCGATATTGCCACGCTGCGCCTGCGCCGGGTGGCCCGGCGGGCGGGGCGGGCCGGGAAATGGGCCAAATCGGTGCGCCATTGGCAAAAGCTGGCGACGATGCTGGCACCGGTGAATGTGCAGATTCAACAGCGCAAGCCCGATAAAGCGGGCCCACAACTCCCCTCGGACACCGTGTTTGAAGCTCTGCCAGCAAGCGCCTCGGCCCCGCTGCCCGCTGATCTTGAGCGCAAATTCAAATACGCCAAAACCGAGCTGATGCGCGCCCGGGTGCATCACGCGCTGCAGCTGCACGCCCAAGGCCAGCGCCGGGCGTTTCGCGAAAATCTGAGCCGCGCGATCGAGTTTCTGCCCGATCAGCGCGTGTTCAAGAAAGAGCGCTACATTGTGGATGCGGTGCGCCTTTATGTGCAGGATGCGTTGATCGAGGATCAGGGTCTGAGCGGGCCACAACCGATTGCTCTGCCACCCGAACAGCCGCTGAAAATCGCCATCTGTCTGGATGTGCTGAAACTGTCCGATGTGCATACCCATGCCCGGGTGGTGTTTGCGATTTGCCGCAACCTGATGCGGCTGAACCCGCAAATCGAAACCCATATCATCGTCACCAATGAACGGTTTTGCGTCACCACTCCGATTATCGGCGACTCCGGGCATCCGGCGCGTGCCGAGCAGATGCGCGCTTATGCAAAACAGGCGCTGCCGGATCACTATGGCACGCAATTCTTTCTGCATGTTTTCAACCGCCCCGGCCTGTCGGGCGTGGTCGCCAGCTGTCAGGATATTTTGAAAATTGCCCCGGATGTGCTGCTGTTTGGCGGCGGTCACAAAGGCTATTATTCCAATGAAAGCCGGGTTGTCCGCCATTGCCTGTTCGATCACCTGCCCACGGCGTTTTTCTTTATCCAGTCCAATAACGAGGTGGACGAAAAAAACGATCTGATCATCGCCCGCGGGCCGCATCCGATTCTGGGCGATCCGGGCCAGACCGAGCTGCGGATACAGCCCTACCCCACCATCACCCAGGACAACATCCCCGAGATGATCCGCAAGGACAGCCCGGCAGAAAAGATCATCGTTTCCGCCATCACCGGCGTGCGGATGAACCAGAAAATGGCCGAGCAGAGCGACGCCGATATGCGGGCGTTTTTCTCGATCCTCGATCAGACCCCGGGCGCGGTGTGGCATTTCATCGGCGCGGCGCATCCGCAAGAGCTGATCGCCGCCAACAAGCATATCGCCCGGCGCGTTGCTGCCGGGCAGGTGGTGGTGCATCCGGTGCTCTCAATGGCCGAGTTCACCGCTCTGGTACAAAAATCGGCTCTGTTTCTGCATCTTCCGGGCTTTACCGGCGGCTCGGGCGGGGCCACCGTGGCCCGGCGCGCCGGCATCCCGATCCTGACCTTTCGCCATTCCGATGTGTCGGGGCGGCAACCGCAATCGACGATTTTCGAAGCCTCGGATGTTGCGGGTTTCGTTGCGCAAGCGCTCCGTTTGCTGCACGACCCCAGCGCATGGGCCGACACCGTGCAACAGCAATTTGACCACACGCGCTGGATCCGGCAGACCTCGGCGCAGGGGTTTTACGATTGCCTGACCCGGGCGCATCAGATCGGCATCGCCCGGATCAACGCCAAGGCCGGGGCAAAGCATGGAACATAAGCTGCTGCGCCTCTATCGCCGCCTGATGCCCGGCTGGGTGATTGCGCATATGCCCTCGGATCTGAAGGACCGGGCGTTTCGGCTGGCCACTTTTGTCGGAAGCCGACCGGCACCGAACGTGCTGTGGCATTGGGCGGCGGCGCGTTTCAGCAAGCCAGAAGCGGCGCTGCGCCATTGGCAGGCGATTGCCAACCATTACGCCGGGGCAAACGATTGGCCCGGCCTGATGCGCATCGGCCAGCGCCACGCCATTTTGCGCCACGCCCGTTCCCAAACCGACCCGGATAAACAGGCTCGGCTGCTGACCCAAGCACTGGCCACCGTGGCCGGACCTCATGATCTGAAAACCGACCGCCCGCTGATCGACAGCCTCGCGGCTTATATCGGCATGCAGCTGCCCGCCCCAACCGCGCCGGGGCCAAAGCTGCGGCGGGTGGTGCTGTGTGTCGACATCCTCAAGACCTCGGGCCACTATCGCCATGGCGGCACCGTGTTTCAGATCTGCCGGGCGCTGATGGAGTGCGACCCGGCGCTGGAAATCCATCTGCTGATCAGCAACGAACACCGCACCGCGGTGCAGTCGCCGGACCCGGCGCCCGAATCTGCGCTGCCGAAAATGGCCGAAACCGCGCTGGCCGGGCATTTCAACACCCGGTTCTTTTTGCATATCCAATCCGGGGCCGGGTTGCAGGGGCTGCTTGACAGCTGTGAAAAACTGCTGGCGCTGGCCCCCGATCTGCTGCTGTTTGGCGGCGGCCATCGCGGCCCGGTTTCCAACGAAAGCCGCCTGCTGCGCCATTGCCTGTTTCCCCATCTGCCCACCGCGTTTTTCTTTTTTCAATGCAATGATCAGGTGGATGAGCGCTGTGATCTGATTCTGGCCCGCGGCCCGCACCGGATCGAGGGTCGGCCCAAAGCGGTGCCAATCGCCCGCCAGCCCTATCCGACCCTGACAGTGGATAGCCGGATGGGGGCGTTCACGCCTGCGCAAGGGCCGGTGCAGATCGTTTCGGCCTTGGTCGGCTCCCGGCTCGAAGCCCGCCTGACCGAGCTGGGCCAACGCCGTCTGCGCCGGTTTTTATCGCTGCTCGATACCTGGCCCGGCGCGGTTTGGCATTTCGTCGGGGCCGAGGACGTGGCCGGCCTGGTCGCCCGCAACCCGGCCCTGCACGCGCGCATCAAGCGCGGGCAAGTGGTGGTGCATCCGATGCTGCCCGGCGATGAGTTCACCCAGCTGCTGCAACAGGCGCGGCTGTTTTTACACCTGCCGGGCTTTACCGGCGGGTCGGGCGGGGCGGGGCTGGCGCGGCGTGCGGGTGTGCCGATCCTCACTTTTCGCGATTCTGATGTGGCGGGCCGGCAGCCGCCGCAAACCGTGTTTGCTCCGAATCAGAGCGCCAACTATCTGGCGCTGGCCCGGCGCATCTTGGAGGATGAGGACACGGCCCGCCAGATCGTGGCGCTGCAACAAAGCCACAGCGCCCATCTACGCGATACCGCCGCAAGCAATTTCCTGACCTGCCTGCACCGCGCCCATGCTCTGGGCCGGGCGCGTCTATAAGCGGTTTGGTCTGCAGGCAAATCCGATTTGGCTTTTGTGGGCGGCTGATCCAATGCCACGGGGCTGTGTTATTCAGCAAAAACGGAACGCTACTCTGGCGTGAGAAGATACAGGGAAAACGGTGGGTAGAACAGCTACCCCGTCCCCTTCACAAATCCTGATCGCAAGAAGATAACGTCGAAATGAGGCCGAATGAATCGTCGCTGATGTGAAATCAGTATTCTGTCGGGCAGCTGCGAAAGACAATGGTTCAGCACAGTTCCGTTGCTGTCCGAGCTGACAATTTCCCGAAATCCCGCCCGGAAATACGGACCCTGCAATCAAAAGCCAAAAGACATCTAATGCGGGCTGGACAAGCGTGTAAAAAACGGCAATAAGGTGACTTGGAACGGAGCCGGGGTAGCGACATGACTTGTGTTGGTGCCGATGGTCCGTTTTGCCATGAAGTCTTGCTAACTACTTGATTTCTTACCACGAAGGCGAGTTGGCGGAGTGGTGACGCAGCGGATTGCAAATCCGTGTACACCGGTTCGATTCCGGTACTCGCCTCCATTTCATTCTAAATCATAGGGTTAGCGGCTAGATAGTCGAGTGTGACACAAAGTGGGACACATGCCCTATGATGCTGTCATCTTACCTAAGCCTCTCAAGACACGGGATTTACTACTTCCGCTGGCCTATCCCTCACAATCAGGAGGGCAGACGAACTTCAATCCGCCTCTCTTTGCGAACACGCTGCCCAGATCAGGCTGGCGATTTGGCGCGTTATCTTGCATCCTGTGGGCGATTGATACAGGGAAACAAGACGTTGGCTGGGCTGCGGCAAGACGAGATACGCGAAAAAGTGCAAGCCTACTTCAAGGTACAACTGGACCAGTACATGGATTGGCTGGACCGGAGGAGCCTGTCAAAGAATGCTTTGGTCGATGTTCGCGAAGAAATGCTGGACCATGAAACCTATGTGGATATGGAAACTTCACACCCGCAATGGCTTCCCGTGGCTCGCTTCAAGCGCAAAATGGAGATTTCCGACGCAGATTGGGACGCCAGCCAGCCCCGCGCCACGATTGAGCTAAGGAAAGGTCGCCGCGATATGCTCAGGCGCGTTCTGGAAGCCGCTGAGCGCCTTGAGCATTATTCCTATGGTGACGTCCCCGCGATAACGTCCAGCCCGCCTACGCCCGCCCTTCCAGCGTCTTCGCCCTTGGGCGCGGCGGTGGATGATTTCATCGCTGAACATTCGCGTCAGTGGGCCGCCAAGACCACTGGCCAGAACCGGGCTTATCTGAACATCCTTATCGAATATTTCGGCCCGGATCGACTGCTTGCGACGATCACCAAGCAGGACGCGAGCGAGGTCAAGAAGGTGTTGCAGGCGCTACCGTCCAGCCGGAACACCAAACCAAAGCTGAAGGCCATGCCGTTGATGCAGGTCATCAAGGAACCCGGACACAAGAAGATCGCGGCCAAGACGATCAACAGCCATATTCAGATGTTCAAGATGTTCTTCGACTGGGCAGAACGTCACGGGCATTCACCGCACACGCTCTTTGAAGGCATGAAGGTGAAGAAGGACAAGGCCAGCAAGAGTGAGCGAAAACCCTTCACACCGGATCAAGCGCGGCTGATCTACACCGAGTTGACGGAAAACCCATCCGGGCTGGTGCGCAAAGACAGCCACAAGTGGGGAATGCTCTTGGGCCTGTTCACTGGGGCGCGTCTGAATGAGATTTGCCAACTCGACATTGCCGATGTGAAGCAGGACGGCGATACATGGTTCCTAAACATCACCGACGAAGGCGACGACACCAAGAGCGTTAAGTCTAAGGCGGGGCGGCGCAAGGTGCCGTTGCACTCGGAGTTGATCCGCCTTGGCTTTCTCGACTTCGTGGAAAGTCGCAGGAACGGCACACGCCTTTTCCCCGACTACAGCTATAGCGCCAATGGCGGCTATGGTCGAAACTTGGGCCGCTGGTGCAATGAGAGTTTCTTGCCCAAGCTGGGTATCAAGCAGCCGGGTCTTGTCTTCCACAGTCTGAGGCACACGGTAGTAACACGACTGGGGCAAGCGAACGTGCCAGAGCCGATCATACAGTGCATCGTCGGTCACGCACGGTCAGGCGTGACGCAGGAAGTCTATCTGAGGGAAGGCTACACGCTGGCACAGTTGAAAGATGCGATTAACCGCTTCGCCATCGTACAAGCTAACTAGCCGGTCGGTTGGTCGGGGCCGTCCCGCATGGCCCCTTCTATCAGGTAGGTAAAGCAATTAGTTACATCTGATGCGCACGGGCATTCCATCACCGCCATACAATCATTGAACAGTGCAACATCTTTGTGCTGTTCAAAACGGGCAAAGCAATGCTTGAAAATGGGAATGCAGGAACTGTTGTTCGACGGGAAGCAAATGGAACTTGCAGAGCGGATGAAGGTCTACCAGTCCTTCATTGCGCGGCTGGAAAGAGGTCAACGCCGCGTGGATGTGGTAGAACTGGTCAAGCTGGGCGAGGTGCTGGGCTTCGATCCTACAGGGATCGTGGGCAGACTGGCGAAGATGTCGGACTGAGCCTGACACTGTCCCGGCTTATTTGCCCCAGTAATGGGGAGAAACCATTTATAGACCAGCCAATCCCGCACATTTTGACAGTCCGCACAAATAGACAAACGGGACCGGATTATGCATCCAGCGCCTCAGTCTCAAATGCCGCCTTGAAGTCGATATTGGTCTGCCCCGTCTCATTGAAGAAAGGCAGTCCAAGGACGGAGTAATCCCGCCCTTGGAATAGCGTCTCAAGTTTGGCCTTGGCTTTTACTTGCGCCAGAAAATCCTGCTTCCAGTCATCTTGCGGGCGCAAGTGGTCGCCCTTGGGTTCGATAAAAAGCTGCAAGATCGTGCTGGTGTCCTCACCCTTTTTCCTCAGAAACAGAACGAAGTCGGGTTCAAAAGCACGTCCAGTGTCGAAGTCATACAGCTTCACCGCTTTCTCATTCCGTAGCAGGTAGAAGTCGTCATACACACCGCGCAACCGGGCTTCCTGATCGTGCATATATTTGATGAAGTGCTTTTCCTGATCGGTGCCGTAGCTGTCGTCATAGGCGTGCCAGTCCTTGCTGCTCAGGTCGATCTGGTCCAGTCCCGGCACGTTACTTTCGGTCCAGCTTAGCCCGGTCTCGCCTTCTATCCGCAGTTTCAACACCTTGTCAGTGAAGCGGTCCTTGATGGGATGCGGTTTGAAGTCTCTGGTGCCGACATACTCGACACTTTCACGTTTCACACCGCCTTCGATCTGGCTCAAAACATATTGCGCGATGTCCAGCTTTTGCCTTGCTGTCAGATTACGCAAATCATCGAGCAAGCCGCGTACGCTTACTGTCACGCCGCCGAGATAAGTATCAGAGGTAACAAACTGCGATGCACTGGTAAGCTGCGGGAAAAAAGTGCGCAGATTGGCAAAGTGGAAGAAGTCGTTGGCATCCATTGCAAAGCCCAGAATAGCCCTGCCAAAATCGGCCAGCCTGAAGTCTCGGGACACCGGCTCCCGCCTGCTTGGTTTCAACGTCAACTGACCACCACCAAAGGCAGATGCTTCCGTCACCCGGCCCGTCATCAGGCTTGGATAGGTGAAGTTGCCTTCGATTTTGTAGGCATCCAGCCCTGCCACGCCATCGCGCGGGTTGCGTATTCGGTCATTCACCCAAACGAATTCTCGTTCATAGAAATCCGTCTGTTTGAAACTGTCCTTGAGGCGCAGATATACCGAACGGGCGGTCTCGTCCAACATTCCTGTTTCCCGCAAAGCCGTGCGAATGTCGCGGATGTAGCTTACGTCTTGTTTGCAGTGATAATGCAGTTGTTCAATTGCTCTGAGCGGCTGTTCGGTGTCGTTGTCGTATTTGCGTTTAGCTTTGGGTGCATCCGGCAAATCCGGTGCCGTAAAGGGAAAATACCGCGCCCCACGCCCGATGAGCTGTGCTTCCCGCATTGTGGTCCCCCTGCTGGACCGCCGTTCGTCGAGCCTCACAATATCGAACAGATTCAGTACGTCCCAGCCCTCATTCAGTTTATCGACGGCAAAGATCACCCGTATCTCGTTGTCGCGGTCCTCAAGCGCGTTCAATTCAATCTGTCTGTTTTCCAAATCCTTAGGGTTATTGACGTTCACCACCTTCTCAGGTGCAAAATCGCCCTGTAGCTCACGGGCGAAATCTGCGCCGCTCATGCCCCTTTCATCCATAATGAAGGCGAAGCTCCGTGAAAGGGTGTCATCGCCCTCAGAGGCCGCTCTGAGAGTCTCCAGCGCCTCACCCTTTAGCTTCTCCACCATCGCCGTGAAGGCTGCTTCGTTGTCGGCGCTTTCCTTGATCGTTTTGGACTTCATCAAGATCACTGGCTTGCAATGCAGCCCATGCGCTTCGGCCACCTTGCGGCGGTACTGGCTGAGAACCACGGCTTGCAACATACGCTCGACCGGCGGCAAATCGGCCTGTCGCAACTCGATGTCCTTGGAATAACCGTCTTCCCGAAACTGCCGCAGGGAATAGTCATAAAGTATCTTGTCGTGATACTTTGCCCGGATCGCCTCGTGGCCCAAGTCTACGGTCGCGGTAAACTCCAACAGCATGTTCTCGGGATGCTGGCGGAAAATATCGGACACCGTGCCTTCCCAACTGGCCTTATGCTGAGACTCGCCCTTGGTAAGCACCTTCTTGGTCTCTGCATTGAGGTGGTGCGCTTCGTCTGAGATCATCACCACCTTGTAGTCGCGAAAGTCTTCAATCGTGACGGCGTTCTCTTTCGGGGCTTGCATACGGGTGTGCAGGCCCTGAATGGTGGTGAAGTGGATATTGATCGCATCGCCCGATGTCGCGTCAAAGGTGTCCACTGCGCGGATGTCCACCGGCTTATCATCAATCCGCACCGTGGGTGCGTACAGATACTTGGCCGATGCGGGGTTGAGAAAGTTTTCCTTGGTTTTCTCGATGATCTGAGCGGAGTTCACGAAGAACAGGAAGTTGCGATAACCGCGCCGGTACAGGTCAAGGATCAGCGCAGCCATCAGCACCGTCTTGCCACTACCCGTGGCCATGTGAAACAGCAGGTGCGGAGCCTTGGGCCGTCCCTCGTACTTGTCGATGTAGAACAGCCACCGTTCCAGCGCCGTGCGCTGATAGGGACGTAGGGTGATCTGTGGAGCCAGGTTGCCTGTGATGTTGTCAGGGATGTCGGCCTTGAGCATCCCAAACTTGGCGACCGCATCAATCTGTTCGTTAAGGGTCAAGCTCATTGATCCAGCCCATAGAATGAGTGGGTCGCGCGGGCGTCTTCGTCAGAGATGTCAAAGTCCGCATCGCCAAGGGAGCCGAGATTGACATAGAGGTGGTTGGCATCAAGGCAGTCCATCAACACGCGCTTGGCGTCATCCAGTGGCAAAGCGCTGAGGTTTCCCCGCGCAGCGAACAGGTCTTCTGTTTCAAAGGCGCTCAGGTCCACATCATATCGCAGATAGCCGGTGGCTTTGATGTCAGCATGAATGGATTGCAACGCCTCCATATCCGATGCCGCTTCGATCCGGTCGGCAAAGGCGGAATTAGAGGCCGCGAGTTCGGCGTAGACAAACGATCCGCCACCCTGCCAGCCAGCGGCTTTTGAAACACCTGCTGGCTCACCTTCAACCACTCTCCGAAGTCGAGGCAGCGTCAATTTTTTAATGTAATCGAGTTGCTCAACGGCAATCCATCTACGTTTTAGCTTGTGCGCTACCGCCGATGTTGTCCCTGTTCCAGCAAAGAAATCCAAGACGAGGTCAGCTTCGCTAGTGAATGTTTTTATGATACGGTCCAACAACATTTCTGGCTTTTTACCGAATGGCAGATCAACGCCTTCACCTCCTTCTTGAAAGACATTATTAATGCCGATGTCAGTCCAGATATCGCCAACAACAGAAGTGGGGACGGCTACTCCATCAATTTCTCGAATTTTGTTTGAAGCTAAATCAACCTCTCGACCGTTATAGACAAGTGCCCCATCAATTTTGATGATTTTCCCTTCCGGTGTTTTCGGGTACCCCGCGTTCTTGTTGGCTGCAGTTTGAAATATCCGGTCAGCATTTCCCATTAGAAATTCGTAATACGCCTTCGCGTCTGTCTTTTCGATTTTGGCTTTAGCTATTGCTTTTCCTAAAGAAATGACCTCCCATTTTGAAATATCGGAAGGATCATCTTCATTCTTGACTATAAATGACTTATGACGACCAAAAGCATCATCCCACGACGTTTTAACATATTGCGGCTGCAAGCGTATCGGGTCTTCAGTTGCAGAAAAAACGTGGAGATATTCCATAGTCTTGATGACTTTGCGATCTTTATGGCTCATTTTTACGCCACTGAGATGAGACATTTTTACGGCAATTGTTGCGCGATAATTTTGTTCAAATATTTCGTCCATCAGTACTTTAAGATATGCTTGCTCCTTATCACTAATTTGAACCACTATCACACCATCTCGCTTCAAGAGGTGCCTCGCAATTTCAAGTCTCGATCTCATGAACGACAGCCACGCTGATCGACCAAAACGGTCGTTGTATTTAAAGCTATCGTTTTCGGTATTATAAGGCGGGTCAATATAGATCAGCTTCACTTTGCCCGCATAGCGCGCTTTCAGCGAATGTAGTGCCAACAGATTGTTGCCCTTGATCAGCAGGTTGTCACCCTCGGAGACTTGCCCCACAGGTTTGGCCTCATCCTGTTCAACGGCCTCCGCATCCCAGCGTTCCCAGCCGGTCAGCACCTTGGGTTCAAACAGCCGCGTGATGTCGTCCGGGGCAAGTGTGGTGTTCCAGAACACCTCGTTGCGGCCACGGTCCTCTTTCGTCATGCCGCCTTCCAGAACGCAATCCTTGTAGGGCCATGCCAGCACCACGTCGCGCGACTGACTCAGGTAGTCGCCGCGCGCGTCGGTCAGGCCGATCCGGTTCCTGAAGGCCGTGTAACTGTCGGGCAGGAAGGCTTTGTTGGACACGAAGTCCTGAAATTTCACCTTGTCAAAGACCAGCGCCCCTGCCACCTCGGTAAAGAAATGCGCCTTGATCGTGTCGGACTGCAACAGCAGTTGCAAAAGACGCGCATCCATATTCAGCGCCGCCTCGATCACCGCATTCTTGAGGATCGACCCGTCTGAGATGAACGCCTGTTCGGCTTGGAGAAGCTCCGTCAAATCATCGAGAAGGTTTTGCATGGATGGTTTCCCCCGGCATTTTTTGCCCTTTGTGCCTGACAGGACAGGGAAAATCTAGAGAGAAAGGCCATCAGCCCTATTTGCCCCAGTAATGGGAACATTGGGTTGTTATAGGGTTACTATAGGGACAGGTCAGCGAAGGGCGTAGGACCGGATGACTTTGACATGGGGAACCTGCCCCAGCCTTGCCTTGAAGGTATCTTTCATCACCTGAACCAGCTCCCGTTCCAAAGGGGCCTGCACGATGAAGGCGTCATGAATAGGCAGGATCGCATAGCCCTGCCTGACAAAATGCAACATGATCGTTTCCGCCAGATCGCTTTCCAACCGTTGCAGTTTCATGCCCCTGTCGGTGCCCAGCATGGCAGGAACCATCGGGAAGGCGTCCAGAACCTTCTGCCGGAAGTCCTCCGCCGTCATGCCCCACCGTGTACTGTCGAAGGTACGGGGCTCCTTGGTCGTGCCTGATTTGGAGTTGAGGAACGCGGCAAGCGTAGCTTTGGCATGATCCCGCAAGTCCTTTGGCGCATCCACCCCCACTATAAGAGAATAGGGGTCATCTGGTATGGGCTGGCCCGCCTCGGCCAACAGCACAGCCGGGTTGAAGCCGCTAAAGTCCGCCTCGATGGTATACTGCCCGTCAATCGTAATCCTGGGCCGCGCATGTTTCTTGATGTTCTGCCACCACCCACCATAGAAACGGCCACCGTTATCGAAGTTGCCCCGGTTGAACACGCGGTGCAGGCGCACCTTTCGGCCTCGGTATTCGGGTTTTCGGTCGTGGATAGTAAGCGGTCGGGTGGTGTCTATGTCTGTAGCGTCCAGCTTCGCGTTGATCTCATCCAGCCTCGCTCGCATCGCCTTTGTCTCGGGTGTGTCATCGTATCCGCAAAGTCGATCTTGTTTGTCCTTCAATCGGATGACTTCTATGCCCCGCTCCACTTTGAAATCGGCAAAACCCCAATCCTCGGCCTCAAGCTCCAACGCAGCCGCTTCCGTCAGTGCAAACCGGCTTGTCTGACTGTAACCCGGAAGGTTGAAACCGCTTTTCACCCTTTCGATATGGCCGGTTTTAATAAGCCAGTCTTGGACCCTGATAAACAGCGCTGTTTTCATGTACTCGGGACGATATCGCCTTTCGCGGTCCAGAGCGCCCTTGCCGCGTCGCATTCCGATTGTGGTTGGCCATTTATTACACTTCGCCCGCATCAAGTTCGCAAGGATCACACCACCACAGTCGATAAACGCCTGCTGCCTGTCGATGCTTGGCTTTCGTACAAATGATTCTGTCCACTCCGCGCAGACGTCATCCATGAGCAAGTCAATAAGATTTTGTGCATCGGGGTTTTTCGCCACCAGATAGGGTTCAAAGACCCAAGATTGATCCTCAAGCAGACTTGGTAAGTTTGCCAGTAAAGCCGCCGCCTGCAAGGCAAATGCGGACTTGGGTTCGTTGGTCATCGTAAAACCCCGAAACATTTTTTCGTGGCCCTATCCATATACTGAGCAGCGCCGACTTCCCCCATACCCCACCCGCGCAGACAGGGATACGCCCCGCCTCGCAATTCGGCCTTACCATATGACAAGAGAAGCGCCGGGGTGTCGGCATCCGGGCCACCTATAAGAGAATAGAAAGCCACCTGAGAGAATACCCGGCGGTTGACAGAAACGCAACTTTAACAGCATAAGTGTGACACGAAGTGCGACACATAACTCAACCTCGCACTCGATTGTTCAAGCCTTCCAGTGGCTTAGAAAAATGGTAGCGGGTCCGGTACTCGCCTCCATTTAAAATCAATCACTTACATCACTCCTTGCCGTGTTTGAGGCCCCGCGTTTACAGGGGCGTTTACATTTTTGTGTCTTGAGACAGTGATTTTGCTCGATTGAGCTTGCGCAAAACCGCATCGCTTTCGTCCGGGCTAACCTGCGCATAATGCTGAACGACTACCGGCTGGCGCCGGTAGGATCAGCAATGTGCTGTTCCAGGTACTGAAGTACGATGTCTTCGGTGATGGCACCATTGGTGGTTGAAAAGGAACCTTGTAGCGATATTTCGTCGACCAGACGAGATGATAGCGGTGGTAGAAAACGCAGTGCTTGCCAGTGTCATTTTTCCCGAGGATAAGATCATAACACGATTCGTTCGTGCTAAAGCAAGTCCGACTGGAAGTCGGAGGGTTGTACCGAAGAGTGGATACTCAATAACCTGCGCCGCGTAGCGAACCGACCAACCCATCAGAACTGCGATTTGGCGCAAAGAAAGGTCGGCATTCAGCAATCTTGTCGCGGCTGTCCCGCGCGTATCAGACAAAGTCTTTTCTCGCCCATCGATCCAAGGGGGGATCTGAGCTTCGCGCCGCCACTTTGTTATCTGGTTCGATGCCCAACGGGCCGTCAAAGGCCTGCCAAGCTCCGATACCAGCAGCACATCTTGACATTCCGGCGTCTCTGCGATCAATTTCTCAAGGGCTGAGGTGGCTGGGATATATGCGATCTGGCCGCGCTTACTGGTCCTGAAACGAAGGCGTTTGCCATGCGGCGTGTCTTCGAATTGGTTCATCTTGACCTGAACCAGATCAGCTGCTCGCAAACCGGTTTCGCATCCGGCGGTCAGGATTCTCTGGACCCACTTGGGTGCATATTTGTTGAACTGGGCGATATCACCACTCGTCCAGATGATCTCTGTCCGGTTCGATTGGTAGAGCTTCTTAAGCTTGTGGCAGTGATGCTCCTTCAGCTTCCCCTCTTCCACTGCCCAATTCAGAACGCGTGTCGCATGGGTGCCCGCCATATCGTGCTGCTTGGGCGAATGCAGCCATTTCTTGCGCCAATTATTGACCTCGCCCCGCGAGGCGCGCTCTTCGAACATCGCAGCGGGATCTGCCCCAAATTCCTCGCGGAACAGTTCCAGCCATTTGCGGATATCAGCCTTTGATCGCTCAGCCTTGGGTAAGGACGCACTCGAAAGGAAATCGTCGACCAAGTGCGTCGTCAGATACTCAGCCGGGCTCACGGGCGTGCCACACTGTGAAAACGCATGAAAGAATTCGGGGTCTTTGGGGCTTGGGTCAGTCCCTTCCCAAAATTTAGGGCCGCCCCGCCAGGCATAGAAATGGTAGCGCACACCGGACACAACCTTGCGCCGGACACGGTGGACACCCTTGGGAAGGTTACTTCTGGGCACGGCGCGCTCTCCGCTGTGCAACGAGGCTCGGTTGGGAAGTAGCTTCGCGTTCTGCCGCGCTGATGCCCTGAACAGCATCTAATCGCGCGCGAATGAGCTTTGGGTCATACCACCCGCGCCGCCCTGGCACCGGAGCGATGCCTGTTCTGCGGCAAAAGTCGTAGAAGGAGGCGCTTGGCTCACTGTAGCCAAACAAAAGCGCGAGCTCTGGGGTTGGAATCAGCTGGATCTGGCTTGGGCTCATTTTTCGGCCCTCTCGCCTGAGACTTCCTGACGTGACATGGCCGCTCTCAAGCAAGACACTACCTGCGCACCCTGCGAGCGCAGGTTGCGCACAGCCTCCTCTTCAAGCCATGCTTTAACGTCCGCTGGGAGGTTCAGTTTGAATTGGGTTGTCTTCATAATCACACCTCAATTAAGGACATAAAATGTCCATATCATTACGGACAGATATTGTCCATTGTGTAGTTATGAAAGATGAAGCCTTGATCCAATTCAAACTCATGCTTCCTGCCGCACTCAAGAAGCGTCTGGAAACGCATGCCACACTGAACAGACGCAGCCTGTCTCAGGAGATCGTTGTTGCGTTAGAGGAAAAGTACCCGCCCGCTGAGCCAGATGCGACGTCTGATCCCGCCGCACGCCTACTCTTCTGGCTTGCAAAACGCATACGCCGCAGAGACCCAAAGCCGGGATCGCCTAGGGACAAGCAAGCCGCCCTATACGAACGTATTGCAGGCAACATTGCGGCACGCATGAAGGACATTGGGGAATAGCCCTAATACGCCACCCACTCATATCCGTGGTTGCCTTCATGGTCTTCCCATTCAACGCCAACCCCGCGACGCCAGTTGGATGACGAGCAAAGCCGTGATGGCAATACCCATCGAGGTGCGGCCGTTGGTGTCGTATGCTGCCAACCGAATTCGCCCTGCGTACCGTAGGTTCCTAAGCGCATGTTGTGGATTTCAGAACAATCATCGTCGCGCCCACCTTCGCGATGACTGTAGTATCGCACATCCCAGACCCGGATCGAGCGCATAAAATCGAACTCTATACCGCTGACATCAATGTCTGCGCCACCCTCAACCACCTGCGCCAGAATGATCTGGCCCGGCGTCTGGCCGGATCGGTCGCTGGCATTCCAAATTCTGGGGGCACTGCTTTGCAGTGGCAATCGCCCAGACACCCCCATCGGACAACGCCAGATCTGCAACGGCGGCTCAATTGGCCAGGGCGTAATCCGGCGGATAAATACGGCGCGTGCATGGGCGCATTCTGCTGACGCGGGCCACCCACCAGCCAGACAAAGCAGAATGGCACAATCAACCTGATACGCTCTGGCCGGTTGTGATGACATCAGCGCAAAAAGCACCGACAGGATCACACCAATACCGCTTCTTTGCATTGCAAGGCGCACGACAACCTCCATAACCCCATCAAAACTATAACATTGAAGTTGCCGTCATGTTGGAAGTGCAATCAAGCGTGGCGGCCCATCACGGTCATTTTGTGGAATATATACCGTAGAGGCACCCTCATGTTCTGGCTGAAGAGAAGTCATGATCTTAAGGGAACGCATTGGTCTGAATATCCAGAATCTGAGACACTCCAGAAGCTTGAGCCAAGAAGAACTCGCGCTCATGGCAAATGTTGATCGCAGCTATATCAGCAAGATCGAACTGGCCCGCAACTCAGCCTCGGCAGATAAGCTCGAGCAGATAGCACATGCCCTTAGGGTTGATCCTCAGGTACTCCTGACCCCAAGCGAATTCGCACAGAAATCACGGGTAGACAAATTGGCCGCTTAATATCATCAAAACAAAACCAAGGACTCTACAAAACGTGGAGGAAACTTGGGGCGCAGGTCAGACATCAAGAGACGCGTTATTAAATATGCCTTTCACATCAATTTCCTGCAAGATACGCTGTGCAGGAGAAGCTGCCGTTTGCGTTGCGGCATTGAGCGTCCGCTTTTATGTCTCGTGCCAATAAAGTATACACTGTGAAACGATCGACCACCCCCGGAAACCAACGACATCAATTCATTCTCTCGAAGTTCCGAAACCGAAGAACTGGCAGGATTTCGAAGCCATTGCCTTAGATGCTTTACGTCTGCGCTGGGCTTCGCCCGATCTGGCCGCGAACGGTCGTCCGGGTCAGCAACAGAAAGGTGTCGATATCTTCGGGCCGGACGACATTGGACGGAAGATTGGAGTTCAATGCAAACGGTACGCAAAACCGTTGAAGATCGACCTGGTCAAAGCGGAAGTGGAGAATTCCGACGCTTTCGAGCCTGCACTCAACACTATATATATTGCGACCACTCGGGATCGCGACGCAAAGCTTCAGAGGGAAGTGAGGTTGTACTCCGATGAAAGGGTCAGCGAGGGCAAATCAGCTGTCGGCCTCCTGTTCTGGGACGATATCGTGGGAAGCCTCGGTGCAAACCCTTCGACGTTCAAGAGCCATTTTCCCAACTTTACACTTCCAGAGGCTGATGCCTTCCCTCGGGAACGTCTAATAGCGGCATTGAACCTCGGCTACTTCGGCAGCCATCTGTGGGAATGCGCTGAATTGATCCACGGCGAGTTCGGTTGGATGGCCAATACCGATCCTCACGAGTTCCAAATTGTCCTAGGCATCGTAAGGCAGTGCTCCCATTCGTTCCTTCCGGCAAAGGAGAGAGATGCCGTTGTGGGCTCGTTAGATGAGATAGTAGCGATCATGAGCACCGAGCAAGCATTGAAGCGTGGCGATTGGGAGGTGATCGAGACCCTCTGTAAACGAGTTTCCAGACGGATAGTCTCGCTCTCATCAGTTGCTATCTTAGAGTCGAATACGCTCGAAGTTGGCCGTCGCCTTAGTGCAATTTATTTTAGATCGGGTGATAACGTCGGTGCAGCCGAAAGTGCTGAAATGAAGAGGCAAGTAGACGCCATTCTGCCCATTGAATGTGCTAAACGAACGGCTGCGAAATTCGACGAAGCGCACAAAATGAAACATCCATACGGATACTACTGGGCGCCCAAAATACTCGCTTATGTCGAGCGGGAGATAAGGTTTGCCAATCCCATGAACCAATAGGCACAAGGCGGCAAGCGTTTACAAAGGGTGCGCCTATCTGAGACAGCCAAATGACACGGTGTCCGTCGTCATATAAAATGGGACATCAGAGCGGCTTGAGCAATGGAGGCACTGGCTCCTTAGTGTGATTGATGATTTGAAATAGTCTCGATGTGATCTGACACCGCCCCTTTCTCAGCAAGCTGAAATGGGGACGGCGCATCTCTTGAAGGAGATGATGGTTGTCCGTTTTGATGGTGGTGCACACCAACCACGAAACGAGGACACCAC
>PDWJ01001608.1_pt1 | contig 27162 bp, 28 predicted proteins | sample 1430881 | NCBI WGS metagenome assembly PDWJ01 (sample SAMN01162460, study PRJNA174530) | Oral metagenome, whole genome shotgun sequencing project. | biome: Marine environment; feature: Marine mammal; material: Swab sample of the gingival sulcus; isolation source: swab sample of gingival sulcus...
CTAATTCAGAGAAAGGGAATTGGATATTAGAGTAATTTTGAAGGAGAATTTCATTCTCCAGTAAAACTATGGATTTCCAATCCATAGTGGTTTATTTGAATATTTTTTTACTTTTGTTGAATAAATGAACTTTTAGTATGTTTCTTTTTGGATTATTTTCGTCATACGTACCCTATTTAATCATAGTGTTAGCTTATTCGCTGTTTATGATAAACAGCTCAATAGCGAATTATGAGCCCAATAAAGAACTAATAATTGATGATTCTAAAATTGAAATATATTCTGAAAAATCAGAGTTGAATGGTGATGTTAATATCTATTCATTTAAAAATTTAATATCATCAGTTTTAACAGATGATTCTATTTGGCAACAGAAAAGGAGATTTCCAGTTATTCAAATTTGTTACCATAATAATATATGGCTTGAACGGAATTTATCTTTGATTGCATTGCCTTTACTGCCCAATCCACCCCCAAGTTATTTAAGTTAATTTTTTTGATGAATACCTTTTATTGAATTAGAAATGGTGAATTATAAATGATTTTGATAGTTTATTAAAACTAAATGTTTTGTTTTTTATTCTTAATTCCTCATTTTCAACTTACCTTACGAAATGATTGTAATGGTAAAAATAAAGTTGTATTCATTTTAATGGTATTATTTATAACAAATTGTTAATAAGATAATTATAAATTAATTTAAAATAATTTTTATGTTGAAAAAATATATTTCACTTATTATTATAGGTGTGATACCCATTTTGTCAATGGCTCAATTTAGTCACACAAAAACTGACACAGCAAAAGTATCAACTATACAATTGAATGAAGTAGTGGTTAAAGCTACAAAAAACAATTTAAAAGTGAAGGATTTACCCACATCTGTTACCATTTTGCCCAAATCGGTCATAGAAACAAATGAGGTGAAATCTTTAGTGGAAATTACAGGTTTAACCCCAAATTTGGTGATGCCTGATTATGGTTCTAAACTCACATCACCGATATATATTAGAGGAATCGGTTCTCGGATTAATTCGCCGTCAGTAGGTTTGTATGTAGATGGTGTGCCTTATTTTGAAAAATCAGCATTTCAGTTTGATTTTTTTGAGGTTGAAAGCGTTGAAGTATTGCGAGGCCCACAAGGTACGTTATATGGTCGTAATAGTATGGGCGGACTTATTTATGTAACCACAAAGTCACCATTAAATTATCAAGGTACATATCTAAAGGTAGGAGCCGGGAATTATGGTAATTACAATGTAAGTGCAACACATTATCATCGTTTTAACAACAAATTTGCCGCTTCTTTATCCTTAAATTATAGAAAATCAAATGGATTTTATGAAAATAAATATACATCAGAAAATGTAGGTAAATTAAATTCGTATAGCCTGAATAACAAATTGATATATCAAATATCAAAACATCTTACTTTAGAAAACATATTTAGTATGGAGATGAGTAAGCAGGCAGGCTATCCTTATGCGCTTTATAATGATTCGCTAAGTACAACCATGCCGATAAATTATAATCAGGAAAGTTTGTATGACCGAAAACTAATCAATGATGCTTTAAAGTTAAAATATACGCAAGCAGATTGGGAGTTAACTAATGTATTGTCCTTTCAGTTTTTGGACGGAAAGCAGCAGGTTGATCAAGATTTCACGCCAAATCCAATCTATTTTTTCCAATATCATCAAAAACAACAGATGTTTTCTAATGAGTTGGTATTGAAATCAAAAAGCAAATCAAAATATCAATGGTTATTTGGCGGATTTATCTTTAGGCAAACCTTAAATAATGATTTGGAAGCCGATATTTATCCTATGGATATGTGGAGCTTGAGAATTTTTAAACCAATTAATAAAGGAGCAGCAGTTTTTCACCAATCAACTTATCAGATTACCCAATCATTATCTGTTGTTGGAGGATTGCGTTATGATAAGGAAGCCGCTATATTAGAATATCATAAAGAAGCCCGAAAGGGAGAAATGTATCTGCCTAAATCTGACACACTTTATCCTATATTATCTGAAAATATTTTGTTGCCTAAAATAGCCGTGAATTATAAGTTTAGAAACACTTCGCTATATGCTTCTTATACTACCGGATATAAGTCCGGTGGATTTAATGAGGTTTTTGAAAAACCGGAACATTTGATGTTTAAACATGAGAAGAGTTTTAATTATGAAGTTGGAATGAAAGGAGCTTTTATCAATCATTTGATTTATATGGATGCTGCTTTATTTTATACAAAGCTGAAAAATCAACAAATTTATCGAACAGTACCCAGCGGTAGAGGCTCATATCTTGAAAATGCCGGATTATCTGAAAATAAAGGGTTTGAATTTAGTTTGAATAGTAAACAGTATAAAGGATTTAGCATGATGTTAGCATATGGTTACACGGATTCTAAGATTTTGGAGTACGTAAAAGATAGTACCACAAATTATAATAATAACTTTACACCTTATATTCCAAAACACACCTTAGCGGTGCAACTTAATCACACGATTTTGATCCATGGAATATTATTTTTGGATAAAATTCAATGGAATGTATTGTATAATGTAAGAGGAGTACAATATTGGAACTTGGAAAATACATACAAGGAAAATAGTTATGGTTTGCTGAATGCAAAAGTATCTTTTGTGAAAAATAATATCAAACTGGATTTTTGGGGTAAAAACTTATTGAATGAGGAATATAACACCTTTCTTTTTACCATTAAGCAATTGCACAATACTTATGCACAACAAGGTAAACCTTTTCAAGTGGGTGTAAATTTTTCGATAACATTTTAATTTCGTTTATTATGTTTAAATAATAATATTTACAATGAACTTATTTTTGCTTAAATTCAAAAAGTTTAAATGGATTGGATTTGAAATTTCATATGATTATTTACTTTTGCATTTCAATCAGGATTTGAAAATATAGTTAAAAGGTTCTGCTATTTTATCAAATCAAAAATTAATTTTTTAGAACCTTTCTTTTTTAATGCAGTAAAAATATTTAAAGCATGAAAAAAAATCGAATATTACTACTATTAATGAGTTTGTTAACCACTTACTCTTTTTCGCAAACAAAACATTCTCAAATTCAATTGATAGATGAGAATGTAATGCTTAAACATTCAATGGCTAAAAGTGTAAAAACCTATTTATTGGACAGTACACTTGTATTCTATCAGTTCAAATCATCAGAAGTGCCTGATGAAAAATCAGAAGTAAATTATAGTGATAATTTTGACCGGATTAGTAAAATTTTGAAATATCAATCTGCTTCATTTACAAGCTATGAATTGTATAAATATGGTAATGATGATGTAAATTGTGATGATGGACTTATTATCAAATATTTTGATGTGTCTTCTAGTGGAAATGATTATGAAAATACAAGAGAAATGTTTGAATATGAAGGTGATTCTTGTGAAATTTTATCTTCATTTGCAAGAGAATTGTACAATTCTACAAATCAAATATGGGAAAATAATCGAAAAAAAGTATATGCCTATAATGAAAATGGGACGATAGATTATATTCAAACGCAATATGAAGATGGTTGGAATAACCTTTTTAAAGATACTTATTTGTATAATAATGATGCTTCAATTGACAGAATCTATAGGGTTCAAAACACAGAAACCGAAAATGATTCTTTGCTCAGAACCTCGTATCATTATAATAGTGATGGTTATATAGAATCAATTATAGAGGAAACTTTTATCGCTGCAAATGTGTGGGAAAATAATTACAGGATTTTATTTACATACGATGATCATGGTAATGTTACTGAAAAATTGAGTCAAAAAGGATATGGTGGCGCATGGGAAGATAATTTCAGGTATTTTTTTGAATATGATGAGCAAATTAATATTGAAGATTTGTTTTATTCCTATGAGTATAAAAATAGCATGACTGATTTTTTGCAGAACAACATGAAACATCCTGTAAAAAAGATTAAAGTGCAAATGAAATACAGTAAAGGTTGGGAAGATGCATCTATTTGGAATTTTTATTATTCTAAGAATCCAACTATATCTGTTGAAGATTATGAAAATTCAAAGCCTATGATTTCGTTATTTCCAAATCCGGCTACTGATAAAGTTATGATTAATCTTGGTAATACTTCAAAAAATGCAGAAGTATATATTTATAATCAAACAGGAGCTATGGTGCTTGGAAAATCAGTTTATCATAATGAAAGTATTGATGTAACAAGCTTATCAAAAGGATTTTACACTGTTCGTATTGTTCAAGGGAATCACATTTATGTTACGAAATTGATTTTGAAATAAATCAAGGATAAAATTTAACAACAAAGTTTGCAAAGAAAAAACTTGCAAACTTTGTTGTTAACAAAAAAATAATATAGAAAAACGAATTAAGGCAAGATATTTGAAGACAAATATCTTTTATTATGAATAAAAATGTAGATGTAGTAATTGTAGGTGCCGGAATAACCGGTTTGACAACGGCTTTTTACTTAATTCGTTCAGGGTTGAAAGTATTAGTAGTGGAGAGAAGTGCTCGTTGTGGAGGTATGATAAAGACAATAAAAAACGAGGATTTTATTTACGAATTAGGACCTAATACGGGGACTTTAGGTTCAGTGGAAGTAGTGCAGCTATTTGATGATTTGGGCGATAAAGTCAAATTAGAAGTAGCAAATTCTAAAGCAAAATATCGCTGGATTTGGAAAAAAGGAAAGTGGCATGTATTGCCTTCAGGATTTTTTTCGGCTGTAAGTACACCACTTTTTACTTGGAAAGATAAGCTTAATATATTGGGAGAACCTTTTCGTAAACCGGGAACTGAAAAAAATGAAACCCTTGCAGATTTGGTACGCAGAAGAATGGGGAAATCTTTTTTGGATTATGCCGTTGATCCTTTTATTTCAGGTATATATTCATGTGACCCCGAGAAATTAGTTACTCGATTTGCATTACCAAAACTCTATCATTTGGAACAAAATTATGGTAGTTTTGTGCGAGGAGCTATCAAAAAAAGAAAAGAACCCAAAACTGAGATTGAAAAAAGAGTAACCAAAGAAGTTTTTTCAGTAGAGGGAGGGTTTGGAAATTTAATTAAAGCATTAGAAATCAGTATTGGAAAAGAAAATATAATCAATAGTTGTACAGAAGTAAAAATAGATAGAGTTAATGAGAAATATATAACAAAATATACTGATATTCAAGGAAAACAACAACAAATTGATTCTAAATTTATTATCTCGACAATAGGAAGTAGCGGAATAAAAAATGCATTTTCATTTTTGACCGATGAAGAGAAAACTGCAATTACCAATATTGAATACACCAAAGTTGTTCAGGCTGTAATTTGTTATAAAAAGTGGGAAGGAAAACCTTTGAAGGCTTTTGGAGGATTAATGCCGTCAAAAGAAAAACGCAATATTTTGGGCGTCTTATTTCCATCGGCTTTTTTCAAAAACAGGGCGCCGAAAGAAGGAGCTGTTATTTCTATGTTTATGGGTGGAAGCAGACATGCTGAAATGATTGAAAAATCGAATGAAGAAATTGAGGCTATTGTTATGAAAGAAGTTGTAGAAACCCTAGAAACAGACAAAAAGCCGGATATTATGGAAATATTGAGATTCCAAAATGCCATTGCTCAATATGAAAAAAGTTCCGAAAATAGACTGGAAGCTATAAAAAATGCACAACAGAAATATTCACATTTATACATTGCAGGAAGTTTATGTGGTGGAATAGGAATAGCTGATAGGGTAAAACAAGCAAGGCTGATTGCCGAAGAAATTATTGCGTTAAACAGTTAATATTATTAACATAAAATGCAATCATAATATTTTTTAACCATAAATTAAGAGAAGACATATCACTATTATTGTATTTTTGCAGTTTAATAGTCTATCAAAAATAGTGAGATGATTTTTTTACAACCAAATTATTTATGGGGATTATTGGCATTGGCAATTCCTATTATTGTTCACCTTTTTCATTTCAGAAGATATAAAAATATCCATTTTAGCGATATTTCCATTCTTAAAAATGTAAAATCAAAAACCAGTAAACGTTCCAGATTAAAGCAATTATTGATTCTTTTTGCTCGAATGTTAGCCATTATTGCGGTTGTGATGATTTTTGCACAGCCTGTTTTTAATCATCAAAAACAGATGCTACAAGACGGCAATCACTACATTTTTATTTATATTGACAATTCTCAAAGTATGCGTGTTCAAGGGGAAAAAGGTAATCTCTTGACCCACGCTAAGAATGATGCGTATGCACTTTTAAATCAGTATAATTTATCGGATAAAGTACAAATCCTTACCAATGATAATATTTTTGAAAATAGTTCATTTACAGATAAAAACAGGGCGAGAAAACAGATAGAAGCCATACAGTTTTCGCCTTATACCATTGCTTCGTCACAAGTGATAAAACGGGTGAAAATGACCATGCAAAAGTATAAAAACATTCCGTATAAGATTTTTATACTTACGGATATGCAATTGAGTAGTTTTGATTTGTCGGCATTTGAAATAGATTCGTTAAGTATGGTTGATATTATTCGACAAAAAGGAACACGTCCGGGAAATCTTTATATAGATAGTTGTTGGTTTGACCAAAAAAGTTTGTATTTAGACCAGCAAGTAAAGTTAAATGTGCGGATAAAAAATTCAGGGAATAGAGACTATGAAAAAGTACCATTAAAATTGATGGTGAATGGAACACAAAAGTCTCTTTCGGTATTTTCAGTATTAAAAAATCAAGGTGTAACTACAGAATTAACCTATTTGTTGGATAATGTCGGGTTTCAGGAAGCAGAAATTGTGATAGATGACCAGCCCATTACTTTTGACAATCGTTTTTATTTCAATTATCATGTGGGCGAGAAGATTAAGGTTGTTGAAATATATGAAAAGACACCTAATCCTTATTTTGAAAAGTTATTTAAAAAGGATTCACTTGTAACTTATCAATCTAAAAGTATTTATAAAATTAATTTTTCTGAAATTAAAAATGCTCGTTTGTTGATTTTAAACGAATTGGGTAGTATTTCTTCCGGATTTAAAGAGATGGTGATTCAAATATTACATCAAAAAAATACAGATGTATTGTTTGTGCCGAATGTAAAATCAGTAAAATCGAATAATGACTTACTTTCTTTGATGAAGATGGGAACGTTTAAATCTTTAGATACTGTTAAAAATAGAGTAGGGGAGTTGGCAACATCACATCCGTTATATCGGGATGTTTTTAATGAAGCACCTAATTTTACGAGTAATAAAAACTATGATATGCCACTGGTGTATCAATATTTTCCTTATCAAAGTAAGTTGAATAATAGAGTGTTAATGCGATTGGAAAATGGAAATCCATTTTTAGTTACCGATCGTAGCCTTGGACTAAATGTTTATTTGTTTACCACACCTTTATCTCCAAAAAACACCTCATTTACAGCGCATTCATTTTTTGTGCCTACGGTTTATAAAATGGCTTTGATGAGTGTGCGTTATCAACAGGTTTACCATGTTATTGGCAATGTCAAACCGATTTTGTTATCGGATAATAATATTACCAATAATTCGATTATTCGTTTGAAAAATAAGGCTAAAGGCGATGAAACAATGCCAACAGTGATTTATAAAAATAACCAGTATTTTATTCAGCCAAATATTAAGAAGGAGGGACATTATCATTTATATAATGATACTTTGCTTATAGAAAGTTTGTCTTTTAATATGAATGCGATAGAGTCGGATTTGACAGTTTGGGAACAGGTTAAATGGTCTGAGGAACTTGAAGCATTAGGCTTGCAGCAACAAATTAATATCTATGATGACAAAGTAGAAAAGGTTTTTGATAACAATGAGGTTAGTGGTAAGAAATTATGGAGTTTATTTGTAATATTGGCATTGATTTTCCTTTTAGCAGAGGTGCTTATTATTCGATTTATGAAGTAAAAGTAGGAATGCCAATGGTAGGATAAAAGTGTATTTGCTAATTTGAAAATGATAGTTTTCAAATTAGCACATGCATAAATTACTGGCTGTTTTTTTATGAATAACTGTTTACACTCAAGATTGTTTTATCTTTTTTGTTATAGAGAAGGACACTGTTATTTCCATCAGTAAAAAATTCATACCCTATAACTTGTCCTATTTTTTCATAGTCTGATAGCTTGATATTTTTAGGAAAAAGATATTCCGCATTTACTTCAATGTCGCCAAAACTTGCATCAATTTCATAAACAATTGGTGATTTTTCCGGTTTTCTCCAATTATCTATTATATTCCTAAATGCTCCGAACTCCTTATTTATTTGATAGTTTAGTTTATTTATTGAATACTCATAAAAAGTTTGTAAATAATAATCTAAATCAAAATCAGAACTTTCTGTTAATGAAATTTTTGGCTTGACTTGATTTATATATTCTTCTGTTTTAGTTTTGTTTTTTAAATATTGATTTCCTTTTTCTTCAAAATCAATTTCTAATATTTTAAAAATTTCTTTTGCGATTTTGTATCCATTATATAGCTCAATATTTCCATTGAATTTATATTTATGATTAACTAAATTAAATTTGGTGTAAATATTAGTATTTTCATTAGATTGATGCTCTTTATTAGTCCAAATTCCATTTGATGAAACAAAAAATAATTTTGTGTGGTTTTCATCGTTCAATTCAATTGCACATAAAGGATAAAATATTCCTTTTAGTTGTTCATCAATAAAAACACTTTCAAATGTTGGATAAAGTTCTATATTCATATTCATCGATATTTCTCTTTTAATGGTAGGTAATATTGAAATATTAGGATTCATTTAAGCTTTTTCTAATAATTCTTTTACTAATCTGGGAACCGCTGTTCCGGCTTTTTCTTCGATAATTGTAAGGTTTGCATGAGGTCTGATGTTCACTTTTGGATCAATTAAATATACCGGAATGTTGGGTTGGGTATATTGTATCAAACCGGCTGCCGGATAAACATTGAGTGAAGTGCCGATAATTAGATAAATATCTGCTTGGGCAGAAATTTCAGCTGCAACTTCAATCATGGGCACCATTTCACCAAACCATACAATGTGAGGACGGAGCTGAGAGCCTTTTTCACATACATCGCCTTCTTTTATTTCCCAACCATCAATATCATATATCAAATTATCATCTACCGTAGAACGTGCTTTTTTTAATTCTCCATGAAGATGAACAACTTTTGTTGAGCCACCTCTTTCGTGTAAATCATCTACATTTTGAGTGATAATGGTTACGTCATATTTTTCTTCCAAATCACCCAAGGCATAGTGTGCAGCATTAGGTTTTACTTCCAGCAATTGTTTTCTACGTTCGTTATAGAATTTCAGTACTAATTTTCGGTCTTTTTCCCAAGCTTGCATCGTCGCTACATCTTCAACTCTATGATTTTCCCATAGTCCGTCGGAATCTCTAAATGTTTTTATGCCGCTTTCGGCACTAATTCCAGCTCCGGTTAAAACAACAATTTTTTTCATTTTTTTTAGCTTTTGACTATTGACTTTTGTTTATAATTCTTCATTTCTTCGGCCTCTTCATTCACAATTTATAATTCACAATTCACCATTCATCATTCATTTTCACAATTCTTTCTTACTTTTGTTTTCAAATTTAGCAATATTTTTAATACGGTTAGATATAAAGATGATAAATAAAAAGCAATATCAACATATTTTTTTTGATTTGGATAATACCTTATGGGATTTTGAGAAAAACTCTTTGCAAAGTCTTCAGGTTTTATTTGAAAAATTTAATCTACAAGCAAAATTAAATGCATCATTTACACAATTTCATAAGACATATATTATTTTTAATCAACATTTGTGGAAACAATATCGAAGAGATAAAATTACGAAAGAATATTTGAAAATAGAGCGATTTTATAGAACACTTAAACATTTTAAAGTATTGGATTATGATTTGGCAGGAAACCTTAGCGAAGAATATTTGACTATTAGTGGAGGTCAAAAGGAATTGATGCCCAATGTATTGGAAATATTGCAGTATTTAAAACCCAAATATCAACTACATATTATTACCAATGGATTTGAAGAGATACAACATCAAAAATTAACTCAATCTAATCTTTTGCCTTTTTTTAATGTTGTGATTACTTCGGAAAGTGCGAAATGTAAAAAACCAGACCCTAGAATATTTTTCAAAGCATTGAAAGAAACACAAGCTACAAAAGAAGCGTGTATTATGGTAGGTGATAACACATTAACTGATATTAAAGGGGCGATGGAATTTGGTATTGACCAGGTTTATTTTAATCCTCAACAACGTCCGACAAAATTAAAACCAACTTTTCAGATTTCAGATTTATTGGAATTGAAAAAGATATTGTAAATTAATGTGTTAATATGATAATGCGATAATTTTAGAAATGAAAAAATAACTATTAAGGAAAATTAAAAAGAAATAGGCTAATTGTCAATAGCTAAAAGTCAACAGCCAATAGCCAAACAAAAAATAAATCTATGAAAATTTTTGATAAAAAAAATAAGATAGTAACTGTTATTGAAGAAAATCCTATGCTAATATTAGCTTTTGAGAGAATGGGTGTGAAATTGGGAGTAGAAGAAAAAAGTATTGAAGAAGTAGCAAGGGAATTAAAACAAAATCCTGAAATGATGGTTACTTTATTAAATATGCAACAGGATAAGCATTTTGAAACGGATTATCAATTTGAAATTGAGGATGTGGCACTGATTGTTCATTATCTGAAACAGTCACACAACTATTTTAGTTTGGAAATATATCCTCGAATTAAGCAAAATATTGATGAATTGGTGGATAAAAATAAAAAAATCGGGGTGAAAATGATTAATAATTTCTTTAATGAATATTGCAATGAAGTGGATATTCATTTTGAATATGAAAACAACATCGTTTTTCCTTACATTTTGTCTTTATCCACAGATTCGGAACAAAATAAAAGTGTTGAGTTGAAATATTCGGTTGAAGAATATAAAGAACATCATAATAATATAGAAGAAAAATTAGAAGATTTAAAACATCTACTGATTAAATTTCTTCCGTATGATAATGATAGTCAGGTAAGAAGAAATATTTTGTTGGATCTTTTTCATCTCGAAGATGATTTGTTGATCCACTCTCGTATTGAAAATGAATTATTAATCCCTCTTGTTGAAAAAATTGAGAGAAAAATTAAAAAATAGTGAAAGAAAATTATCAAATATTACTAGTTGAGCCTTCTTTCATCATTAGAGAAGGATTATATTCTATTATTAAATCTCTTTCCGGAGATATGATATTAGATGTATTTTCTTCTTATGAAGATTTTTTGAATGAGGGTAATAAAAAAGAGTATGATTTAGTACTCATTAATACAGCTGAATTATTATCTGATAGTCAGTTATTAGAACACTTTAATCAGACTATCATTATTGGTATATTATCGGGTGTAGGGCATCGATTTATTATCAATCAACTCAATGATGTGATTTATATTAATGATTCTGAAAAGCAAATCCTTGAAATTATTAATAAAAACATCAAAAAGAATAAAGAGCAAAAACTCACCAATCGCTTGCTAACAGAAAGAGAAATTGACGTACTGAAACTGTTGGTAAAAGGAAATACATCGAAAGAAATTGCTGAGAAATTATTTATTAGCGTACATACCGTAATTACACATCGGAAAAATATTACCATAAAATTGGGTATAAAAACAACGGCAGCATTAGCCATTTATGCCGTTACGGCAAATATTTTGGATGAAGATGATATTTTGAATGACCATTGATTGGAAAATATTGTTAAAGAAAAAAATAAGAATGAAAGATATTGATATTCAAGATTATAATTATAATTTGCCGGATAGTCGTATTGCGAAATACCCATTAGAAAACAGGGATGATTCTAAGTTATTGCTATACGAAAAGGGCGAAAAAAAGACCCTGATATTTAAAAATATATCTTCGGAAGTGCCTTCGGATGCCATGCTTATTTTTAATGAAACCAAAGTAATTCATGCCCGATTGTTTTTTAGGAAAGAAACAGGCGCAATGATTGAAGTTTTTGTACTCGAACCTTATGAAAAGGATGTGCAAATGGCTTATCAACAGAAAGGAAATGGTGTATGGAAATGTATGGTGGGTAATGCTAAGCGTTGGAAAGATAGTCCGTTAAAATTACAATTACAGGACGGTGATACACTTGAAATCACAAAAAAAGGGAAAGAGGATGAGTTATTTCTTGTTGAATTTTCATGGAATAATACTAAAACGTTTATAGAATTATTGGATGAAGTGGGGAAAATACCATTGCCACCTTATTTGAATAGAGAAGCTGAAGAAGATGATAAAGTTAGGTATCAAACCGTTTTTGCAAAAAATGAAGGTTCAGTGGCAGCACCTACGGCAGGTTTACATTTTACAAATGAGGTAATTACACAACTTACAAATAATGGAGTAAAGACTGAAAAAGTAACCTTACATGTTGGGGCAGGAACTTTTAAACCGGTAAGTGAAAATAATGTGAAAAAACATCATATGCACAATGAAAAAATTGTGATTTCACGACAAACTATCCAAAGGCTTTATGAATATGCCGAAAGAAAATTTACGCCTGTAGGAACAACTGCAGTGAGAACATTGGAAAGCTTGTATTGGTTTGCTGTAAAATTGGTGAATAATTCTGATAATCAATATTTTGATATTCCACAGTGGTATCCTTATGAATCTCATGAGAAACTACCGGATAGGGGAGAGGCTTTGCAAGTAATAATGCAATATATGGATGAACAAAAATTGAATTATCTCAAAGGTAATACCCAATTAATTATTGTTCCGGGTTATCAGTTTAGTATGACGGACGCCATAATTACCAATTTTCATCAACCAAAAAGTACCTTGTTATTATTGGTATCAGCTTTTGTTGGCGAAGACTGGCACGAGATTTATGATTATGCCCTTCAACATGATTTTAGATTTCTGAGTTATGGAGATAGTTGTTATTTGAAAGAGGGAAGAAGAATTATAAATGATGAATTGTGAATGATGAATGAGGTCAGAAGACCGAAGTGCGTCAGCTGGTCGCTGTGCTTTGACTCCGCTCAGCAACCAAGCGGAGAGTCAAAGCGGTGGGAGGGAAAGAAGAATTATAAACTGTGAATAAGGATAATATGGTAATTTAGACAGAGAAAAGATATTGCTAATTACTAATTACTCATTGCTAATTGAAAAAAGCCAACAGCTAATACCTAAAAAAATCAAAATGAATAAAAAAATCCTACAATTAGCCATTCCCAATATTATCAGCAACCTTACTATTCCGTTGGTAGGATTGGTAGATTTTGTGTTAATGGGACATCAGGAGTCTGAGTTTTATATGGGAGCTGTTGCTATTGGTGCTACCGGATTTTTATTTATCTATTCGGCATTTGGATTTCTGCGTATGGGAACTGCCGGTTTTACAGCACAGTCTTATGGTGAAAAAAACTTTGAAAAAAGCATCAGTCACCTTTCACGAGCATTTATTGTTGCCATAATAGTTGGGTTGTTGTTGATTGCTTTTCAAAAACCATTGGGAGAATTGCTTTTTTATTTGATAAAAGGAACGCCTAAGGTCGAAAAATATGCCCGACAATATTTTTATATTAGAATTTGGGCGGCACCGGCAACCCTTTCTATATATGTTTTTACAGGGTGGTTTATTGGTATGCAAAACGCCAAAAGTCCTATGTTGGCAACTATTTCCATTAATGTTATCAATATTGTAACTAGTATATTTTTTGTTAGATATTATGGTATGACAACTGATGGTGTAGCTTTGGGAACTGTTATTGCTCAATATGTCGGATTTCTGATTTGTTTGATTTTGTTTTTTAGATATTATCGAAAGTTATTAAAATATTTTAGCCTCAAAGGCATTCAACAAATTATTGAAATTAAGGCTTTTATTACCGTAAATTTTGATATTCTTATTCGTTCGGTATTGCTTACCGGTACTTTTTTTTATTTCAATGCAAAATCGGCTCAATTTGGTGCTGAATTATTGGCTGTCAATTCTGTTTTGCTACAATTTCTTTGGATTTTCTCTTATTTTATTGATGGATTTGCCTTTGCGGCAGAATCGCTTACCGGAAAATATATTGGAGCTAAAAATCTTGACATGCTTAAAAAATCCATTAAAAAATTGTTTTTGTTTGGATTGTGGGTAAGTCTTCCTTTTACAATTATATATTTGTTTTTTGGCAGATATCTTATAGCTTTTCTTACCAATGTTGATAGTGTGAAAATAGCGGCGATACCCTACATGGTATGGGTTGTTGTTATTCCTATTATCACATTTTCAGCTTTTATCTGGGATGGGATTTACATCGGGGCAACAGCATCAAAAACCATGCGTAATTCTATGATTATTTCATCGCTATTGGTTTTTTTACCGGCTTTCTATCTTTTTGAAAATATATGGGGAAACCATGGATTATGGTTAGCCTTGATGTTATTTATGTTTTCAAGAGGTGTTTTTCTTGCCATACAGTCGCCTAAAAATATTCTTACTAAAGCAATGTAGATTTCAAATTAATACTAATTTGAAATGTTTATTTTTCGTCAAATTTATTAACTATTACCACAATTTTGTTATCTTTGTTTATCAAATTTTTTTGATATCAAGATAATTAATATGGATAAAAAAGTAGTAATTGTTACTGGTGCTTCTTCGGGAATTGGAGCGGCTTTATCGTCATTATTTTTGACGAAAAATTATTTTGTTGTGTTGGCAGCACGAAATGTGGATAAGATGAAAGAAGTGGTTGCTAATATCAATATAACTGAAGACCATTATTTACTTGTAAAGACAGATGTTAGTCAAGAATCTGATTGTAAGAATTTAATTCAAAAAACAATAGAAAAATTTGGAAGAATAGACATCTTAATCAATAATGCAGGAATTTCTATGCGTGCTATGTTTCGGGATGTTGAATTGTCGGTTATTAAAAAGTTAATGGATGTAAACTTTTGGGGTACAGTTTACTGTACAAAGTTTGCTTTGCCTCATATTTTAAAGCAAAAAGGAAGCGTTGTGGGGGTAATTTCTATTGCCGGTCATGTGGGATTACCGGCAAGAACCGGTTATGCCAGCTCAAAATTTGCGGTAAGGGGATTTTTGGATACCTTGAGGATAGAACACCTTAAAGATGGGTTACATGTTCTTGTGGTAGCTCCCGGATTTACAGCGTCAAATATCCGAAAAACATCATTAGTAGCTGATGGAAAAGAGCAAGGAGCTTCGCCCCGTAAAGAGGAAAAGATGATGAGTAGTGAAGCAGTAGCTCAAAAAATATATCAAGGTATTAGAAAAAGGAAAAGGAGTATTATTTTAACCTTTTTAGAAGGTAAATTTACGGTATGGTTAGGTAAAAACTTCCCGAAATTATTGGATAAATTAACCTATAATCACATGGCAAAAGAGCCGGATTCACCTTTTAAGTAAAGTGTAAAAAATTATGAATTATGAATTGTGAATGATGAATCTGATAATGTAGAGATGCAACGCTTTGTATCTAAAATTGTTAAGAAATAAAATCCCATAATGATTCAAAAAAATTACTAATTGCACATTATTAATTACTAATTGATAGCAGCCAATAGCCAAAAGCTAACGGCCAACAGCAAAAAAATAAATCTATGAAAATTTTAATTAACGAAGGAACAGAAAACATCAAATTCGGGGCTTGTGTGGATGAGTTTGTAAAACACATGGGCGAGCCTGATTATATTGAAAAAATTGATGATTTTAATGAAGAAGATTCTATGGCATACATTTATGATAAGTCTCAATGTATTGCCTTTTTTGAGGGATTAAATGTGAAAGAATTAATTATTTTGGAAACAAAAAGTCCTGAAATATTGCTTTTTGGAGAAAAAATATATGGAAAAGATGATATTTACATTATAAAACTGATGAAAGATCATCAATTTGAGATATTGGATACGGAAATGACGGAGTGGGGCGACAAAAGAATATCTTTTGATGAAGCGAATATCGACTTTTATTTTGAAGATGGAAAATTAACCACTGTAAACTGGGGACGACAACCTGTTTAATCGTAAAATATGCCGACAAAAAAAACACTTGTAGATGTTATTCTTCCCTTGCCGCTCAAGGATTTGTTTACTTACCATATTCCGGACGAGTGGGTAAGTGAAGTGCAGGAGGGCAAGCGTGTTGTTATTCCTTTTGGTAAAAAGAAAATCTATACCGGCGTTATTGTTGCTATACATCATAATGCTAAAAATCATAACATACGGAGTATTATCAGTATTGTAGATGAAAAGCCGATTGTTTTTCCTCAACAATTGGCCTTTTGGAATTTTTTGTCGGAATATTATATGGCTTATTTGGGTGAGGTGATGCAGGCAGCGTTGCCTTCGGCATTAAAATTAAGTGGGGAAACAAAGTTGATGTTACACCCTGATTTTAATAAAGATTATGCTACACTCAATGAAAAGGAATTTTTGGTAGTTGAGGCATTGGAAATACAAAATGTTCTTTCACTCAAGGAAGTTTCGTTGATTACCGAGCAGAAAAAAACAGTTTCTTTGGTTAACAATCTGATTGAAAAAAACATTGTATTTCTTCATGATGATGTAAAGGAAGCATACAAACCCAAAATAGAAAAATTTGTCTTGTTGGATTCGCTATATGCGGATGAAGAAAAGATGAATGCACTTTTTGACAGCTTACAAAAAAGAGCTTTTAAACAGCTTGAAATTGTGATGACTTACCTCAAAGAAACGCAATTTTTTAAGGAAAATACCGAAAAATATATTTCCCAATCCCGATTATTGAAACTAAGCGAAGCTTCGAGTACGCAGTTAAAGGCATTAGAAAAGAAAGGTGTTTTTAAGATTATAGAAAAGGAAGTCAGTCGATTACAAGATTTTGCCGCAACCCAAAAAGTATCTGATATTGCTTTTTCAACTCATCAACAAGATGCCTTACAACAAATTAAAAGTCATTTTGAATCCCAAAAGACCGTCTTATTACATGGCGTAACGGGAAGTGGGAAAACAGAGATTTATATTCAACTTATCAAAGAAACCATTGATAAAGGTAAGCAGGTGTTATATTTGTTGCCTGAAATTGCCCTTACCTCACAAATTATTGAGCGTTTACGGAAATATTTTGGAAATTTGGTTGGTATTTATCACTCTAAATATAATCCGTTGGAGCGGGTAGAAATCTGGAAAGAGGTATTGAACTTTGATAAAGATAAAAGTTCGAAGTTTCAGATTATTCTTGGTGCAAGGTCTGCGGTTTTTTTACCGTTTAGTCAATTGGGATTGGTGATTATTGATGAAGAACATGATTCCTCTTTTAAGCAATATGACCCTGCACCTCGATACAACGGCAGAGATGCTGCCATATATCTTGCTGCTAAACATCAAGCCCATTGTTTGTTGGGCACGGCAACGCCTTCCTTAGAGTCGTATTACAATGCCAAGAAAGGAAAATATCAGTTGGTAATGCTAACAGAACGTTATGGTAATTTGCAATTGCCGGATATTAAGTTGGCGGATTTGAAAATAGAGAAAAAAACTCAACAAATGCATGCCATGTTTTCTTCCGTATTGTATGATGAGATGAGCAATGCGTTGGAAGCGGGCAAACAAATTATTCTGTTCCAGAATCGGCGTGGATTTTCGTTGAGGATAGAGTGTGATGTTTGTCAGTGGATTCCCGAATGTATTCATTGTGATGTGTCGATGGTGTATCATAAGAAAATTAATTTGTTGAAATGTCATTACTGTGGATATGTGCAGGAAATTCCACCACATTGCCCTAAATGTGGAAGCTCAAATATCTTTTTGCAAGGATTTGGTACCGAAAAGGTTGAAAATGAGTTGCAATTACTCTTTCCGGATAAGAAAATCAAACGAATGGATTTGGATACCACAAGGGGAAAGGGAAGTCATCAGCGAATTATACAAGAATTTGAAAATCAGAAGATTGATATTCTTGTGGGTACGCAAATGGTAACCAAGGGATTGGATTTTGATAATGTGAGTTTGGTGGGTATTCTCAATGCAGATTCTATCTTAACTTATCCTGATTTTCGTTCACATGAAAAAGCCTATCAGGTGATGTCGCAGGTGAGTGGTCGTGCCGGAAGAAAAGAAAAACAAGGTTTGGTAATTATCCAAACCCATCAACCCAACCATCAAATTATCAAACATGTGGTATCGCAATCATATCAACAAATGTTTGAGGAAGAAATGATACATCGGGAAAAATTTCATTATCCACCTTTTTATCGCATGATAAAAGTGGAGTTGAAACATCGGGATATGAATATGGTTAGCAAAGCCGCTTCAGAACTTACAAAACAGTTGAGGGTAAGGTTTAAGAAATGGGTGTTGGGTCCTGATTATCCCATTGTTCCACGTATTCGCAATCAATATATCAAACATCTTTTTATCAAATTCCTACCTACTGTAAATCTAAGAAAAGAGAAAAAAGACTGTTATCATATTATTGAAAAATTTAAAACAACATCAACATTCAAATCTGTAAGGATTAATATTGATGTGGATATGATGTAAATGATTTTTGAACCATTAAGGCATTAAAATTGTAATTGTTTTATACTTTCTGCTTACTATCCATTATTATTGTAACAGGTCCGTCATTAACCAATGAGACTTTCATATCAGCACCAAATGTGCCGGTTTGGATCGGTTTTTTGATGATTTTTCCCAATTCAGCGGTAAATTTTTCATATAATGGAATGGAAATATCTGGTTTAGCTGCATAAATATATGATGGACGATTTCCTTTTTTTGTAGAAGCCATTAATGTAAATTGACTCACAACTAATATTTCACCAGCAATATCTATGACGGAACGATTCATTACACCATTTTCATCATCAAAGATTCTAAGCTGACTGACTTTTTTTATTAACCATGCGATATCTGTTTCATCATCATCGTTACCTATTCCTAATAAAATAAGTAATCCATTATTAATCTTGCTTTTTTCTATATGATCTATGGTTACAGCAGCTTCTGTAACTCTTTGAATAACGACTTTCATGTTAATTATTTTTGGCAAAAATACATATTATATAAAATAGTTTTTTATATTTGAATAATAAATTTGATTTATTTATGGTGCAAAACATTATCTGTTAGATGTTTTATTATATATAGAAACATATTTAAATCATTCAATTTTTTATTAATCTTAAACTGATGAAATATAAATTATTATTATTTACTTTTTTGTGTTCAATTTTTTTGCAGGCTCAAAATACAATAGATAAGGTAGGTATTATTACGAAAGTACCTGATTTTAATAAATATAAAGATATTGTAGAAAAAAAACGTGCTTTTTTCCGTTTTATGCGCCCTATTATTGAGCAAGAAAATAATAAAGTATTAGAACAACGTAAATATATAGAAGATATTTACAAAAAACACAAAAATGGTATAGTTTTAAATCAGTTGGAAAAAGACACTTTAAATGCTCTTGCAATAAGCTACCGTGTAAAAGAGAGCAGTTTTGAAGAACCAATACATTTTGAGCAGTTATTAACACATGTTGATATTGTTCCGGTAGAGTTAGCTTTATCTCAATCAGCAATTGAATCTGCATGGGGTACTTCTAAATTTGCTGTAAAAGCTAATAATATGTTTGGGCAATGGTGTTTTACCGGAGGATGTGGATTAGTGCCTAAAAGACGGCGAACAGGTTATAAACACGAGGTAAGAACTTTTGCGTCTGTTAATGAGTCTGTTGCTTCATATATTAAAAATTTGAATAGACAAAAAGCGTATAAAAAGTTTAGAAAGATTAGAAAAAATTTCAGAGATAATAATCAACCATTTAATTCAAAGAATTTAGCTGCAGGTTTATATAATTATTCAGCACAAGGTAATAAATATGTTAATAAAATACGTTCAATGATTCGTGTTAATAGTAAATATTTTTTTGATTGATTTACAGATTGGTTGAGAAAATGGTATAGATATAAAAAATTAACATTTTAAGCTTATCCAAAAGAAATAAAAAGTAACTTTGCAACATTAAATTAATTCAGAACTTAAAAATATGTTTCTTAAATTATTAATTATATCTGTAGTTATTATCGCATTTTTATTTGTAGCATTAGCGATTAAAGTGCTATTCAACAAAGAAAAAGAAGTGAAAAAGTCTTGCACCAGTGAACTAAGAACCACAGACGGTAGAAAATTGGGATGTAGTTGTGGAAATGACGGAAGTTGTAAAAACACAACTTATTAAAATATTATCTTTTCAGATTACAAGTTAGTGGAAAAAAATAACCCTATACTTTTTATTTTATCCGGTTTGCCGGCTTCGGGAAAATCGACACTTTCCAAATTAATGGTAAAGCAATATCATGCTTTCTATTTGAGGATAGATACTATTGAACAAGGGTTGAGGGATTTGTGTAATATAGATGTTCAGGGAGAAGGCTATCGCTTGTCTTATAGAATTGCTGCAGATAATTTAAAACTCGGAATGAATGTGGTAGCGGATTCCTGTAATCCCATAGCTTTGACACGTAATGAGTGGGAAGTGGTGGCTACATCAAATAATGCACTTTTTGTAAATATAGAAGTGATTTGTTCGGATAAAGAGACACATAAAAACCGTTTGGAAACCAGACAGTCAGATATTCAGAATCTTGAATTGCCTACTTGGGAAGAGGTTGAGAAAAGACAATATGATGCTTGGAAAAATGAACGTATAATAATAGATACTGCCAATAAATCAATAACAGAGACCAGTGAAGAACTAATAAAGAAGATAGATGCAATGTTAAGTAGTTAAATATTATTAATGCAGTTCTTCAATATTATAATTTTCTGAAAAAAAACTCTTTAGATTGTTTTATATACCTAACTTTTTGTTTTTTCAACTTAAAAAATCCCTACAAATGGGGATTGTGTAATGTAAAATATCGTTGCATCTTTGCAATGAAATATTTAATTACACAAAAATTAATTTTAAGTTAAGTAATGGAAAAAATTGGAATTTTTTACGGATCATCATCCGGAAATACAGAAAGCGTAGCGAACCAAATCGCAGCTGCATTAGGAGAAGTAGAAATCTTTAACGTTGATGGCGCTAATAAATCAGATTTAGAAGATTGTAAAAATATTATTTTAGGCGCTTCTACTTGGGGAGTAGGCGATTTACAAGATGATTTTGATGATTTCTTATCAGAATTAGGAGATGCTGATCTTGCAGGAAAGAAAGTAGCTATTTTTGGTCTTGGTGATCAGGAATCTTATGCAGATTCATTTGTTGACGGAATGGGAGCAATTTATGAAGCAATTGCTGATAAAGGATGTGAATTAGTAGGAAAAACATCTGTTGATGGATATTCTTTTGATGAATCTAGAGCAGTAGTTGACGGAGAATTTTGCGGATTGGTAATTGATGAAGATAACCAAAGCGATTTAACTGAAGAGCGCGTAAATAATTGGGTTGAAGTATTGAAAAGTAAATTTTTATAATATAAAAATTTAGAATATAAGTTTCTCATGTTTTTTATGGGGAATAATCGCATTCATAAGATTATTCCCCTTTTTTATAGAATTATCATATTTTTATGCAAAAAAATGACATAAATTATCATTCTTCTGATATTCAGGTGTTATTACATCATATTTATGAATATAAAAAAGGATTAAGAAATTTGGTGCTACATACCATGAGTAGCAGTGGAGAAAGTTTGGCGATAGATTTATTGGAGCGCAAAAATATTTGTTATTTCAAACAACAAGTAAATGAACGAAAGATAAATATCTTTTTTGGTAATGAGCAATGCGTGAAAATTGTGAGGTCTTTTGGAGAAAAATCATTGAATCATTTTTCTGAAGAGCAAGATTTTATTCTTGGTATTATGTTGGGATATGACCGTTTGCAACAATGTAATAGGTATGTTAAAAGAAAGATGATAGCAGATTATGAATTTGAGAATCTAAAATTATCATCTTAAAAAAATAATATACGAAACATTTGTTTTTATAGTTTTCTATTGTGCGTTCGCAGAAAAAGGCTATTTATCGTTATAATGCCCCATTGCTGAAACAACATAAACTGTTACAATATTTTCTTTTACTTTGTATATCATACGATCTTTAGGAGAGATGCGTCTTGACCAAAATCCTGATAACTGGATGCTTTAATTGCTCTGGGTTTCCTGTTCCGGTGTAAGGATGTTCAGATAATTCATGAAATATTGTCTCAATTTTCTTGATAATCGCTTTATTTCCTGATTTTGAGTGTTTTTGTAAATCTTTTTTTGATTTTTCAATCAATTCTACATGATACTTTCCCATACATTATTAGGATTTACTCTGATTGTATTTCCTTTTTCAATCTCTTTTTCTGCTACCTTTATCATTTCCACAAATTCCGGATTATAGGGCGAATTTTTTTCTTCTTTCTCTTCTTTAACTTCTACAAATGACAATGACTTTAAAAAATCTATTAAAGCCTTTGCTTGCTTGTTGCGTCTATCCAATTTAATTGTAAGTTCCATAATAAGCTGATTTTGTTACAAAGTTAGTAAAAAAGTTTGAATGTTTTTTGTTTTGGTTTAATCTCAAAAATCATGCAAGATGAACATATATGTTTCATCTTTAGTATTTTTTCTGTTAAAGTCAGGTAAGTTTAAACGGAAACTTTAACATTTGGTGCTTTATTTGTATATTTGCAAGCACAAAATTAAGAAACATGTTAGATAAACTTCGAGAATTACACGATAGATTTTTTGAAATAGAGGAAATGTTGGGCGATCCTAATGTTATTTCAGACCAAAAAAGATTTGTTAAATTAAATAAAGATTATAAAGATCTTCAACCCATTGTGGAGGTGTATAAAAGATATGTCGATATTATTGATAATATGGAAACCTCTGAAGAGATGCTCAAAGATCCTGAAATGAAGGAAATGGCGAGAGAAGAGTTGGAAAGTTTAAAGGTGGAAAAAGAAGAGTTGGAGGAAAAAATCAAGATTTTATTGATTCCTAAAAATCCTCAAGATGCTAAAAATGCCATTATGGAGATTCGTGCCGGAACAGGAGGAGACGAAGCCAGTATTTTTGCGGGAGATTTGTATCGTATGTACACCAAATATATAGAAAGTAAAGGTTGGAAAATAGAGCCTGTAAGTCATACTGAGGGAACAGTTGGTGGATTTAAAGAGGTTATCTTCAACGTAACGGGAGATAATGTATATGGACTTTTGAAATTTGAGTCAGGTGTGCATCGTGTTCAACGTATTCCTCAAACCGAAACGCAAGGCCGGGTACATACTTCGGCAGCTACGGTGGCTGTTTTGCCCGAAGCAGAAGATTTTGATGTGGAAGTGAATGAGAATGATATTAGAAAAGATACTTATTGTTCTTCAGGACCCGGCGGACAGTCGGTAAACACTACTTATTCAGCCATTCGACTTACCCACGAACCTACAGGAATTGTAGTAACTTGTCAGGATGAAAAATCGCAGATAAAGAATTATAACAAAGCTTTGAAAGTATTGCGTAGTCGTATATATGAGATTGAATATCAGAAATATATGGATGAAATTGCGTCAAAACGAAAAACTATGGTTTCTACCGGTGACCGTTCTGCAAAAATTAGAACCTACAACTATCCACAGGGTAGGGTAACTGACCATAGAATTAACCTTACCTTATACGATTTGCAAAATATCATCGATGGGGATTTAACACAAGTAATTGAAGCAATACAGGCTGCTGAAAATGCGGAGAAGTTAAAAGAAGCGGTAAATGAATAAACAAAACTAACATGGATAAATCTCAGATATTTGATGTAATTAAAAAAAAATCATCTTTTTTGTGTGTAGGATTGGATAGTGATATCCTAAAAATTCCAACACATTTAAAACAAGAAAAAGATCCGATTTTTGAATTTAATAAGCAGATTATTGATGCAACGCACCAATTAGCCATTGCTTACAAACCAAATATTGCATTTTATGAGCGTTTGGGTGCAAAAGGTTGGGAAAGTTTAGCCAAAACAATGGAGTATCTTGAGCCATTGAGAGATGAACTTTTCTTGATTGCTGATGCCAAGCGTGGGGATATTGGCAATACCAGTAAGCAATATGCCGATACTTTTTTTGATAAATCTTGTGCCGGGTTGAATTTTGATGCCATTACCGTGTCGCCATACATGGGAAAAGACTCAATCTCTCCATTTTTAGAATATAAAGATAAGTGGACTATTGTTTTGGCATTAACCTCCAATGATGGAGCTTATGATTTTCAAACCAAATCACTTTCAGAAGAGGATAATACAGCATATCCATTGTATCAACGTGTGATGACAACTTCAAAAGAGTGGGGGAGTAGTGACCAAATGATGTATGTTATTGGTGCTACAAAGGCTTTTACATTGGCACAAATTAGAATGATTGTTCCTGAGCATTTCTTGTTGGTTCCGGGAGTAGGTGCACAAGGTGGTTCATTGGCAGAAGTGGCAAAATATGGCATGAACAAACAGTGTGGATTAATTGTAAACTCTTCAAGAGGCATTATTTTTGCTTCATCTGAAAAAGATTTTGCTGCTGTAGCCCAACAAAAAGCCCAAGCTATTCAACAGGAAATGGATCAATTATTACAACAATATCTGTAAGAAAGGATAACGGATTAATTTGTTAGTAAATTATTACTTAAAGATTAACATAAAAAATAGGCTATCCAAATTTTTGGATAGCCTATTTTACAATGTTTTTAATTAGAAGATTTCTAATAAAATTATCTTGAAAATTATAAATTTTCTTTTGATAAATATTTAGAAACACCTTCTTGATCTGCTTTCATTCCTTCGTCTCCTTTGTGCCAATTTGCAGGACATACTTCTCCATTTTCTTCGAAGAACTGTAATGCATCAATCATACGAATAACCTCATCAACACTTCTTCCTAAAGGCATATCGTTTACCACTTGGTGGCGAACAATACCTTGTTTGTCGATTAAGAATAATCCGCGATAAGCAGCAGGAACGCCGTCAAAATCAGATTCTCCTTCTTCATTATACTCATAATTTCCGGCTAACACATCATAATTTTCAGAGATTGTTTTACTAAAGTCTGAAACTAATGGGAATTTAACACCTTTAATTCCACCATCTTTTAATTCTGTATTTAACCATGCGTAGTGAGAGAATTGAGAGTCAACTGAACATCCAACAACTGCAACATTTCTTTTTTCAAATTCATCCATTTTTTTCTGGAAAGCAATGATTTCTGTAGGACAAACAAATGTAAAGTCCATAGGATAGAAGAAAAATACAACATGTTTTTTTCCTATAAATTGAGAAAGAGAAAACTTCTCAACAAATTCATTACCATTAACTACAGCTCCAGCTTCAAATAAAGGAGCTTTTTTTCCAACTAATACTGCCATTTTTATTTTTTTAAATTAAAATTTTACACAAAGTTACATGTTTTTTTTGAATTTAACTATTAACAAACCTAAAATCCATAAAAGAAATGCTTAACTATCCAAAATAGATTCTTTTTTTTTAAATATAAAATATTGTTTTACAGTATTATAAAATAATTCTATGATTAAATAATATAAGGTGAAAGATGCTAACTGTTTTGTGAAATGTAATACTTATAAGGAATTCTATAAATTAAAAGCTTAAATGAGTTCAATAAAAAAAGCCACAAATATTGTGGCTTTTTTTATTATTTTGAAATGTTATTTTCTGATTTATAGAATTGTAACCCATCCATAAGGATCTTCTACTTCTCCATACTGAATAGCTCTTAAGCTATTATATAATTTGGTAGAAACAGGTCCGGCTTCATTACCATACTTAAATTCTTTTCCTGTTTCTCTGTCTTGCATTACACCAATAGGAGAAATAACAGCTGCAGTTCCACAAGCTCCGGCTTCTTCAAAAGTATCTAATTCATCAAGGCTTATTGAACGTTTTTCTACTTTAAGTCCCATGTCTTTGGCAAGTTGTTGTAAAGACATATTGGTAATGGATTTTAAAATAGAGTTAGAATCCGGTGTGATATAAGTATTATCTTTTATGCCAAAGAAATTGGCAGGACCAGCTTCGTCAATATATTTTTTCTCTTTTGCATCAAGATATAAACAAGAAGCAAAACCTTCTTCATGGGCTCTTTGTCCACTTTTAAGGCTAGCAGCATAATTTCCACCAATTTTAAAACCTCCTGTTCCAAGAGGAGCAGCACGGTCATAGTCTTTTACAATTTGGATTTTTACTGGTTTAAAACCTTCTTTAAAATAAGGTCCTACAGGTGTAGCAAATATCATAAATAAATATTCATCTGCAGGTTGAACACCTACTTTTTCTCCTGTTCCTATTAATAAAGGTCTTAAATATAAAGCAGCACCTGTTCCATAAGGTGGAATAAATTTTCTGTTCAGGTCAACTACTTTTTCCATAGCTTCTTTAAAAAGTTCATTAGAAACTTGAGGCATTAATACACCATCAGCAGAATATTGCAATCTTTTGGCATTCTCTTCCCATCTAAAAACACGTACTTTTCCATCTTTTCCCATAAAGACTTTTAAACCTTCAAAAGCTTCTTGTCCGTAGTGCAAAGCAGTAGCAGCCATGTGAATATTAATGTGTTTTGAAGAAGATACTTCTAATTTTCCCCATTTGCCATTGCGATAGTAACATCTTACGTTATAGTCTGTTTCTTCGTAAGCAAAGGATAAGTTTTTCCAATCTAAATTTGCGTTTTCCATATGTATATTTAATATTTTAAAAATTTAGATAACAAAGATATGATTTAATTTGATGTGTTTACAATAATTTTCCGAAAATATTTATTAATTTTTTGTGATTATATTTAATCAAAGGTTTTAGCTTATTATACATATATCTTTTATTGGTTAAATTTCTTTACAGAACTACTTCTATTTTATTTTCTAGTTAAAGGTTAAAACCCTGCAATTTCATTGCAGTTACTTTAGTTTCTATAAATTTTTTATCTTTGCTTTATGTCAGATTATCGAAAAAGTTCTCATTCTATAAGTAACATGAGTTGTCATATAGTTTGGGTTACAAAATATAGATATAAAGTGTTGACAGGCGATGTACAATACCGTTGTCGT
>PDWJ01002778.1_pt1 | contig 27151 bp, 21 predicted proteins | sample 1430881 | NCBI WGS metagenome assembly PDWJ01 (sample SAMN01162460, study PRJNA174530) | Oral metagenome, whole genome shotgun sequencing project. | biome: Marine environment; feature: Marine mammal; material: Swab sample of the gingival sulcus; isolation source: swab sample of gingival sulcus...
CGAACAGTCCGGCGAGGCCGGCGAGCACGTCCAGAGCATCAAGGAAGTCCTGACGGTCATCCAGGCCGACGCCAGCGACATGCGTCGGGAGCTCAAGAGCCTCCGGTCGCTGTTGACCCCGGGCGATTGATCGCCTCGCCCAATCCGCTACCGTGACAACCCCGCGACCGCACCCGGTCGCCGCTGCATGCGCATCGCCGCACCCCCCCAAGGAGAACGACCTATGGCATTCGGAAAGGTCCCGAGCCGCCGCGAGTTGGAGTACCTGATCCAGGCCCGCTACGGCCTGATCTACGTCGTGTCGGCCGAGGAGGAGCGCGTAGAGCAGGCGCTCCTGCAGATCGGCGACCGCCGAGACCGCAAGGTGATGGCCTGGTCGATCACCCAGGGCTTCGAGTCCCTCGACGGCGGCTCGAGCTACGGTGACATCAAGGATCCGCTGCGCGCCCTGGACTTCATCGCCAACTTCGAGGACGACGTCGTCTGCATCCTGCGCGACTATCACCCCTTCCTGAAGGACCCGTCGGTGGTCCGCCGGCTGCGCGACATGTCGCGCCTGTTCCGCGAGTCGGACTACAACCAGCACCTGGTGCTCCTGAGCCCGACCTACGCCGTGCCCCTGGAGGTCGAGAAAGAGCTGGCCGTGGTCGACTACGATCTGCCGGTCCGTGACGAGCTCGAGGACATCGTCTGGAAGGTCGCCCAGAGCGTGCCCGACGGCGTCGAGCTGGCCGTGCGCTCGGACGCCGAGCTGCGCGAGGCCGTCGTCGAGTCCGCCCTGGGGCTGACCGCCGAGGAGGCCGCGAGCGTGTTCGCCAAGTCCCTGGTCAAGACGCGCGACTTCGACATCGACACGATCCTCGCGGAGAAGAAGGGCATCATCCGCAAGTCGGGCATCCTCGAGTTCTACCAGACCGACGAGAAGTTCAGCGATGTCGGCGGCCTGGAGGTGCTCAAGGTCTGGCTCAAGAAGCGCAAGGCCTCGTTCTCGCGCGACGCCCGCGATTTCGGCCTGCCGGCGCCCAAGGGGATCCTGCTCATCGGCGTCCCGGGCTGCGGAAAGTCCCTCACCGCCAAGGCCATCGGCGCCATGTGGCACATGCCGCTGCTGCGGCTCGACGTCGGCAAGGTCTTCGGCAGCCTCGTGGGCTCCTCCGAGGAGAACATGCGCAAGGCCATCAAGACGGCCGAGGCGGTGGCTCCGTCCATCCTGTGGCTCGACGAGCTCGAGAAGGGCTTCTCCGGCTCGTCCTCGTCGGGGCAGACCGACGGGGGCACCACCGCCCGGGTCTTCGGTACCTTCATCACGTGGCTTCAGGAGAAGCAGTCGTCGGTGTTCGTCATCGCGACCGCCAACGACGTCAAGGCGCTGCCGCCGGAGCTGCTGCGTAAGGGCCGCTTTGACGAGATCTTCTTCGTGGACCTGCCGAGCCCGAGGGAGCGCGGGGACATCTTCAGCATCCACATCGCCAAGAAGGGCCGCGACGCGTCGACCTTCGACTACGACGCGCTGGTCGCCGCCAGCCAGCAGTTCTCGGGCTCGGAGATCGAGCAGGCCGTCGTGAGCGCGCTCATCGACTGCTACGAGGACGGCAAGGCCGAGCTGACCACCGATCGGCTGCTCAAGTCCGTCGAGGAGATCATCCCGCTCGCCTACACCATGAAGGAGGGCATCGACGGGATGCGCGAGTGGTCCAAGTCCCGCGCCCGCCGCGCGAGCGCCACCGACGAAGAGGCCAAGGACGACAGCGGCGGCCGCAAGCTGGAAATCTGAGCGCTCGGTGCGCATCCTTGGCCGACGACGGAAGGAGCGCGGTCTGAGCGTCCACAAGACCTAGGAGTCGAACGTGTCGCATTTCACGTCCGTAAAGACGAAGATCAAGTGCCTGGCGAGTCTCATCCGGGCCATCAAGGACCTGGGCTACGAGTACACCCAGGCCGAAGAGCACCAAAAGGTGCACGTGCGCGGATACCAGGGGCAGACGACGGACGCCGTCCTGTCCATCCACGCCTCGAAGACCTACGACATCGGCGTGAAGCTGACGGCGGATGGGACCTATGAGTTCGTGGCCGACTGGTGGGGCGTCGAGACGACGCGCGGTGTCGCCGAGGAGGACTTCATCAAGCAGCTCACGCGGCGCTACAGCTACCACAAGGTCATGGACGAGATTAAAAAGAAGGGCTACACGATCGAGGAAGAAGAGGAAAAGCAGGATCAGACCATTCAGGTGCGCATCAGGACCTGGAGCTAGGTAGGGGATCGACGTGGCCAAAAAGCGCGATATCGTCATCACGATCGGTCCCGACGGCGGGGTCGACATCCAAGTTGAGGGCGTCCCCGGCGGGGACTGCTTGGACTTCACCGCCTTCCTCGAGGAGGAGCTCGGCGACGTGACTCACCGCGAGTTCACCAGCGAGTACTACCAGGAAGAGGAAGAGCAGAAGATCGAGATCGGTGCAGGCAAAGGGTAGCGATCCCCGCGCCGACGAGGACGCGGTGGCGCGCGGGCTCGACGAGGCGCAGGTCCGGCTGGACCCCTTCGCGGCGGGCCTTCGCTTCGCCGCGCGGGTCGCCGAACCGCGGATCCTTACGGCCGCTGACCGCCCGGGCATCCGCGCGGTGCGGCGGATGGATGCTGACGTCGAGGGCCGCATGGACCTCGACCAGATCGAGCGGTGGCGCGAGTGGGCCGGCGCGCTCCGGGAGGCTCGGCCGATGAATCCGGGGGGGCTGCCGGCCGAGGTCGAGGAGCCCATGCGCGAAAAGGAGCGGCAGTTCATCTTGCGCAACCTCGGCCGCGCCGAGCGGATCGTCGATCCCGACGGGCCGCTGCCCTACACGACGGAGTTCGTCGAGTGGCCCACCATCGAGGACGCCTACGCCCGCACCCGCGGCTATGCGCATCAGACCCCGCGGATGCTCGAGCAGAGCAACCTCGACGTGGTGCGCTCGGAGCTCGCGTGGCGCCGCCGCATGCACCGCGGGATAAAGTGGGGTGAGCGCTTTGGCCACGAGGTGAAGCAGACCCTGACGGGGCCGATGTGGAAGCACGATCCCGAGGCGCAGGCCGAGCGCGAGGACACGGCGGAGACGACCGCCGCCGCGACCGAAAAGGGGTGACCCCTTGAACGAGCTCAGGCAGGAGCTGGTCGCGCTGCGGCGCGAGCTCCACAAGATCCCCGAGCTGGCCTTCCGCGAGCGGCAGACCAGCCGCTATCTGCGCGGCCTGGTCGAGCGCTACGCACCGACCGCGTCCGTCGCCAAGACCGGCTTCTACGCGGACCTGGGGCCGGCGGACGCGTCGCTCACGCTGCTGCTGCGCGCGGACATGGACGGTCTGCCCGTGACCGAGGAGACGGGGGTCGACTTCGCCTCCGTTCATCAAGGGCGGATGCACGCCTGCGGTCACGATGGGCACATGGCGGCCTTGACGCTGGCCGGGCGCCTGCTGGCCCAGGCCCCGCCCCACGGCCTGCGCCTGCGCCTGCTCTTCCAGCCCGCCGAGGAGGGCATGGGCGGGGCGGCCTCTTGCATCGAGGAGGGGGTCCTGGACGGGGTCGACGCGGCCTTCGGGCTGCACATCTGGAACGAGCTGCCGCTTGGGACCGTGGCGCTCACGCCCGGCGGGATCATGGCCGGCGTGGTCGAGCTGAATATGAAGGTGCAGGGCCGCGGGGGGCACGGGGCGACGCCGCACCGGACCGCCGACCCCATCGTCGCCGCCGCCCAGCTCATCAACGCGCTACAGACCATCCCGAGCCGCTTCTCCTCGCCCCTCGATCCGGTCGTCGTGAGCGTCGGCTCGATCCACGCGGGCACCAACTTCAACGTCATCCCGGACTCTGCAGAGCTCACCGGCACGGTGCGCACCTTCACCCTCGCCGAGCAACAGGCCGTCGAGAGTCACGTGCGCGCCATCGCCGCCGGGATCGGGGCCGCCACCGACACCCGGATCGAGGTCGAGTGGAAGACCCACGCCATCCCGACGGTCAACCACGCCGGGATGGCCGAGCTGGCAGGCCGCGCCGTCGAGCGCATGGTCGGCTTCGACACGGTGATGACCGACTACCGCACGATGGCGGGCGAGGACTTCGGCGAGCTCCTCCAGGTCGTGCCGGGCTGCTTCGCCCTGGTCGGCAGCGCCAACGCGGGCAAGGGCTTCAGCGAGCCCCACCACAGCGCGCGCTTCGACTTCGACGAGGACGTCCTGCCGCTGGCGTGCGACCTGCACCGCGCCATCGCCACCGAGTTCGCCGAGTCCGGACAGCAGGCCCTGCCCGACTAGCGCAGCTGCGCGGCGCCGACTCGTTCGGAGACCCCCGGGGCCACAGCCACAGCAGGCGCAGGCACAGGGGAGTGAGCGGGAGACGCCGTCAGGGGCAAGAGGAGCGGACCTGCAGGGCGTCGATCCAGGGGCCCTCGAAGGCGTTGGCGTTGCCGTCGACGCTGTCGAAGGTGAAGCGGAGCTGGACGTCCAGGCCGATCCAGGGGTCGAGGGGCGCGGCGACCGGCAGCCAGGCGCCTCCCGTCGTGCCGCCGACCTGGTCCGAAGACCAGATCTCCACCTCCGTCGCGCCGACCACGACCGACAGGGCGAGGCGGTCGAGGCCCGCTGGGTTGGCGTAGGGCGCGCCGTCCCACTCGGTGGACAGCCACAGGGCGAAGGCGACCTCGGCCCCCTGGCCCGACGGCGGCGGTGTAGGCACGGTCAGGGGAGGGGAGGTGAGGCTGCCGGCGACGGCTGCGCCCGTGTCGTAGTCGCCGCCCCCCGTCACCCCGAACCACGCGGCGCCGTCGCCCTCGAAGGCGTGTGTCCCTGCGCTCGACCAGGCCGCGCCGCCCTCGTCGAGGGCAGAGGCCGCCCAGCCGTCGAGGTCGGCGTCGTCGAAGCCTGCGGTGACCGCCGACAGCGCAAGACAGCAGTAAGCGTCATGGCGGCAGCCGCCGTCCACGCAGGTGTCGGTGGTGCAGGCGTCGCCGTCCTCACAGCCGGCGTCGCCCTCGCATGGCGTGCACGGCGCGCCAGGGGTCGCCGGGACCTCCGCGCAGAAGCGGCCCGCGCCGCTGGTCAGCGTCACGCAGCGGGCGGTCGTGCACGCGTCGGGGGCGCCGCCGGCGCAGTCGGCGTCGGTCTCGCAGCAGCCGCCGGCGGTGCAGCTCTCGGCGACGCGCAGGTCGTCGAGGTAGATCCCCTCGAAGTCGTTGGCCTGGCCGTCGAGGGTGTCGAAGTCGAAGCGGAGTCGGGCCGCCCGACCGCGCCATGGCGCCAGGTCCAGCGCGACGAGGCGCCAGCCGCCCGCGGTGCGCTTGCCGACGTCGAGGGAGCTCGCCACCTCCCACTCGAGGCCGTCGTCGAGGGAGACGACGAAGACCCTCAACACGTCGGGCTCCGCGGGCCCGCCGCCCACGAAGGGCTCGACCTCGGACCAGATCCAGAAGGTCGCGAGGTGGCCAGCGCCTTGTTCGGGCAAGGTGAAGGCGGGGCTCCGAAGGCTCAGGCTCACCCGACTCGCGTCCTGTGCGAAGGGGTCGACGGGCACGCAGGACCCGTCGAGCGCCCCGTTGTAATAGGTCGCGCACGATGGATCCCCGAGGTAGGCGGCGCCTGGTGGCCTGACCGCGCGGGCGGTCGATAGGCTCCAGGTCACCGCGCCCGCACCCCCGCCGTCCTGCACGGTGAAGCCGAGGGCGGCGAGGCTGTCGCCGTCGAAGGGCTCATTGAGGAGCGGCGCCGCGCCGCAGGCGCAGCCGACGGGGCAGCTCGTGCATAGCCCCGTGGCCTCGCCGCAGCGGTCCTCTGTGCACGGCGTGGCGTCGTCGCAGTCCGCGTCCGCCACGCAGCAGCCTGGCCGCGGCACGAGGGCGCAGGTTCGCTCGACGCAGGCGCGGGCCTGGCACGGGCTCGTCGGGACGAGCCAGGCGCAGCCGTCGTCCTGGAGGCAGCACCCCGGGATCGGCGCGGCGACACAGGTCCCGTGGGTGTTGCAGCGCCCCTCGGTGCAGGCGGAAGGCGTCACGCCGAGCTCACAGCGCTCGCCCGCCACGCAGCCGCCGTCCCCGGCGCCCCCGACGATCTCGACGTCAGCGGCGGCGTCCCCGAGCACCCCGGCGTCTTCGGCCGCCACCTGCGAGTCCCCGCCGGGGGCTTCGGCGTCGGAGGCGCCATCCCCGAGCGCGGAGTCCAGGGCGTCGCCGCTGTCGAAGTCAGCCCTCGCGTCACCGGCGCCGGAGGCGTCGCCTGCCGCGGCTGTGTCGGCGTCGCCGCCGGCGTCGACGACGGCGTTCGGGACGTCCGGGCACCCGGGGGCGAGGCCGACAGAAGCTACGAGGGCGAGGCGGAGCATGAGATGGCGCATCCGTCGAGGATAGGGCTCGTCGGTCGACAAGGCGAACGCTCGGCGTCCCATGAGTCCCATCAGGCCGTGTCGGCACGCTCCAGGTCGCGCGGCGCGGGCAGGCGCGGTGACAATGGTGCGACGCCGCCCGGCCGAACGTGATACTAGGTCGCCCGGCGGAGCTGATCGGTTTTGGGCTTCGCGGCAACGTACACCCAGACCCGCCTCGCACCTCGCACCTCGCACCTCGCATGGAGAGTCGCCCTGACCTCGGACCCTGAACAGCAGCGCGTCAAGCTGCGCGAAGGGCTCGTCCACCGCGCCGTGGGCGAGGAGGTCTTCGTGTTGATGGCCGACAGCACCGTGCACTGGCTCAGGAACGTCACCGCCGTCGCGCTGTGGGAGGCGCTGGCCGGCGCGGCGCGCGAGGGGACCACGCTCTCGGCGCTCTCGATGCTTGTCGTCGACCGGTTCGAGGTCGAGCCGGCGCGCGCATCGGCCGATGTGACGAGCTTTGTCCGCACCCTGGCACAGCGGGGTGTGGTGGAGTGGGTCTCAACCTGTCCCAAGGGGCCGTCGACGTGCGATTGACTTGCCATCCTGGCCCCAATAGGCTCTCCGCCGGCCCTTCGGAGTCACGCTCCGGGTCGCCGGCACCCGCTAAGATGGGAAAAATAATGAGTGTAACCCTGCGCACCCTCCCTGCGATCTCGCTTGCCTTTCTCGTCGCCTGTCAGGCCAGCGAGCTCCAGCGTCCCCTCGACAAGATCGACGTCACCGACACGAGCGTGGACGAGGACGCCGACACCTCCGCCGACACCGGCGAGGTCGAAACGTCGGGCCTACGCTTCTGGCTGAAGACCGCCGGCGACGAGGTCGCCTGCCTGGACGAGCGCACGTGCGAGCTCGTCGCCGCCGACGAGCCCGCCGAGTACGCCAGCGTCGACGGGTTTCAGGTAGACGTCCATGTCGAGCTGCGCGGAGTCGACGCCGGCACCGAGGTCGAGCTCTCGATCGACGGCGCGACGGCCGCCGTGGGCGTCGCCGCCGCCGGCCCGTCAGGCCTGAGCACGATCGAGTTCACCTCGGTGACCATCCCCGAGGGTGAGGGTGCCGCGGTCACCGTCAGCTCCACGGACAGCCGCGGCGACCCGCTCTCCGAGACGAAGGTGGTCTCCCTCACCATCGACGAGTGCGACATCGAGGTGCTCGCGGAGGTCTCCGAGGCCGGCTGCGCCTCGCTGGCCGCGGAGGGCGGCGAGGTAGGCTTCGACGTCACCGTCCGCCACGCCGGGGGCGTCTGCGAGGGCGCGAGCCTCAGCTACACCTTCGGTGGCAACACCACCGACCTGCCTCACAGCGCCCTCGACGATCAGGGCGAGGCCACCTTCTTCGTGTCGCTGGGCCTCGACAGCGAGGAGATCGAGGGGCCGGTGACGATCACCGCGCGCGTCACCCACGCCGCCAACGCGGTCCTCGACGCGACCGCGGCCGCGACCTACCAGGTCGACAACGTCGCGCCCACCGTCACCTTCGTCCAGCCCGACCCCGCCGGCCCCGCGGTCGTCACGACGGCCGACGACCTGGATGACAACGCGACCAACGGCATCCAGTACGCCGTCACCGGCGTCACCGACCTGCCGCCCGAGGCCGCCGACGCCGTCGAGCTCTTCGTCGACGGGGCCTCTGTCGGCACCACCACACCGGGCGACCTCGGCGCCGTGGCCTTCGAGGTGTCGCTGACCGCCGACGGCACCGTCGCGCTCGCCCTGGTTGCCACCGACGCCTGTGGGAATGCGGGCGAGACGACGGTCTCCGTCCCGGTCGCCGTCAGCCCCGGCGCGGTCGAGCTCATCGCCCCCGCGGACGCCGCGGTCCTGTTGGCCGTCGACGACGCCGATCCCGCCACCGCGGCCGTCTACGAGACCACCGTCAGTGTGTCCGCCCCGTCTGCGCCCGCCGGCGCCGTCATCGCCGTCGAGTGCGCGCCCCACAGCGCCGACGACGGTTGGGTCACCGTCGGCTCCGCCACCATCGACCCGGACAACCCCCCGGTCGACGACGTCGTCGCCGTCTCCGCGGCTATCGACACCGCCGCCCTCGGCTCCAACGTCAAGTGCCGCGCGACCATCGACAGGCCGAACCCGGGCGTGTCCGGCGCGGTGTCCTGGACTGTCGCCATCCCCGCCCCGACCCTCGGCGCGCTGACCCAGCCCACGGCCGGCGCCTGCCTCAACAGCACCGCCTGGACGATCGCCGGTACGGCGACCGGCCTCGACGGCCAGCCGGTGACGGTCTCCGTCGCCGACGACATGGGCGGGGTCGCCTTTAGCGAGTCGACCGGGGCCGTCGCCGCCGGCGCCTACTCCGTCGGCGTCAACGTCGGCGCGCTGTCTGACGGCGCCTACACGATCTCGGTGGACGCCAGCGACGCCGCGGGCAACCTCGTCAGCGCCACTCAGGCGCCGCCGACCGTGGCCGTGACCCTGGACGCGACGGCGCCGGTGCTCGCCTTCACCGGGCCGCCGATGACCCTCGACCCGGCTTCCGACGCCGCCCACGCCGACCAGGACGACGCGACCGCCGGTTACCAGACGACGGTCACCGTCACCATGGCCGACGCGAGCGTCGTCGGCGGACAGCTCTGCCTGGCCGTCAACGGCGTCGACCTCAGCTGCCAGGACGTCACCGCCGCCGCCGGCGTCATCAGCTGGGCCGGCGTCACCCTGCAGCCTGGAGCCAACACCCTGAGCGCGAACGGCAGCGACGGCTGCGGCAACGCCGCCAACCAGCTCGACACCACCGTGACCCTGGTCCTCGACGCGCCGGGCGTCGCCATCACCGATCCGGCCGCCGACCTCCTCACCGCCGCCGCCACCACCGATCTGACCGCCACCGTGACCCACAGCGACGGCACTCAGGGCGTCGTGGGGGCCGCGGTGACGCTGCTCCTCGGCGGCGTCGCCCAGAGCGCCACCGCGACTGATAACGGGGACGGCACCTACACCTTTGCCGCCGTGCCGCTGGTCGGCGGCGCCAACGTCTTCACGGTCTCGGCCGACGTCTCCGGCTCCGTCGGGGTCAGCGGCCCGCGCACCATCACCCGCAAGACGGACACGCCATCGATCACCATCACCGCGCCCACGGCGGGCGCGATCAACCGCGCCAGCGCGACCTGCGCCGCCGGCACGCCGCCATCTTCGCCGGCCTGGTGCTCGCCGATGGCGCCTCCTGCACCTTGCAGGCCTCGGTCACCGACGCGGCAGGCCAGGCCGCCCAGAGCGCGCCCGTCGCCGTCACCGCCGACTGGACCGCCCCGGTCGTCGCGATCACGAGCCCGGCGACGACCCAGCTCGTGTCCAACCAGGATCTGTCGGCCACGGACAGCGGCATCCAGCACCCCGTCACCGCCGAGGTCTCGGGCGTCGAGGCCGGCCAGGTCGTCACCCTCGAGATCGTCTTCACCCCCGCTGGCGGCGAGGCGACCACGACGACGCTCACCCACGTGGTCGCCAGCGATACCCCTGACGACGCCATCTACGTCGCCACCTTCGAGGACGCCCCCGGCGCCGGCTGGGTGAGCTTCTTCGACGGCACCTATGGTCTGAGCGTCAGCGTCGGTGACGCCGCGGGCAACGTGGCCGCGCCGGACACCCGTCAGGTCGTCGTTCAGACCGAGGAGGCGGCGGTGCGGATCACCTTCCCGGCCTACACCGGTGATGCGGCCTGCGATGACGCCACGCCCTGCGGCTCGGGAGTCTGCTTCGACGATTTGTGCTGGGACCCCTGGGCCACCAACGAGGACCAGAGCGTCTCGGTGTCTGCCACGGGGCTGTTGACCGACACCGATAACCTCCGCGTCTGCAGCGACCACGCCTCGCTCGCGGGCAGCGGCGCGGCCGTGTGCGCGACGGACATCGGCGGTGGGACCTTCTACGAGGTCGCGCGCGTGAGCACCGCCGGCGGCATCGAGAACGTTGAGATAGGCGGCGCGCTCCCCGAGGGTTATCAGACCATCGTCGCCGAGGCGCTGCCCTTGGTGGGGGGCTTGTGGCAGTCCAGCGCCACCGATAGCCAGGCCGACAACCGCCTGCGTCGGCTGCTGGTCGACCACACAGCGCCCCAGGTCACCGCCGTGTCCAGTCGGTCCGACGTCGTTGCCCCCATCGATGTCCTCAACGCCGCCGAGCAGGACGCCCCCGGCCGCCGCTTTGACATCACCTTCGAGGCCAGCGAGGCCGGCGACGCGGTCGTCTTCGTCAACGGCGCCCAGCGCGCGAGCGCCGAGGTCAGCGCCGGCACGACCAGCCTGGAGGTGGCCCTCGACGAGGGCGACAACGACGTCTGGGTCGTCGTCACCGACGTCGCCGGAAACGCCAGCGCGGCGCCGCCGGCCGCGGGCGCGGTGGTCTACCAGGTGCTGGTCGACACCGTCGCCCCCACCGTCGCCATCACCCGCCCGACCAGCTCGCCCCTCAAGGTCGGAGACATCCTCGATGTGCGCGTCCAGAGCGATGAGGAGGGCGCGACGGTCTCGTTGGCCGACGCCGGCGTCGGGGTCGCGACCGCGCAGGTGGTCGGCGGCTTCGCCGAGTTCCCCCACGCGACCTTCGGCGTCCTCACGGACGGCAGCCACACCTTGACGGCCACCGTCACCGACGCCGCCGGCAACAGCACCACCGCCGTGAGCGCGCCGGCCGTCATCGAGGTCGACACCATGCCGCCCGCCGGCACCATCAACGCCCCCGCCGACGGCGCGATCCTGACCGAGGTCGACGACGCGAGCACCGACCCCGGCTACCAGATCGCCGTCGACTTCTCGACCAGCTCCGGCGCGACGGCCTGGACCCTGTGGACCGCCAAGGGCTGCGCGGCCGACTTCACCGGCTGTGGTGCCCCCTCGGTGCGCGAGTCGGGCGTGGTCACCAACCCTGACGACGCCGAGCCCATCGAGGTGATCAACGTCGACATCGACGCCGCCACGACCCACCAGAAGCTCCTCCTCGAGACGGAGGACGCCGTCGGCAACAAAACGATGACCGAGGTCAACCTCACCTTCACCATCGGCGGCTGCTCGGTCGCCTTCGAGGATCTGCCAGGCAGCGGCTGGTTCAACGGCAGCGTCTGCGCCGACGGGGTCAGCTGCGCCAACGCCGAGGTGGTCCTGGCGGCCAAGCTCGTCGGCATCTGCCCCGGCGTGACGACCATCGAGCTCTATGATGGGGCGGTCCTCGTCGCCAGCGCGACGCCGACCGACGGCCGCGCGGAGTTCACCGTGACGGTCGCCGACGGCGCCACCCTGCAGAGCGAGGCCAAGGCCATGGCCAGCGGGCTGGAGCTGGCTTCGACGGGCACCGTCACCCTCCGCGCGGACTTCACGCCGCCGCAGGTCGCCTTCGTCGCGGCGGATGTCGACGGCTTCACCACCCCCGCCGCCGGCGCTTCCGTGACCTGGACCGGCGCTGACGACCGCGACCAGAACACCGCCGGGATGCAGTTCAACGCGCGGGTGACGGTCACCGACAGCCACGCGGACGGGGGCGCGATCACCAGCCTCGGCGCCGAGGGGTTGAGCGCGGGCGAGCTCACGCCGTCCAACGTCACGTTGCCGCTCACGCTGACGGGCACCTCGCCCATCAGCCAAGACCTGATCGACATGACGCTGGCGCACGGACAGACCTACACGGTCACCGTCACCGCGGTCGACGCCGCCGGCAACTCGGGCACGTCGAGCTTTACCGCGGTCATCGACGTCCAGGCCCCCGAGGCGGTGGTGCTTAGTCAGTGCGTGGTGACGGATAGGCGCCGGCCGCGCCTTCGCCTTGACGTGGTCGCGCCGGACAGCGACGGCGCTGCAGCCGACCGCTACGAGGTGCGCTACAGCCGCAACCCCATCACCGCCAGCAACTTCGAGATGGCTTGTGATGCGCGCGAGATCCCGGCGGCCGGCGTCAAGATCATCCCGTCGCCGGGGGCGCCAGGCACCCCGCAGGTCATGGACATCGGCGCGCCGGATGTGCGCGCCTACAGCGACCCGTGCAAGCTGGACATCTTGACGGAGCGCGCAGACGGCTCGGACGACGAGGTCGCGCTGTACGTTGCGGTGCGGGCCACGGATGCCGGCGGCAACCTGTCGCCCCTTACGTCGAACAGCGTCTGCCAGCTGACTCACTCCGATCTTTGGCTGCGGGTCGGCCGGATCAGCTTCCGGCTCGAGTCGATCCTCAGCAACTTGCCTGCGAATCTCGTCACCCTCCGCGGCGCCATCGTCGGCGATATCGACGGAGACGGGCGCTCTGACATCATCACCGGCTCGTCCAGCGTGCAGGCGTTCTGCGTGGTCTACGGTCACGATCTCCCGATGGAGTCCACGATCGATACCCTCAGCGGCGTCAACCACGACTGCCTCGTCGACGCCTCGCCCCTGTTCCCCGGCGAACAGGTCCGCGAGGCAGGCAGCCACCTCGCGCCCCTCGGCGACGTCAACGGCGACGGCTTTGACGACTTCGCGGTCAGCGGCCGCTTTGGCGACGGCGCGGGTGGGTTCAATAGCGAGGGCTGGGTCGCAATCTACCTCGGCAGCAGACAGCGCCCGGACCTGGCGGCGCCTCACGTGCGCGTCCGCGGGCTTGTCAGTGTCCCCCACACGAACGCCATCAACGTCCCCTTCAACGCGGTCGGTCCCGCGGGCGACTTCGACGGGGCGACCACCGGCGGCGTCCTGACCGATGACATCGTCCTCGGCGAGCCCGGTGACAACCGCGCGCACGTGCTGCCCGGCGACGGGTTCTGGAATCCGGCGACCACCAACCTGGTCATCGACCTCGACGAAGACGTCAGCAACGACGACTCTGCGGTCCGGCAAGCGCACGGAATGCTGACCTTCGACACGGACTTTGCCGATCCGTCGGCAAACAGCCGCGGCGATCTATTTGGCAACCGCTGCGGCGCCGCTGGCGACGTGCTGCCGACGCCAGGCGGCGGGCCTGATGGCCTGTCGGACATCCTGATCCTGCAGTCTGGCGAGGACAACGCCCGGCTGTTCGTGATCCCCGGCCGCCCGATCACCCCGGGCGCGTCGGTCTCGCTGTCCAAGGACGTCTCCTCGGGCGTCCTCATGACGCCCGAGGATGCGGTCGGCGTGCGGCTGCGCCAGGACGCGAACGTCAGCGCTGAGCCCGGCTTCGCCGCGACCTTCCAGGGCGGCCACGACCTGACCCTCGACGGCGTGGCGGACATCATCGTCGGGCACAAGAGCCGCTCGACGGTGTCGGTGTTCGACGGCGCCGACATCGTCAGCTCCCTCGGTGGTGACCACTTCGTGGGCGCGATGCTCGCGGCGAACCCCGCCAACCCCGCCATCGGCACCTCGGTCGCGGGCACCAACGGCTACGCCCTGGGCGCCTCGGTCAACGGTGAGTTCCGCAGCATCAACACCATCGGCGACTTCAACAGCTGGGCCCAAGGCGCGCCGACTCAGGATCTCGCGATCGGCGATGCGGACGGCGAGAGCGTCGAGCTGCGGATGAACAGCGTCGGCGGCGGGATCAGCCTCGGCGCGTATGGCGTGGTCGACGGCTACTTCGAGAACATCTACCAGACCGGTGACAATACCCAGTTCTCAGTCGGCTTCTGGGTCGACGGTGGCGTCGACCTCACCGGCGACGGGCGCCTGGACATCGTCTCCGGAGGCGCCAACGGCGAGCTGGTGATCGTCCGTTGAGCCCCGGCGCTGCCCGGTTTGAGCCGACACCACCCTGTCGGCGCTGAGGTCATCGATATCGCCCCTGCGGGCTTGGAGGAACGATGGAGAACGAGACGCTCAGCGAGCGCCCCGAGGGCGCCGACAAGGACCAGGCTGGGGGCCGGCCGCGGCGCCGACCCTACGCCCCGCCGATCGTCGAGACCGGCATCGCGTTCGAGAAGGTGCTGCTGTTGTCAGGGTGCAACTCGGGCATCTTCGACTGCGACATCCCCTGCTGAGCATGCGTCGCGCCTGGCGCTTCGGGGGCCTGGCCCTCGAGGCGCAGGTCGACGACGCGCGGCTGTTGCCGGCGCTCCGTGGGGTGCTCTCGGGGTACACGGGGGCCCCCGTGGAGGCGGCGCGCGTCGGCGTCGCGGCGCGGCTCGACCTGGCCGGGGAGCCTCGCCGCGGCTTCCCCACGGCTCCTCGATTTCGCCCGACCACGCCGGGGCAGCCGCTGGTCGACCGCTCCGAGGCGTGGGACGCGACGTGGGCGATCGCCCCCGACGGTCGCGGCGTCGAGGCGGCGGCGCACCTGCGCGATCTCCGTGACGAGCCCGCGGTCTTCAGCGCGATGACGGTGACCTTTCTGCGGGTCGCCGCGGCCTTGGCGGCGCCTGTCGCCGGCGGTCTGCTGGTTCATGGCTGCGCGATGGTCGCGCCCTCGGGGGACCGGGCCGTCCTCTTCGTCGGCGCCAGCGGGGACGGCAAGACGACGATGGCTCGGCGGCTGTCCGGCTGGCACCTGCTCGCGGACGACTGCGCCTGGATCGGGCGGGAGCCCGGCGGGGCGTGGGTGGTCGGTGGCACCCCCTTTCGCGGCAAGGAGGGGCTTGCCCGCGACGGGACGCTGGCGCCGCTGGCGCAGGTCGTCGCGCTCGCCCCGCGGGCGCCGTCGGCGAGGCTCGTGGTCCTTGGCCAGGCGGACGCGTTCGGGGTCTTGCTAGCGCGGGTGCTTTGGTTTGCCGCTGAGCCTACGCTGGGGCAACGGGTGTTCGATTTGGTCGGCGCCTTGGTAGAGGCCGTGCCCTGCGCGCGGCTCGAGTCCGGGCTCGAGCACGACGTGGCGCCCCTGGTCGCGGGGCTGCCCCGAGACGCTCAGAGCGCCTGATGTTCGGGGGCCTCCATCAGGCGATGCGCGCGGCCTATCATCGCGCGGGGATGCTCTACGAGGTGCACCTCGACCTGCTCTATCAGTGTGACCTCGATTGCGAGCACTGCTACCTCGATGACAAGGCGCGGCCCAAGCGCAGCACGGCGTTCTGGCTCGACGTGCTCGATCAGGCCGCCGACCTGCAGGTCGCGAGCGTGACCCTGTCGGGCGGCGAGGTGTTCTTGCGCAAGGATGCGCTGACGCTGGTGGCCCACGCTCGGGCGCGCGGGCTCTTTGTGCACCTCAAGAGCCACGGCGGGCACATCGACGCCGCGGCCGCGCGGCGCCTCGCGGAGCTGGGGGTCACCAGCGTCTGGTTGAGCTGGTACTCGACGGACGCGGCGATCCACGACGCGATCACCCGGCGCCGCGGGAGCCAGGCCGCCACCGTCGCGGCGCTCCACCGCCTCGTCGAGGCCGGGGTCGACGTCGTGGTGGCGTGCGCCGTGATGAAGCGCAACCGGGACAGCTGGCGCGGGGTCGTCGAGGCCTGCGAGGTGCTCGGCGTCCCCGTGAGCCTCGACGGTGAGATCCGGGCGGCCCACTCGGGCGACGGCTTCCCGACCGCCATGGCGCTCGAGCACGACGATCGCGTCGCTCTCGAGCGGTTTCGCCTTGAGCGGGGCGGCGGTTGCGCCGTGCCCGGGCCTGCTCCCGACTGGGAGACAGGAAAGAGCTGTGTCGCCGGCGTCCTGTCCCTCTATGTCTCGCCCGAGGGTCGGGTCACGCCCTGCGTCACCTGGCCGGAGGCCTTGGGAGATCTCTCGGCGGGCGACCGCCTCGCCGATCTGTGGCGCGGCTCCGAGCGGCTCGCGGCGATCCGTGGGTTCGAGCGCCGCGATCGAGCGATCTGTGCGACGTGTCCAGTGCGACAGGATTGTGATTTTTGCATGGGCCAGGCGTGGGTGGGCGCGCGCGATCCGCACCAGCCGGTCGAGGTCTTGTGCCGGTCGACGCGGGCGAAGACCCTGGCGCGGGCGGAGGCCCTGGGGCTCCCGGAGCCGCCGCTGCCTGCCGGGCTCGCGCGGGCGCGCTTCCGCGTGCTCAGCGATCGGGAGCGGGCCCTGGCGGAGCGCGAGGGGTGAGCGACGGGCTCGCCGGTGTCGCGGTGGAGCTGGCCCGCGCGCAGCTCGGCGCCGGGCGCGTGCTCCGCACGACGGCGCGCGGTCACAGTATGTGGCCCACCGTGCGCGATGGGCAGTCGGTCGAGGTGCTGCCTGTCGGGGCGCGGGCGCCGCGCGTCGGCGAGGTGGCCCTGGTCGCGGCTGCGGGGCGATTGATCCTCCACCGCGTCGTCGATGTGGCGGCGGATGGGGTGCTGATCACCAAGGGAGACGCCGTGGGCCGCGACGACGGCCGCGTCGCGACCGGGGCGGTGTTGGGCGTGCTGGCGCCCCGCCCCTGGGACCGGCTGGTCGCCGCCGCGTCGCGCCGGGGAGGCGCGCCGCTGGCGCGGGTCCTCAGCGGTCTCCGCCGCGCCTTGGAGGTGCTATCCGTGGAGGTGCTATGCTCCGGGCGCTGACGCCCTGACCCCACCGGACGAACAGAGGCCTGCGCCCGTGCTGCTCTCGGACATCGTCGGACACGCTCGCCCCATCGACGCGCTGGTGCGCGCCCACGTCGGTGGGACCTCGCATCACGCCTACCTCTTCCAGGGGCCCGCTGGCGTCGGCAAGCGCCACGTCGCCTTTGCCCTGGCGGCGCTGTGGAGCTGCGTCGGCCCGCGGGCCGGTGTTGGCGTCGCCTGCGGGACCTGTCGGCACTGCCGGCGGATCTTGCCCATGGCCGACGTCAGCGACGACGGGGGCCACCCGGATCTGCGGCTGCTGGAGCCCGATGGGCGCCAGATCAAGGTCGACCAGGTGCGTGAGCTCTTGCGGATCGTGCCCTTCCCGCCGATCGAAGCGGCCGTGCGCGCGGTCATCATCGACCCGGCCGATGCCCTCGGCGAGGAGGCCGCCAACGCGCTCCTCAAGACCCTCGAGGAGCCGTCGTCCCGGACCCGCTTCATCCTCCTGACCAGCCGGCCCGCGGCGCTGCTGACGACGATCAAGTCGCGCTGCCAGCGCGTGGGCTTCGGCCGCCTGACCGACGCGCAGCTGGCCGCGGTCCTCACCGAGCGTGAGGGGTGGGCGCCCGAGGACGCCCAGCGGGTCGTCCCCCTGGCCGATGGCAGCGTGGGCGCGGCGCTGGCGCTGCGAGGGACGCCGGTGGCCGACAAGGGGGGCCAGATCCTCGAGGATTTCTTGAACGCGCCCGCCGGCGATGCGGTGGCGGCCTTTGGGCTCGCGGGCGCGCTCAACGAGCTCCTGCCGACGCGGGCGCCCTCGGGGGAGAAGATCCGGGTGCTCCTGCCGGTCCTCGATCGCTTCGCGCGCCTGTTGCGCGACGCCCTGATCCTGCGCGTGGGCGGCGGCCAGCGCCTGTACCACGCCGAGCTCCGCGCGCCCCTGGAGGCGTGGGCGGCGCGCTACGGGACGTCCGCGATCCTGGCGCGCCTCGAGGTCTTGGCCGAGGCGCGGCTGGGCCTGGCGACCTTCAACACCAACCCGCGCCTGACCTTGGAGCGCCTGTTTTTGGCGCTCACGGCGCCCCCTGGGCGCGAGGCCGTGCGACCTCTCATCCCGAACACCGAGATCTTGTGACGCGCCGTCCGCCCATGGGGCGACTCGACCTCCGCGGCGCCGCGGCGTCGCACGATCGAAGCGGTTCCGAGCGGTTTCGGAGACTGCTCACGCGGCCGCCAAGCGGGGCTTGACCCCGCCCAGCGCGGTGGTACAAGCGGCCTCCGCCGCGGGCTCGCCGGAGGCCCGGCGCGGTTTTCCACAGCTGTCGCGGATTTGTCGAAGGTTTGGGTCCTTACCTGGATCAGCACCGCAGAACACGCCGAGATCACGTGAGCGGGTCCGGTTGGGACGGTGTGGATAGTTGGTGGATAACTCGTGCTTTGAGCCGCCCCGGGCACGTGGCCACGAGGGCGGGTTCGGCGGGTTCGGGCGCGCGCGCTTTCGCTCCCCTCGTCTGACGCTTAGACTGCTCACCGGCCGGCAGTCGAGATCATCCCCGCACGCTGTCGCCACGGAGCAGCTATGTCCCACACCGTCCGCTACCGCAGCTACCCGCAGTTCACCCCTGAGCACGAGCTGCTCCGCAAGACCGTGCGACAGTGGTGCGAGAGCGAGCTCGCGCCGAACGCCGAGGCGTGGGAGGCCGCTCGCTACTTCCCCGACGAGGTCTTCAAGCAGGCGGGAGGGCTGGGCCTGCTGGGTATCCGCGCGCCCGAGGAGTGCGGGGGCCAGGGGCTCGATTGGTGGTTCACCACCTGCTACGCCGAGGAGATGGTCCACTGTGGGATGGCGGGTCTGACGATGGCGATGCTCGTCCAGAGCGACATGGCCACGCCGGTGATCGGCGAGATCGGCGACGACTATCACAAGCGCAACTTCTGGATGCCCGCCATCAAGGGCGAGGCGATCGCGGCGCTCGGCGTGTCCGAGCCCGATGTCGGCTCCGACGTGGCCAACCTGCGGACGACCGCGCGGCGGGTCGGCGATGACTACGTGATCAACGGCGCCAAGACGTACATCACCAACGGCACGCGGGCCGACTTCATCACCCTCGCGGTCCGCACCGGCGACAAGGGCCACGGCGGCATCTCGCTGGTCATGTTCCCGACCGACACCAAGGGGTTCGCCGTCGCCAACAAGCTCGAGAAGGTCGGCAACCACTGCTCGGATACGGCCGAGCTCGTCTTTGACAACTGCAAGGTGCCGGCGAAGAACCTGCTCGGCCAGCAGAACGCGGGCTTCTACTACATCATGCAGAACTTCCAGGGAGAGCGGCTCGTTGGTGCGCTCTCGTCGATCGCGGGGGCGCAGCGGCTGCTCGACATGACCGTCGACTACGTCCGTGACCGCCATGCCTTCGGGCGCGCGCTGGTGGGGTTCCAGACGGTCCGCCACATGATCGTGCAGCTAGAGGCCGAGCTCGAGGCAGCCCGCCAGCTCACCTACCGCGCCGTGGACCTCGTTGCCCGCGGTCAGAACGCCCTGCGAGAGATCACGATGGCCAAGCTCATCGGCGGAGAGACGGCCGTGCGGGTGGCCGACCGCTGCCTGCAGCTCCACGGCGGCGCCGGCTACATGCATGAGTACGAGGTGAGCCGGGCCTGGCGCGACACGCGCCTCATCACCATCGGCGGCGGGACCTCGGAGATCATGCGCGAGATCCTGAGCAAGGTTCAGGGAATCAGCCGGCGGTAGGCGTTCGCGGCCGATCGCCGGATCGCTCGTGCGGCACATGGGGCACCGAGATTCCGGTGGTTCATCCGGTCCCTCGTCGCCTGCGACCGGCCGCCGCTTCGGTGCCTGCGCCGGCGCGATTGGCGGGATGATGCCCTTGCGGTGGGCCAAGAAGCGCCTGAGCTTCTCGAGGCGCGACCGGGCGCCTTTGATGGTGTTGAGGGACTTCGTCCTCGCCAGCCCCATCAGGTACGTCGTCATCGCCGCCGTGAGGAGAGGAGCTCGCGACGGTGGGGAGGGACCCGCTCGTCGCCACCGCGACTGCGCGCTCGACTTCGAGCTCGATCCGCTTGGCCGTCGTTCGGTCCGGCGCCGCTTGGCACGTGCGGGTGCCGTCGGGGCGTCTCCAGTAGACGTAGATCCGCTTGCCGCGCGTCTCGATCCAAGCCACTGGTGAGCTTCCTCCCACCAGGCATCGACCCTCGTAGCGTCCCACCCTATCGGACCGTGGGCCTGGGTGCCGCGGTGCGCGAGCTGCGAAGCGGCGATGCCATGGGCGCTCGATATGCTCAGGCGTGTGGAACATCACCTTGCGCAGGTACTGGCGCCCACAACCGAGGTGCTCCATCACTTCGGCGTGCGGTACCCCCTGCGCCTTCCAGAGTGCCTTGCCGCTCGTGGTCACCAGGCCGCTCCGACGGCCTGAGGCACGTCTTGCCTGACTGAGCGGCCGGGGGTGTGCATCAATATGGAGCTCGTGTCGTCCTCGTGTGGTCTCTCATCAGGTGGGGCAAGGGCGGCCTTCGCGGGTGCAACCCACGCCCTCCGAAGCACTGTCATCTTCCTCCGAAGGGCCGAGCAGCTCCCGCGCCCGTTCTGCGCTCCGGCGTCGATGCTCATCCAGAAAGCTCCCTCAGGGGTGGAACTGGCATTCCTCCTCGCAGACCTCGCGTGCGCAAGCCAGGGCGGCATCGAAGCAGGCTGCGCTGAGGGCGGCCGCGGCTGCGGCGCACCACGACCGCGATGCGGCGATGCGCGTCAGGTTCTCCCGGTCATCAGGCCCCGCACACGACGACGCAACCGCCGGGCACCCCGTTGTGCATGTCTCGCACTCGTCCTGGTAGTACCGACCGTGGTCGCAGTACTCCGACGGCTGGAGCCGCGTCTCGTCCGGAAAGACAGCCTCGGCGCCTCGTCCTTCGGGCCCGGCGAAGTGGAGCCTCGCGGGGCGATCGCCGGTGGTAGTGCGTACGAAGACCTGGCAAACGAGGCGCCGCGAAGAGTGTATCGTGACCGGCTCGCACGGCGGTTCGAGCCATGACGCAGGCACATCGCGGGTGACGGACCGCGTCAGTCCGTCCTCCGTCTCGACGGAGAACTGGGAAGGCTCGACATCCAGCGGCGCGCCGCCGTCGTTGGCAAGGTCCACCTCGACCCGGAGCCGCGTGGCGCTGCGGTACCAGCGCGTGACGTCCAGCGTGATAGCGGCGGATGATGGCGAGCCATCCCCCGCATCGCTTCCCTCTGTAGTGTCGGGAGGCATGCCATTGGAGTCATACGCGCAGCCAGTCAGCGCCAGCACGATGAGGAGGGGTCTCGCCACCTGTGGATGAGCGTTCATCTTCCGCCCTCCGTCACCTCTTGGTTGTCTGGTGCGTCCGGCATGGCTGCATGGAGAATGTAGGTCGACCTCATTTGCTCCTCTGTAGCCTGACCAGTCAGGATCAGTGCCCCCGAGCTTCCGCAGGCAAGAAACGGCACGGCTGGACCGCCGATGGTCTGTGAAACGGTCGCCACAGTGAGGGCTGGCCCGTGGCTTCGCTCAATGGTCACACGGCTTCCTGCCCGGACCTCAGCGTGCGCCACGCCGGATACTACTTGGTGACCAGCCGAGTCCCGGCCGTGGTGCAACAGCACAGTGAAGACCTCCCCGGGCCGAATGAGGCGCGCAGAGAGAAGCGCGATGTTCGGCACTCCGGCGTCGTGGTCGGCCAGGCGTTGTTCCATGTGGACCGGATCCCAAACTGACACCGCCTCCAGGCCTTCACACTCGGTAATGGTCGCGGGGCGCTCGGACGAGACACCATCGTAGGTGGTGGACACGATGCGGAGGTCAGTTGGCCGGTAGCGGTCCTGAACGAACTGGTCTGGAATCCAACGATCCTTGGCCGGAACCGGACGATGGCCGACGACGGGCCACCGGCCCTGGGCGATGCCATAGGTGAAGATCGCCACCCTGAACAGCTCGTCGTGTTCGAGGATGCCCCCGTCGCCGTCCAGCTCCCGGTTCGGAGGCGTGTCGAAAACCCGCAAGAACGGCTCGACCAGCAGCTGGCCATACCGATGCCTGTTGTCACCGTACGGTATCTGAACGATCGTCCCTTCGACGTGCTGTGGTTTTCGGCGTGGTTTCATGTCACGGAATCCGTCGCGGGTCGTTCCCCCGTGTAGGGGGCAAGCTGTCCGAACCCCATCGGCGAATCCGCCATCGGCGGTGTGGCCTTGTGGATGCGCTGCAGTGGCATCCCCCGTCGGCGCAGCTGGCCGACCACCCATAGTTCGATGAGGTCCTGAAAGCTGAGGAGGACCTCGCCGCCTTCGAGCTCGTCGTAGTCCCGGCGGAATACCGGGCCCGAACTCTTCTTACTCTTGATCCATGCTCGCACCGTCGCCGATCGCATGCCAAGCATGCGAGTCGCATGCCAAGCAGCCGCGAGGCCTCGGCTGGGGCGTAAACCCCGCGCCCAAGCATCTGAGCGTAGCCGTGGTCGGTGATTGGTGTCATCTCAGACAGGGTATCCTGCGCGGACCGCAGAGACCAGCCGGACAGAGCGAACGCGGCGGCCTCCAGCTGCAGCCACCACCACCCCCGCCGCCGCCGCGGGTGCTTGTGGCGCATGTGGGGCATGGATCCAGGATCCGTCGATCCGCCGCGGCACTGGCGCGCACCGAGAACCACGCTCCCATCTGGCTGATCTCCAGATCGGCCAGCAAAGGCGAACCGGCCGACCTGGGGCCTGGAGCCTGCCCGAGATCCTGAGCAAGGTTCAGGGAATCAGCCGGCGGTAGGTGTGGGTGGCCGACGGTGGCCGATGTGGCCGACGGTGGCCGACGTGGCCGACCAGCGGCGTGGCAGCGGTCGGCGGGTGGGTGCAAGGTTCATGGGTTCCGCCGACGCTGGGCGGCCGAGCGCGGGGCGCGCTCAGGGCGCGGCGAGCTCCTTCGCGTCGGCGTTGGCCGGGTCGATCACCAGCGCTGACGCCGCCTCGAAGCGCGCCTGCTCGTCCTCGCCGGCGGCGGCCAGGGCCTTGGCGGCGAGGACGTGGAGCTCGGCGTCGAAGGGGGCGATGTGGTTGCCTTGCTCGACGAGGGCCAAGACGTCCGCGGCCGAGGCGCCCTGGGCCTGCGCGCCCTCGAGCAGCGCCTTGATGAGGCCCGAGTTCATCTGGTCGACGGCGGCGGCCTTCTTGCGCCAGGCCCAGGCCTCGGCCGTCATCCCCTCGGCGTCGAGGCGTTCGATGAGCGCGTGGTACAGCGGCGCGTGGTGTGGGTGGAAGGCGATGGCCCTCTTCAGCTGCGCGGCGGCTGCCTTGCCCTCGCCGAGGCCGCGCAGGGTCAGCGCCAGGCCCCGGCGGATCTCGAGCCCGTCGTGGCCGGCGGCGAGCAGCGCCTCGTAGTCCTCGCGAGCCCTCGCGTAGAGGCGGCCGTCGAGTCGGGCTCGCGCCCGCACCAGGCGCGCGTGGGGCAGGGCGCCGTCGATGGCGAGGGCCCGGTCGGCGAGCTCGAGGGCGGCGTCTCGATCGCCCTTCGCCATGGCGGCGAGGGCCGCGTCCGCCTGCGCGGCCGCGTCGTCTCGCTTGGCGTCGGCCGCCGCGAGCCACTCGTCGGGAGACGCGCTGACCTTGGCCGTGTCGAGCCGCAGGCCGTGGGTGAGGTACCCGAGGTCGGCGTCCAGCCAGGCAAAGAAGCGCGCGTCGAAGGTCGCCTCGTCGACCCCGAGGACGGTCCGGATGACCTCGGCGGTGGACAGGCTCTCGCCCCAGGCCACCAGCATCTTGCGCATCTTGGCGAACCCCCACTGCTTCACCACGAAGCGGGCGACCTTGTAGGCGTGGTAGTAGGCCACGAGGATGTCGTGGAGGGTCTTGGCCTGGGTGAAGGCGAGGTTGAAGTCGCCGACGCCGCGGAGCTTGCGCGCCTCACGGTAGGCGAGCAGGTCCTCGTCCATCTCGCGGGTCCAGGCAGGCCGCCCCTCGGCCGACTCGTAGACCGCCAGGCCCTCGGTGAACCAACGCGGCACGCGGCTGTTGGACAGCTGGATGTGATAGACGTGGCTCAGCTCGTGCCAGAGCACCTCGCCCCAGTTGAAGTTGCCCGCCGAGGGCGAGCGGCTGGTGACGACGTGGCCGAAGCAGATGCCGTGGGCCGACAGCCGAGGTAGGCCCGTCGAGCGGACCGAGAAGGTCTGGCGGTCTGGAAAGATCTCGACGTGAAGCGGCGCCTTGGGCTCGAAGCCGTACCTCTTCGTCAGCCACGCGTAGGCCTCGCTCAATAGCCCCGGCACATACCGCTCGAGCACCGCGCGCTCCGCCTTGTGCACGCGCAGTCGGATCGGCCCCACGTCGATCCACTCATAGTGCCGCTTCACGTCGTCGTAGAAGTGGGCGAGGAGGTTGTAGGTCCGGACGTCGTACGGGTCGCCGTCGAAGGCGCGCTCGAGGTTGCGGATGGCCTGCGCGTCGTCGCCGAGGCGGCTGTAGCCCATGCCGAGGCCGGCCAGGGCGGCGTAGTGGTCCGGGTCGAGGGCGAGGGCGCGCTGGTCGAGGGCGAGGGCCTCGCGGTAGCGGTGGACCCGCGAGGCGTGCTCGGCGACCGCCGTGTAGAACGCGGCGAAGCGCGGGTTGCCCTGCATGGCCCGCCGCTCGGTCTCGCGATAGCGGCGCGCGTCGTCGGCCAGGTAGTAGGCGGCGCCCAGCAGCGCCAGCGCCTCGGGGTCGGCGGGCGCGATGGCGAGGCTGTGGTCGCGGAGGTGGGCCGCGGCGGCTTCGGGCCGCTCGCTCTCGAGCTCGATGAGGGCCAGGAGGTTGTGGGCCGGCACGCACTCGGGCGCCGTCGCGAGGACCCTGTCGAGGCGCTCGCGGGCCCGCCCGAGCTCTCGGTCACTGCGGATGTCGATGCGCGCGCGCCCCACCGCGGCGGACAGGTCGCCGGGGCGCGCTCGCTCGACCTCGCGGTAGAGCTGGTCGGAGTCGTGGAAGTTGTACTTGTCGATGAACAGCTCAGCCCACCGGAGTTTGGCGTCGACGAGGCGTGGATCGGCGCTCACCGCTTCGCCGAAGGCGCGGTTGGCGCTCTTGAACCAGCCCGTGAGGTGCATGGCCACGCCGAGCCACATCAGGTCCCTGCCGCCTTTGAGCGTGTCGGCGTTGTAGGCGTCGGCCAGGGCGTCGAGCGTTGCGGTGGCCCGAGCGTGCTCGCCCGTGGCGAGCAGCGCCCGCCCCAGGACGGTGCGAGCCTCCCAGGCCTGGGGGTGCGCGGTGAGGATGGGCGTGAGGCGCCTGTCCACCTGGGCGTAGCGGCTGCGCTGCAGATCCAGCCGGGCCAAGAGCACCGCGTGCTCGACGACGTCAGCCGCGGCGGGGTCGCCGGCCAAGAGCGCCTCGGCCTCGCCGAGCTGCCAGCGCCCGAGGGCCGCGCGCGCCGCGCCCAGGTCCGGTCCCGCGGCGATGGCCGGTGCGCCGCCGGAGACCATGAGCGCCAGCGCCACCAGGGCGCCGCGCAGGGCAGGGCGCGTCCGCTCGACGGTCAAAGGCCGCCGGCGATCTTCCAGACGCCGTCCTCGCGGACAAAGTCGAGGCGGTTGAAGTCGTTGCGGGGCTCCCACCCCTCGACGCCGCCCTCGACGTACTTGAAGGTGTAGTAGTATTCGTAGTCCGCGAACGCACGGTCCCCGTCGATGTCGATACGCCGCATCAAGATCCGCAGCTGTACGTCGAGGACGTTGTCTTTGAGCTCGTCGAGCAGGGTCGACTTGACCTTGTCGTAGCCGTAGTCATCGCTCGCCCGGTCCGTGGTCGTCGCGTTCTCGTAGTACTTCCGGCTGACCATCGCCGCGAGCGCGTCGGCGTCGCGGTCCTCGATCGCCTGGCGGTACTCCATGACGCGCTGATAGACCTCGCGGTTGTCATCGGTGTCGGGAATCGTCGTATTCCCGATGTACGAGGTGCCGCAGCCGACACCGACCATCGTCATCATCGCCAACGACAGTGAAACGATGGCGCCGTTGAGATACAGTGCGTTGCGCTTCAAGTACGGTCCCCACTCCTGTCTCCGAGGGCCTGGATGACGTTGAACGACATGCCCCTCGACGTTATTTCCGCACCGCCCGCACAGTGGGCGTTCGCCACGAGCCTTACCACCCTCCCGGTGCGACGTTAACCATGAATCGTTTGGCTGCCCTGCTTTCGGCGACGCTCCTCGGTGGGTGCATCGACACCACCGTCCCCGACCTCAGCCGCGAGCTGGGCGAGGGGCGGACCGACGGCCCCCTGTGCTCTCCCGAGGTCATCGACACCTTCCCGCCGGCGCAGCTCCGGGTGACCCTGATCGACGTCGGCCAGGGCGACGCCATCTGGGTTCGAACGCCCTACTACGACAACCTCGAGCTCGAGAGCCGCGACATCCTCATCGACGCCGGCCCGTCGGGGAGCATCCCCGGCACCTCCCCCGGCGGGGCCGTGGTCGTCGACTACCTTCTCGCCAACGGCTTCGCCCCCGGCGAGCAGATCGACGCCCTCGTCGTCACCCACGCGCATGAAGACCACTATGGCGGCGTCCCAGCCGTCGTCAGCATGTTCGAGGTCCTCCGCTACGTGGACTCGGGCTTCACGGCCAACTCCTCCGGCTTCATCGCCGCCCGCCGCGCGGCTCAGAGCGACGTCACCCGCAACGGCGGCCAGGCGCACACCCCGGCGGTGCCCGAGCTCGTCCCGCGCGCGTTCACCCAGACGACCCTCTTCGGCCAGTACCTACAGGCGTGGGTCCTCACCGCCCACTCGACGCCGCCCAGCGGCAACACCTCCAGCCCCAGCGGCACCGACATCAACGACACCTCGGTGACTCTCGCGCTGCGCTGGGGCGGCAAGCAGATGCTGCTGCTGGGCGACGCCGAGCTCCACGTCGAGGGCGAGCTCGTCGCCGCCCACGACGCCGGCGAGCTCGATCTCACCTCGGCGGTCCTAAAGGTCGCGCATCACGGGTCGTCCTCGTCGTCGACCCGCGGGTTCCTCGCCCGCGTCTTCCCGAACTCGGGCGCCTTCGACTGGGCCGTCATCTCGAGCGGCAAGCGCGACTTCAGCGGCGTCCAGCTACCCACCGAGGACACGCTCCGCAACCTCGCCGAGGTGCTCCAGCCCAACCACACCCTGTCGACCGAGAACCGCGATGACCTCAAGCCGTCGGGCACCGAACACGCCGACGACCACATCCTCATCACCGTCGACGAAGACGGCCTCGTCGCGGCCTGCTATGTCCCCTGACGGCGTCGCGGGGCTGGCCCAGCGTCGGCTACCGCGGCCACCGCGCAGACTTGATTGGGACTCGAGGCGGCCGGTCGTGGTAGAGGCGGCCCTGGCCTGCTCTTACGTTCAGCAATGAGCAACGCCGGCGTGCACAAAA
>PDWJ01001611.1_pt1 | contig 27145 bp, 30 predicted proteins | sample 1430881 | NCBI WGS metagenome assembly PDWJ01 (sample SAMN01162460, study PRJNA174530) | Oral metagenome, whole genome shotgun sequencing project. | biome: Marine environment; feature: Marine mammal; material: Swab sample of the gingival sulcus; isolation source: swab sample of gingival sulcus...
ACGCTATAATATTAATCTTCCTGTAAAAAAGCAATCTATTATGAAGAGAATAATTCTGCATTTGCAAGAGGATCGGTATTGCAAAATAAAAATCACTTTGTTACATAACCGCCTATGAAATTACTCATCTTACTTATAGGTATGGTCTTGATTCTGGAAGGTTTGCCCTATGTTGCCGCTCCTGAGGCTATGAAGGAGTGGTTAAGGAAGCTGAACGAAATGGATGCAGCTCAACTCAGAACTATGGGTGTTGTTGCTATGGGCATTGGCCTTTTTATCTGTTTTTTGGTGCAGAAGACTACATTGTTTTCTTGAGACGGGCAGAAAAGGTACATTAACAGGATAATTGGTGGTTGATATGGAAGTAAAGGCAAGGAGAGAATTGGTCGGCAATGAAGGTATGGTTATCCTTGATATGGTTCGACGGCTTAATCGACGAGGTGCCCAGGAAAATCTTGCCAAACTAATCAATAAAACCCACCCCGCCGATATCGCCTGGGTGTACCGGCATCTGACAGATGAAGAGCGGAAAACTGTTTTTGATATTATCGCAAAAACCACGGACGTTGGAGAGTTTTTAAGTGAACTCGACAGCTCTCTTGTCAATGATCTGGTCACCGGAATGACCCCTCAGTATATGGCTGAAATTATTGCGGATATGCCATCGGATGATGCCGTTGACCTGTTGGAGATCCTGCCCGATGATGTTGCGGATGAAATCCGTGAGCATATGGAAAAAAAGGACAGGGAAGAAGTAGAAGAGCTTCTGCAGTATGATCCTGATACTGCAGGTGGTTTGATGTCCCCGGACTTCATGTGCCTGGATGAGGGGTTGACTGCTGGAGATGCAATTAAAAGTATTCAGAAGCGAAGCGAGGAAAAAGAGATGGTTTTCTATCTCTACATAACCCATGGAGATTATAAACTTGCCGGGGTTATTTCCCTCAGGGAATTACTGATGCATCCCGCTGACAGAAAACTTGAGGAAATCATGAATCCCAATGTGGTGTCGGTGACTACCGATACCGAACAAGGGGAGGTTGCCCATGTCGTTTCCAAGTACAATTTTCTTGCAATTCCGGTGGTAGACTCCAACCATACTCTGGTTGGAATTGTAACGGTTGATGATATTATTGATGTTATCCGGGAGGAGGCGTCTGAGGAGTTTCTGCAGATGGCTGGCGCCGGTAAGGATCGCGAAATTTTACTAAAATCAACCAGGGAAAGTGCCTTTATCCGGGCTCCGTGGCTTTTTGCATCCTGGATTGGCGGGATTATGGCCATGTTTATTATCGGTAATTTCGAAGAGGAACTTTCAAAGGTTATCGCACTTGCCTCTTTTATCCCCGTTGTTATTGGTATGGGAGGTAATATTGCCACGCAATCCTCAACCATCGTTGTGCGGGGAATTGCCACCGGCCGTATCAATTTGAATGAGTCTTCAAGGGTTGTTTTTAAAGAGATGCAGGTTGGTTTGATTCTTGGATTAATTTACGGGCTTTTTCTTGGGGTTGTTGCCTTTTTAGGTTTTCAGGAACCCGCGCTTCTGGGTGTTGTTGTCGGGATCTCTATTTTTTTCTGTATGGTGATGTCTGCCTCTCTGGGGACAGTTATTCCGCTTATCCTGAAGCGCTTTGATATTGATGCAGCTATTGCTACCGGTCCCTTTGTTACGACCTCCATTGATATCCTTGGGGTGCTGATGTATTTCTGGGTGGCCAAGATCCTGTTGAATCTTTGATTGTATCCGGGAAATGATGCGTTCTTCTGGTTTCTCTCCTTTTGCCGTTGTGCTTATCATCGGAGTTGTTTTGTGGTTTGGGTATGATCCTGTGGTGAACTATTTCAGCAGACCGGATGCCCAACCCAGAACAGTGACAGCACGGGGAGATCTTGCTGGAGACGAACAGAACACCATAGAAATTTTTAAGGAAAACTCTCCTGCTGTTGTTTACGTTACGTCCATCGGGTTACGACGGGATTTTTTTTCTTTAAATGCAGTCGAGATCCCGCAAGGGACGGGCTCTGGTTTTGTGTGGGATCTGGAAGGACGGGTAGTCACCAATTTTCACGTGATCCAGGGCGCAAGGAAATTGCGGGTTACAATGGCGGATAATTCTACCTGGAACGCTGTTGTTGTCGGAGCTGCACCGGATAAAGACCTTGCTGTATTACAGATCGATGCTCCTGAGAGCCGGTTGCGACCCATTACTATTGGCAGCTCTTCCGATTTACAGGTGGGACAGAAGGTTTTTGCTATAGGAAATCCATTTGGACTTGATCAGACAATTACCTCTGGAATTATTTCTGCCCTGAACAGGGAAATAAAATCGGTAACAGGACGGATGATTCAAGGAGTTATCCAGACCGATGCTGCTATTAACCCCGGGAATTCCGGTGGCCCCTTGCTCGATAGTGCAGGGAGGCTTATTGGGGTTAATACGGCAATTTATTCCCCATCTGGAGCATATGCTGGTATAGGCTTTGCTGTAGCAGTAGACGTGGTGAACAGCATTGTGCCCCAGGTTATACGATACGGCAAGGTTGTCCAGCCAGGAATTGGAGTTACCCTCGCCGATCGTGGTATAACGGAGCGACTTGGAATTGATGGTGTGCTGGTGCTTCAAGTGAGTCAGGGAGGCCCGGCTGAAGCTGCGGGGATAGTGCCAACCCGGCAATATGGTGGCGAAGTTATTCTGGGTGATATCATTACCGCTGTTGATGGCGTGGCAATCAGCTCGTACGACGAGTTTCGCAGCGAACTTGAACGCCATAGCGTTGGGAACTCGGTTGCATTTACTGTACTCCGTAATGACGGTCGGTTTTATGAGATTATTATTCGCTTGACCGTCGTTAATTAATCTTAAGTTTTCATTTTTGTTCTGAATCGGGTTGCTCAGAATATCTTTTTTCTGTTTTTTCCCGGCTGCTTTTTTCCATTGGGGTTCTTTGGGAGCGAGCAAGTTCCCGCATGTTTTGGGCTTTATCTGTTTCGTCCATGATCTCCCTTCCAACAATTTCCTCTAAAACGTCTTCCATGGAAATAATTCCCGTCATGGTGCCATATTCGTCAACGACTATGAAAAGATGTTGTCTTCGCTCAAAGAAATCAATCAGAATCCTGTTCAGCGGTGCTGTTTCCGGCACAAAATGAGCGGGGTGTTTAAAATGTGAAAGAGGAAGGTTTATTTTACCTTCGGCTGCTGTCTGCAGGATATCTTTTCTCAGTATAATTCCCGTTACATTATCCGGCTCTCCGGCAAACACGGGAATACGACTGTGACTGCTCAGCTTGACCAATGCTTCCAGCCCCTTTTCTACAGATATATTTTCATTTAAGGAAAAGGTAACAGTTCGCGGAGTCATGACCTGGCGGACTATTTTGGATTTGAGGTCAATAATATTGTTAATTACCCTTTCCTCCTCTTCCTCAATATCTCCAGATTCTCTGGAGAGAGAAGCTATGGTCTGCAGCTCCTCTGCAGAAATGGTTTCTTCCCTTTTTTGTGGCAATAGCCGGGTAATGGATCTACATAACCAGACAATCGGTTTTAATACAACGACCATTAACCAAATAGGGTAGGTGATAATCGGAGCCAGTTTAAATGCGTAGGTTACCCCAATGGTCTTGGGGAGAATCTCGGAAAAAAGAAGGATAGAAAGAGTAAAGGCACCCGAAAATAAAAAGAGATTTTCGTCTCCAAAAAGATGTGCTGCAGCTGCTCCGGCAACAGCTGCCCCAATGGTGTTGGCTATAGTGTTCAGCGTAAGGATAGCTGTGATGGGTTCTTCAATGTCAGAACGGAGTGTTTGCAGTGTTTCTGCAGATTGGACGCCATTTTTTTTCAGCATCTTCACCTGACTGCTGGAAATGGAATAGAGGACGGCCTCACAGATGGAGCAGATAGCTGAAACGGTAATGGCCAGGGTTACAGATATAACAAGGGTTTGCAGCACGAGTGGTTCTCCTGTGAAAAAAAGGTAAATTTTACTACTGCATTGATGGAGTGAGGGGTGAGCAAGTGAAAGTTCCTCGAGAATTTCACCTCATCTGGTTACTAAAATTAATTTTAAAGGAGTTATTTTAATTTTTGCCTTATTTTCGATTCTGCATCTTCCAGTGAGGTAAATCCCAACGCTTGCACTGTTGCCAGATATATTTGCTCCGTTTGGTTTTCTCCTCTCTCTTTGCACTCCATCATGTCTGCATGAAGTAATTTCAGGGTGTCGTCCGAGTATGTTTCCAGTTCGCCCCGTAAATAGGTTTTTGTTGATGTTGAATATCTGTCATTAAATTCAACTGGGCGGGCATGTCTGTAAAAGAGAGGGTATTTTTTGGAAATTTCATGAGCCCACTCAATCTGCATATCAATAATTTCATCAATAAGACGACTCTCTTTTAACGGTGGAATAGTATTTTCCATCCTTGCATATTTTAATGTGCAGAGATTGAAGCCTTCAGATTTTGCCTGCTGAAGATCACGCAAATAACTTTGCAGGGCGGTATCCGGCCAAACAGAAAACTGAGCATTTCGGAAGAGCTTGAACCCTTTCTGGTTTTGCTGGCAGGGCGCTTCTCCACGAGCTTTCACATTGAGAAACATCTCTAGTTCCAGGGTGGTTATTGCCTTAATCAGTTCTTCTTTTTCTCCCATATTCCTTCCTCTTTTATATCCGTTTGTGATAGTATGTTGCGGTATCATACAAGCCTATAAGGCAAGAATATTTATTCGAGCAATCTCTGTATCCTTTATTCTGCTTTGGATTTCAGATCCATGGTCTGGTAAAAAATTACTTGGCAATGATGTAAGCCTTTCCTTGCGCAGTTGGTTGCATATTAACGCTGCAATACCTTCAAATAAGGCCTCTTTTTCTTTGAAATTGGAGCAGTTCATTATACTTTCTATTGCCTTTGCCGTCTCCTCTCCCAGAAGAGGCAGCAGAGCTACGGAGCGGTGTCCCCATTTATAGAATGGAGCATATCTGTTATTGAGGAGAAAGATGATCGAAATAACCGCATCAAGAAAAATTATTTCTGAATGCCCAACGGCATACCGTTCTTTGCGGCGAACACTTCTGCCGTAATTATATTGTCCGGCCTGCCCTGCTGTCATGCAGCGGGCGGCAAGTTTGATTAACCGGATATCTCTAGGGTATCCCTGCAGCAGTTCATTGCGGATTGCACTGAACTGCCCGGATGGATCGTGAAAAACTTCTCCGTTTACAGCGGTTGCCAGAGCATTTTCCGGTATGAAAAGCCATTTTTTTAATTGCCTGGGAGGTTGTCGTTCCCCGAGGAATTTCTGATAGAATCTCCCAATTTCCTGAACGCCGTTACGACCATTTCCCCAGCGGCTTTCCATGCTTGTCTGAAAGTGAAGAAAGGTGCTGGGCAGGCTGTTGTACATCCTTTGTAAATCACTGCCGTAACGGGTAAAATTCTCCTGATTGAGCCATATACAGAACCTCGGGCCCCAGTCATGATCCCTCGACCACTTATCGTCAAAACCAAAACAATCAGAGCCTTCGCCAACCAGACCGCATGCTATTTGGGGAAGAATGTCACCGTATTCTTTTTGCAGGATTGGTAGTGCGCATTCAAAAAAATAACGTCTGGAAATATCAAGTCCTTTCATTGCTGCTCCAAAGTTCTTTTTCATGGAGATATTTGAAATATATTATTCGTCAGGGATAGTACCATGAAATCGGAATAAAACACAATGAATACCATCGGTAAACTGGTAGTTGGCATGCTTCCTGAGGAGATGTTATGCCAACATCAGGTTAAGCACCTTAAGTATTTATCTGAAGAAGAATAAAACTTTTATAAACGATACGATCAAAACCAGCTATTGAACTCTTGAACAGCTCTGAAAATATTTCTATAGGTTTCTTTACAGTCCAATTTTATATTTTTGATTTTTCGTGATTTTAGTGAGATGCAGCTTGTTTTGTTGTGCAGTTGGTTTGCGATCGTTATGCTCACCCTGGATGAGCAGATATCTGTTCAGATGTATTTATATTGAGAGGGCAATCGTTTACCCTCCTTCTGTTCTCTTTTGTAGGGAATGAGATCGGAATTTCAGGAAAAATGCACCTTTTTACAGCCGGGAATCAGGTGGACAGCAAAACAATCCCATTTGGGTAAAAGTCTGTAACAGGGAGGAATGGCAATAAATTTTTTATGGCTTTCGGGTGCAACCCTTTGGGACAACTCGTTTGAAAGGTTATCTGCGGGGGAAATGGTTGGTCTCTTGTTGAGAAAAAAATATTTTACACCAATGTTATCACACTGAAAACTTGGCGTAATCTATTGAATTTAAATGAATATTCTGGTTTTTGGTTTTGTGTGGGATAATTTTTTTTAGGCAATGGGTAAAAACACTTGACTCTCCCCTTAACGGTAAGATTAGTCTGCAGAAGAAAGGTATTATTTAGTACCAGATCGGATCTAAGGAGAAAAATATGCGATATCACGGTGAAGAAGCGTTGGGATTGATAGAAACTCTTGGAATGGTTCCTGCGATTTATGCGGCGGACAAAATGTTGAAGGCTGCAGATGTGGAGTTGACTGCTTATGAAAATATAGGTTCAACCCTCGTTACCATAATGGTTAAGGGGGATGTCGGAGCGGTAAGAGCCTCGGTTGAAGCGGGAGCAGCAGCTGCACAGGAGATAGGGAAGTTAACGGCACAGAATGTTATGCCGCGACCGATCAAGGCAGTAGGAGACATTGTTTCTGTACACGATATTGATTCCGAATAAGTATTGACTGGAGAGATCATAATGAAAAAAGCTGATGCGTTGGGATTAATTGAGGCATTCGGGCTTGTATTTGTGCTGGAAGCGGCGGATGCTATGGTAAAGGCTGCCGACGTTGAATTGGTGGGATACGAAAATACTGCCTCCGGATATATATCCGTGCTTGTACAGGGTGATGTCGCAGCTTGCCAGACGGGAGTAGATGCGGGAATCAAGGCTGTTGAGGCTATGGGAGCTGAGGTTTACAGTTCCGTGGTTATTGCTTCCCCTCATCCTGACCTTTTCAAGATCACCCGCCGTTATAATCTTGAAAATTTGTTACCGGCGTAATTTGTCCTGTTTAAGGGCTGATCCTCTGAGTATGGAGTTTTTAATAATTTTACTGGTCATTTCCCGGTGAAGAACATGATGAACATCATTGACAACGATCTTATTTCCATTCAGGAAGCTCGGATTCTTGCGGAAAATGCGGCGGATGCACAAAAGAAACTGGCTGCTTTTTCTCAGGAGAGGCTGGATAGTGTCGTTGAGTGCCTTGCAGATGCCGTGGAGCCTCATCTTCGCTCTCTTGCCATGATGTCTCATGAAGAAACAGACTATGGCCGCTGGAAGGATAAACTTGTCAAGAACATTTTTGTCTGCAGATATGCGAGACAACAGTTGCGCGGGATGCGTTGTGTGGGATTTATTCGCCATAATCCCAGAGAAGGAACCTGCGAAGTTGGTGTTCCCCTTGGTGTTATTGTTTCTCTTCCTCCTTCAACCAGTCCTGTTTCCACAACATTGTATAATATTCTTATTGCTTTGAAGTCGGGCAATGCAATTATCTGTTCCCCCCATCCGAGAGCCAGAAAGACTATAGGAACTCTCCTTGACATTCTTATCGAGAGCGGCGAGCAGTGCGGTCTGCCGGAGGGGGCAATTTCTTATCTCCATACTGTTGCGAAGGGCGGAACGGAGGAGCTGATGAGGCATCGGTCCGTGTCTCTGATTCTTGATACGGGGGTCCCGGGACTTTTGAAGAGCGCTTATGCTGCCGGAAAACCTGTCATTTACGGCGGGGCTGGGAATGGGCCTGTTTTTGTCGAACGAACGGCAGATATTGCAAAAGCCGCTGGGGATATTGTGGAAAGCAAGTCTTTTGATCATGGTTTGCTTCCTTCTGCGGAACAGAGTGTGGTTGTTGATGCCCCTGTTGCTGCCCAACTGCGCAGCAGTCTTGAGCGGTGTGGCGCCTATTTTATGACAGATTCTGAGTCGAAAAAGCTTTCTTCCCTTTTTTTTGAGGAAGGGAAGGGGTTTGTTCGTAAAATGGTGGGAACTTCGGCGATAGATCTTGCCGGGATGGCGGGCTTTTCTGTTCCACAGGCAACACGACTTCTGATTGCGGAACGGAAGTATGCTACGGAAGAGGATACGTTCTTAAGGCTACGCTATTGTCCTGTCCTTGCTTTTTATGTTGAAGAAGATTGGATGAATGGCTGTGAGAAATGTATCGAATTGCTGCTTAGTGAGAAAAATGGACATTCACTGGTTATTCATTCAAAAGATGAGAGGGTGATTTCTCAGTTCGCCCTGAAGAAACCGGTAGCGAGAGTATTGGTGAATACGCCTGCTTCACTGGGTGGGATTGGAATGACTACCCCGTTGTTTCCTTCAATGACCCTGGGGTCTGGCGTCAGTGGTGAGGGGATTACCTCTGATAATGTCTCACCTATGAATCTTGTTTATATCAGGAGGGTTGGATACGAGGTTCGCGGGCTGGAGGTAATGCGGGATTTGGCTCAAACGATTGAACAACAAGAAGATGTAATGGAGTCCGAAAAAAACAGCGACGCCGATAATATGCGGTTGCTGCATGAAATACTTAAACAGACCGTTGGAGATATGTAGCAGACTTCAATGGGCAATACTTATTGAGAGGAGGAACTGGTTTGGATATTCGAGAACTGTCAAACAAGCTGGCGGAAGCAACAAAAAACATGAGTGATGAGGAACGGGCTTCACTGAAAAAAATGTTTGAAGGGCTGTCTGCGGAGATGAAGGGAGACGCTGTATCCTCTGCGCAGACTCCCCGAACTGCGGCCGTTGGTACAGAGATTCCTGATGGACCAACGGAGAGGCATGTGAGGCTCAAGACGAATTTTCTCAAGCAGGTCCCTTCTGTCAGTATTCATCGGGCTGTAGCAATTACCAAGATTGCAAAGGAGAATCCCGGCATGCCGAAGATTTTGCTGCGTGCAAAATGTTTCAAGTATTGCTGTGAAACCGCTCCTCTGGTGATTCAGGATGATGAGCTTATTGTTGGTGCTCCCTGTGGAGCCCCCCGTGCCGGCGCTTTTTCTCCAGATATTGCCTGGCGCTGGGTGGAAGAAGAAATTGATACCATCTCCAGCCGTCCCCAGGATCCGTTCTTTATCTCAGAAGAAGATAAAAAGGTTATGCGGGAAGAGCTTTTTCCATTCTGGAAAGGAAAGTCCGTTGATGAATATTGTGAAGATCAGTATCGTGAAGCTGGCCTGTGGGAGATGTCCGGTGAATCTTTTGTCTCTGACTGTTCCTACCATGCGGTAAACGGAGGGGGAGATTCCAATCCTGGCTACGATGTTATCCTTATGAAAAAGGGGATGCTTGATATTCAGCAGGAAGCAAAGGATCATCTTGAAAAACTGCGCTACGAAAACCCTGATGACATTGAGAAAATTTATTTTTACAAGGCAATTATTGACACCGCAGAAGGGGTAATGATTTATGCCCGGCGTCTTTCCGAGTATGCTGCTCAATTGGCTGCTCAGGAGGTGAATCCCCAGCGTAAAAAGGAGCTGGAATCTATTTCGCGAATTAATGCAAGAGTTCCGGCCCATAAGCCTGAAACATTCTGGGAAGCAATTCAGGCTGTCTGGACAATAGAATCACTGCTTGTTGTGGAAGAAAATCAGACAGGGATGTCCATTGGCCGGGTTGATCAGTATATGTATCCGCTCTATCGCGCAGATATTGACTCCGGGCGTATGACCGATTACGAAGCGTTTGATCTTGCCGGTTGTATGCTGATCAAGATGTCGGAGATGATGTGGCTCACCAACGAGGGTGGTTCCAAGTTTTTTGCGGGCTACCAACCGTTCGTTAATATGTGTGTGGGAGGAGTTACCCGTGAAGGACGGGATGCCACCAATGATCTCACCTATTTACTTATGGACGCTGTTCGTCATGTAAAAATTTATCAGCCGTCGCTTGCTGCTCGTGTTCATAACAAATCTCCCCAGAAGTATCTAAAGAAAATTGTTGATGTTATTCGATCAGGAATGGGCTTTCCGGCTATCCATTTTGATGATACTCACATAAAAATGATGCTGGCAAAAGGTGTTTCCATTGAGGATGCCAGGGATTATTGTCTGATGGGTTGCGTTGAGCCGCAGAAGTCCGGTAGGCTTTATCAGTGGACATCTACCGCCTATACCCAGTGGCCGATATGTATCGAACTCGCCCTTAACCACGGTGTGCCTCTCTGGTATGGCAAGCCTGTTACTCCCGATTGTGGCGATCTGGAGCAGTTCAAAGATTACGAATCCTTTGAAAAAGCAGTAAAGGATCAAATTAAGTATATAACAAAGCTGACAAGTGTGGCGACTGTTATTTCACAGAGAGTTCACAGGGAACTTGCTCCTAAGCCGTTGATGTCAATGATGTATGAAGGTTGTATGGAGAGTGCCAAAGACGTCTCTTCCGGTGGTGCCATGTATAACTTTGGCCCGGGGGCGATTTGGAGCGGTCTTGCCACCTATGCCGACTCCATGGCTGCAATCAAAAAACTGGTTTTTGACGACAAAAAGTATACTTTGACCCAGCTTAATGAAGCGTTGAAGGCGGAGTTTGTCGGCTACGACCAAATCAAGGCGGATTGTCTTGCTGCTCCTAAATATGGCAATGATGATGACTATGCTGATTATATTGCGTCTGATATTATCAATTTTACAGAGCGGGAGCACAGACAGTATAAAACACTGTACTCTGTTCTCAGCCATGGTACGCTTTCTATTTCCAATAACACTCCCTTTGGTCAGTTGACAGGCGCAACTGCTAATGGTCGTGATGCGTGGACACCGCTTTCGGACGGTATCAGCCCAACCCAGGGCTCCGACTTTAAGGGACCCACAGCCATCATCAAGTCTGTTTCAAAGCTTTCCAATGATTCAATGAACATTGGAATGGTTCATAATTTCAAGCTGATGTCTGGTCTTCTCGATACTCCTGAGGGAGAGAATGGTATTATAACCCTTATTCGTACAGCGAGTATGCTTGGTAACGGAGAGATGCAGTTTAATTATCTTGATAACGAAATCATGCTGGAGGCACAGAAGTATCCTGAAAACTATCGAGATCTTGTTGTTCGTGTTGCGGGGTACAGTGCATTCTTTGTTGAGTTGTGTGAGGATGTGCAGAATGAGATCATCAGCAGAACCATGTTGAACAAGATTTGATGGATGTTTTGCTGTTTGTTTGAAGCGTTCAACGGGACTTTCTTATTTTTCGGAGTCCCGTTGAGCTGGCTTTGTGTAAGACAGATTTGTGTTTGGGGAGATATCCTGCGGCTTTCGGGAGTGATGGATGAGTGAAACGAATGGGGGAATAGCTGAGCGAAAGGTTCAGATATTCAACGTGCAGAAATACAATATGTATGATGGCCCCGGGGTTCGGACAATTGTTTTTTTTAAGGGTTGTCCGCTGCGCTGCCAGTGGTGTTCTAACCCGGAGAGTCAGCGTTCTGTGCCTGAGGTGCTCTTCAGACATGACCGATGTGTTCACTGTGGTGCCTGTGTTCCTGTTTGTCCGGTGGGGATTCACCGGATCACTGATGCCGGGAAACATGAAGTGAATCGTAGTATTAACTGCATCGGATGCCGGGCGTGCGAGGAGCATTGTCCTGAATCCGCTCTCTCCATTGCAGGAGAGAAAAAAAGTATTTCCGAGCTGTTGGAAATTGTTGAAGAAGACAGGCCTTTTTATGAGATTTCAGGTGGAGGAATAACTCTTAGTGGAGGGGAGGCGATGATGCAGCCTCAGGCGGCGGAAAGTTTACTGGCGGCCTGCCAGTCAAGAGGGATTAATACTGCTATTGAAACTTGTGGTTACGCAAAACAGGATGTTCTGCGGAGAATCGCCCGTTTTATGGATCTCTTTCTCTTCGATCTTAAACACATGAATTCGGAGAAACATCTTGAACTGACGGGAGTGAGAAATGAACGCATTCTCTCAAACTTGAAATTTCTGCTGAACGAGGGTTATCGGGTGGCGGTACGAATGCCTCTCCTGAGAAATGTGAATGACAGTAAAGAGGAAATTATAGAAGTAATTAATTTCTTGAGGCCTTATGCGGGGTATAAAAACTTTATCGGTGTGAATATGTTGCCGTACCACAAGTTGGGTGTAAATAAATACCGGCAGCTGGATCGGGAGTATCCTGTTGCTGGAGATCCCGTTCTTTCAGATGAGGATCTTGACAGGATTGAAGCCCAGTTTCAGCAGGCAAATTTTCCTGTTACGGTAATCAGGCATTAGATAGTTGGGGTTGATAATGGTAATATCAGAAGGAAATTCACAGCAGTTGCAGCGTGTAATTCAGGAATCTGTCCCTGGGAAGCAGGTTACACTTGCTCATGTGATTGCTTCTCCCATGCCCGATGTCTGCGAAAGGCTTGGAATTGAAACGGATGGTGCCATTGGGATACTTACGCTGACACCATCGGAAACGGCGATTATTGCGGCAGATATTGCAACAAAAGCGGCTGACAGCAAGATTGCCTTTCTGGATCGTTTTACCGGCTCTCTTTTGCTACACGGTGATGTTCAAAGTGTTGAAACATCGCTGCAGGTAATTGTGAGCCGGTTGTGCAGCGATCTCGGCTTTGCTGCTGCTGCAGTAACAAGATCGTAATGGAACGAAGGGTTATGCTGGTTGGGGCAACCGGCTGTGGAAAAAGGAGTCTTGCGGGAGTTCTTAACGGCAGTCTGGAGAGTCAGCTTCACAGCCCGGATATTATTTTTAAGGGAAGGACTGTTGTTATTCCCGGAGGGTTTCTGGAAAATCCTTCAATGTATAGGCATGTTATCACAATGGCTCAAAACAGTGCATCTCATCTGCTTTTTCTTGTTGACGGCACGAGCAGTATTGATGCGGGGCCTCCGGATTTCGCCCGGATGTTCAACTGCCCTGTAGTGGGAGTTGTAACAAAATGTGATCTGGAAAAAATTGACAGGGAAATGGCTGTACGGCAGATGGAGAGGCTTGGGGTTTGCGAACCGTATTTTTTTGTGAGTTCGAAGAGTAGGCAAGGAGTAAAAGAGTTAAAACAGGCCGTTGCACTGTTTTAGTGCTGCTGAAAGTGTATAGGGACAGTTATGAAATTTATCACTGAAAATGATCTCCGAACTCAATATAGACAATTTGCCTTCACAGACTATCAGCTGGAGAAGGATACCAGGTTGACTCCGGGAGCACGGCAGTTTCTGGTTGACCGAAGAGTTACTATTATTTCGGAAAAAGAGGATCTTTCTTTGTTTAAGAGAGGGGGGGCGGTACAGAGGGAAGAGAGAGCGTGCGGAGACAATTATTTTGATGTCCTGTTGCACATCAAAATAAGGATGCTGGAGAATCTGATTTTAACAGGGGCGCATGATTTTTTGCAGCAGAATAATCGTCTCGTCCAGGATCTTGTAAGACTTCAAAATAAGGTTAATGCGCTTCATTCTCCCCGGACAGACTGTGAGAAAAAGAAAGAGGGCGGCACAAAGAAAGGGGAAAGAAGTGAAGTAGAGCCCGTTTTTGAACTGAATGCTTTTCATCTTCATTTGGCAAACTCTGCAGAAATACTCACCCTTCATCGGATTCTTTGTGCAGTAGAGGAGTTTTCCTGCTTTTTATATCAGGAAAAGGCATTGGCCGCAAGATGTGTGCTGGTACGACAAACAGAGGAAGTTCGGCAGGATGTGTTGCGACTGCTTGTCCTTGCTGAAGGAGGAAATAATGACGAAAAACAGAATTAATTTTTCCTTCTGCGATGATATGGTCCGTCGTTTTGAAGAAGTTGTTGAAAACCCTGTTACAGAGAAAAGGGCGGCATATTATACCGGCGTCGATCTTGGGACTGCATGTGTTGTCTTGGCTGTCCTTGATGAGAATAAGCAGCCTGTAGCCGGAGCTTTTCGGTATGCGGATGTCGTTCGTGATGGAATGGTTGTTGATTATCTTGGAGCCATACAGATTGTCAGAGAGTTGAAAGAATGTGTTGAACAGAAGCTGGATACCGAGCTGCTTTGTGCTGCTGCAGCAATTCCACCGGGAACAGATGTGCTTGATTCTGGAGCGATCAAGAATGTTGTCCAGGGGGCAGGTTTTGAACTTACCGCCTTGCCGGATGAACCCACTGCGGCAAATGAAGTGTTGAAGTTGAAAAGCGGAGCCGTTGTTGATATTGGCGGAGGGACGACCGGAATTGCTATACTGAAAGAGGGTAAAGTGGTGTATGTGGCAGATGAAGCCACAGGTGGCACACATTTTTCACTCGTTATTTCGGGAGCATACAAGATTCCATTTAAGGAAGCTGATGAGTATAAGCGTAATCCGGAGAATCATGGAGAACTCCTGCCAGTTCTCAAACCGGTGGTTGAAAAGGTGGCATCTATTATCAGCAGGCATGTTGAAAGCTACAATGTTGAAGCGATTTCTCTTGTCGGTGGTTCGAGCTGTCTTGCTGGGATAGAGAAGATCATAGCTGAAAAGACAGGTATTCCTGTTCACAAGCCATTGAATCCCATGTTTGTTACTCCCTTGGGAATTGCCATGAAATGTACAACGGAAGAGGGATAGAAGCGCAATGGATATTCACATTATCAAATCTCCTTCTCCGGGAATGCTGGAGATCCTTGCCCGCAGAATCGGGCGCAATTTCCAGACCGGTATTCCTCAGTGTGATGCCGTCGGATTGCTGCAGGGGAAGATGATACAGATGATCGTTGCTGCCGATATTGCGGAGAAAGCGGTTGGTGTGGATGTTGTCGATATCAGGGGCAGCTGTCCTCAGAATATGATCCTTCTTGCAATCCTTGGTGATACTGCTTCTGTTGAGGCAGCTGTTGCTGAGATTCGGGAAAAACTTTTAACAACGAAGGCGTAATATGCTAACAGCGAAATTGATTGATCATGTCTGGGCAACACGCAAGGCGGAATCCCTCAGTGGTTTTAAGTTTATGCTGGTTGAAGTTATTGGCGGACGCAGTGCTGGTGAGAGGATGGTTGTTGTCGATATTATCAGTGCAGGAATAGGAGATAAGGTTCTTGTCTGCACGGGGTCGGCGGCAAGGAGGATGCTGGGCAGTGATGATTTGCCTGTTGATGCCGCAATTATCGGGATTATTGATGAAGACTGCAATTTCGACGGTTCGGGAGAAAACAGATAATGACCTTTCTTGAGAATGTGCGTGATGCCGGAGTTGTGGGCGCCGGAGGGGCCGGGTTCCCGACCCATGTAAAACTGGGTGCCGCAGCGGAGTTTATTCTCCTGAATGGAGCAGAATGTGAACCTCTGCTTCGGGTTGACCAGCAAATCATGGCGATCTATCCCGATGAAATAATCAAAGGCTTCTATTATGCGGCTCAAGAGGTCTCTGCCCAAAAAGCCTTTCTTTGTGTCAAGGGCAAGCATAAGGCGCTTGTCGTTCTGCTCAGGGAAAGAGTAGGGCAGCTTGGTTTTGCTGATATAATGGAAGTTAGGGAGCTTCCCGATGTTTACCCCGCGGGCGATGAACAGATCCTGGTTTATGAGGTTACTGGCAGGATTGTTCCTGAGACGGGGATCCCTCTCAACGTGGGATGCGTGGTTATCAATTCGGAAACCGCGCTGAATATTTATCATGCCCGGGACGGGAAGGCGGTGACAGAGACATGGCTTACTCTCGCTGGAGATATTCCTGAACGGATGACAATCAAGGTGCCAATAGGTACTCCTGTTCTTGACGTTTTGCGGTATAGCGGGATTGATGATTTTACTGATTATGCCGTCATTGACGGAGGACCGATGATGGGGCCGGTAATGGCATGTCTTGACGGCTTTGTTACCAAGGCATCCAAAGGATATATCATCCTTAAGAAGGATCATCCCCTTATTGTCAAAAAGAGAACGTCAATAGATCAGGGGCGGAGAATTAACCGCGCAACCTGTGAGCAATGCCGGATGTGTACAGATCTCTGCCCCCGTTATCTTATCGGTCATAATCTTGAGCCGCATCGTATGATGTCTGTTTTGATGTACGGCATGGAGGACACCAGTGAGGGGAACAGCGCTCGTCTTTGCTGTATGTGTAATCTCTGTGAACTATTTGCTTGTCCGGTTGGTCTGCATCCCAAAATGGCGAATCAGTATCTGACTACGAAAATGATGCAGAGAAAGGAGCAGTATTCTCCGGTCGAAAAGACATATCAGGCACGGGAGGCAAGAGAGTATCGGCAGGTTCCAAGCAAGCGGCTGATTCTCAGGCTTGGTCTGAAGAAATTTGACTGCGATGCTCCGGTGGTTTCTCAATGTTTTTCGTGTGATACTGTTGGTATTGCCTTAAGTCAGCATGTTGGTGCTCCTGCCATACCGATTATTAGTGAAGGGGATCGAGTTAAAGAGGGGCAGATGATTGCGGCAGTGCCAGACGGGAAGTTGGGTGCCCCCGTTCACAGCAGTATCAATGGCATGGTCGTCAGCGTTGACCAGGATGTAATCATGATCAAGAAGGGATAGGATGAAGAATACAATCGGAATGGTTGAATTTACCAGCATTGCAAGAGGTATTTATACCGCAGACCAGATGCTGAAGGCAGCTGAGGTTGAGATTGTTACCGCAGTCTCTTCCTGCCCCGGGAAGTATATTGTCATTGTTGCCGGAGATGTTGCCGCCGTACAAAATTCCATAGATGTTGGTGAAGATGTTGGCGGAGAGTATCTTGTTGATACCATGGTTATTGCCAATGTTACAGATGGAATATTTCCTGCGCTGACAGGTACTACCATGCCGGAGCAACTACAGGCGGTGGGTATCATGGAGTCATTTTCTCTGGCGGCCATACTTCTTGCAGCCGATGCCGTTCTCAAGGCTGCTGAGCTGGAGCCAATTGAGCTGCGGTTGGGCAATGGAATCGGAGGAAAAGGGGTTTTTACCTTTACGGGCGATGTTGCTGCTGTTACGTCTGGGATTGATGCGGGGACGGAGATATTAAAGGGGAAAGGGCTGCTGGTGGATAGCGAGATTATCCCTTCGCCCGCAAAGGACCTTCTTAGTTCGTTAATGTAAATAAATGTGATGAAGTCAGAATATCATACTCCAGAAAAGAGAAGCGAGGTGTGAAACGATGAAAAAGCTGATTTGTCAAAAAGATATTGAGAGTATGGCTGCCAAGGGAGAAAAGACTGTCTGCGTAGATGCTGACACGATTATGACCCCGTCGGCAAAAGATGCTGCTAAAAATGCGGGAATTGAGATAAGGGATGGCGTTGCTGCATGCTGTACCTCTTCTACTGTAAAGTCCCAGAATGAAGCCTGTTGTCAAGGTGGAGAGATAAGTGCCGATATGTTTTATACGGTGCTTAAAACTCTTGCTGAGCGTGGGCTCCTTCATGAATCTCTCGCCCGGATTACCGGCGCTTGTGAAGAAGATGAGAGTGGTCTGAGGCTTTGTTATGGAAGTCAGGTCGTTCTCGACCCTCTTGATACAGGGACGCCTGGAGCGAAAGCCTCGTATAAGGAGGTGTTTGGAAGCCCTGTCAGCTCAATAAGTAGTGGTTTTCTTGAAATTGATAACTCCAGATTTGACTGGAAGCTGGAAGGAGAGGAGATAAACTATATCATTGAGGGAGATGTCTCTATCTCCATTAACGGCCGCACATATACCGGAAAAGGTGGAGATGTCTTTTATCTGCCTGCCGGTGCAAAAGTGGTATGGGAGACCAAAGGAAAAGCACGTATGTTCTATGCCACTCGTTAGGGAGAGAATGAATGAAAGCACTGGGATTGATTGAAACCATGGGATTGACTGTGGCTATCGAAGCGGCGGATGCGATGCTGAAGGCGGCGGATGTTCGGCTGCTGGAGAGAGTTTTTGTCGGAAGCGGGCTGGTTACTGTTTCGGTAACAGGAGAAGTCTCTGCGGTGCAGGCATCAGTTGATGCAGGCGTTGCTGCCGTTAAACGAATTTGCGCCAAACAGCTTGTCTCCAGACATGTCATTCCTCGACCGGATTCAACCCTTGAAGGAGTTATTTTTTCTGTAAGCAAAGAAGGTGTTAAAGAGGCTTTTTCAGGGGATAAAGAAAAGACGTCAGAGGGAATTAATCTTTCTCGGACGGAGGCAGAAACCGCGAAACAGGTTGCGACCACGGGCAAGAAGGAGCTTTCTTCTGTTGAGGATATCACCCCCAAATCCGTTACCTGGGAGGAAGAGGGAGAGCAGATCATGATCAAGGCAGGAAAGATGACCCTGGCAAAATTAAGAGAACTTGCCCGGAGTTATGATTCCTTCCCTCTTACAGCGCAGCAAATTGGCAAGAAAAGCAAGAAGGAGCTGCTTGATGCGCTCGAAACATATTATCGCAGTTTATCTGATAAATAAATTGCTGAACAAAGGAGTCTGATGTGGAAAATATGGACTATGATCTTCGCTCGATACAGGAAGTGAGAGATCTCGTACAACTTGGGAAGGTCGCATCTGAACGGATCAAAAACTACACGGATGATCTCGTTGATCGTATTCTCAAAAACATGGTTCGGGCCGCTCAAAAGCATAATGTGGAGCTGGCGCGGATGGCTGTAGAGGAGACGGGTTTTGGCAAGGTGGAGGATAAGACTTACAAGAACCACATGGCATCCACCCTCCTGTATGATGCTATCAAGGACATGAAGACAGGAGGTGTTATAGAAGAGGATTCTGTAAATAAGGTCATTGAGATTGCAGAGCCTGTTGGTTTGTTGATGGGAATCATCCCTTCAACGAATCCGACATCTACGGCAATATTCAAGATGATGATTGCGTTGAAGTCCCGCAACTCGATTATCTTTTCTCCTCATCCGGCAGCGGCAAAATGTACCTTGCGGGCGGTGCAGTTGATGCACGATGCTGCCGTGGAAGCCGGTGCTCCGATGCATATATTCGGCTGCATTACTATGCCGTCTATGCCTGCGACAAAAGAGTTGATGCACCATGATGACATTAAAATGATCATCGCAACCGGTGGACCGGGGTTGGTCAAGGCCGCCTATAGTTCAGGGAAACCGGCTCTGGGCGTCGGCGCAGGGAATTCACCGGCATATATTGAGCGTACGGCTGATGTTCAGCAGGCGGTGAAAAATATTCTTGCCAGTAAGACATTTGATTACGGAACGATCTGTGCTTCGGAACAGTCTGTTATCGTTGAAGAATGTAATCGTGAGGCGGTTATTGCCGAGTTTAAGAGACATGGAGCCTATTTCATGTCTGCCGATGAAACGGAGAAAGTTTGCGCTTTGCTGTTCAAAAACGGTCATGCGATGAATGCGAAGTTCGTTGGGCGGTCTCCTGATGTTATTGCTGCTGCCGCAGGTTTCTCCGTTCCACAAGGGACTACGGTCCTTATTGGAGAACAACAGGGGGTTGGTGAGGGATACCCGCTTTCCTACGAAAAACTGACTACGGTTCTCGCTTTTTATACAGTCAAGGATTGGCATCAAGCGTGCAAACTGAGTATTGATTTACTGCAAAATGGTATTGGTCATACCATGAGTCTGCATACGATGGATGAAAATATTGTCAGGGAGTTCAGTGTAAAACCGGCCTCCAGAATTCTGGTGAACACAGGCGGAACCATGGGTGGAACTGGCGCCAGCACTGGCCTTTTCCCCTCTTTTACGCTTGGATGTGGTTCTTGGGGAGGCAGTTCGGTTTCAGAAAACGTCAGCCCGCTACATCTAATTAATATCAAGCGTGTTGCCTATGGAATAAAGGATTGCAGTATGTTGATGAGCAGTGATCCTGCCTTTAACTATCCTGAACTGCGTTCAGCGGCTGCGGTGCCACAGCCCGCACCTGCGGTTTCCTGTGCTGCTGTTTCTCCACAGGCAACGGCAATTCCTCGTTCTGCTAGCTCCTTACAGTCAACTCCGGTTTCCCGTACAGCGGGGGCTTCCCTAACTGTAGATAGTTTGGGCGATGCTGGTTCTCCGCTGACAGTGGAGCTTGGCGGTTCTTCTGTCCCCCCTGGAAGGACAGCAACCGGAAGTACCGCTGTCCCGGTTCAGAGTGGGGGCGGAGATCAGGATGCCGGAAATGTACTGCTCAGCCGTCGCCGAGGCTGTTGTTCTCCTCTAAATAATGATGATGAGGGAATCAGCAGGGATCAGTTAGCTGAGATGGTAAAGTCTCTTTCGAAAATCATTAAGGGAGAGGGATATTAATGAGTAATCTGGATTTGGCGCTACGTGTTCTTCTTGAGGCCGTTGAGAAGATCAGTTCTTCTGAGCTTCGTCCTGAAGAGACGCTTTCCTCGCCGCAGCTGATGATGGTGCCTGATGCTTCACACCGTATCCCTGTCGGGGTCTCAAACCGTCATATCCATTTAAGCAGAGAGGATTTGGATACTCTCTTCGGGCAGGGGTATGAACTGAATGTACTCAAAGAGCTGACTCAGCCGGGGCAATATGGATGCAGGGAGACGCTCACTATCTGCGGTCCGAAAGGGGCTATTGAGAAGGTTCGTGTTCTTGGTCCAGTACGAGGAAAAACGCAAGTTGAAGTTCTTGCTGGGGATTCTTTCAAGCTGGGGGTTGTGGCTCCTGCCCGTTCATCGGGAGACCTTGAGGCGACACCGGGAATTACGCTTATTGGTCCTAAAGGTTCTGTTCAGCTTACGGAAGGGCTGATCGTCGCCCAGAGACATATCCATATGAGCCTTGCTGATGCTCGCTATCTCGGTGTGACGGATCGTCAAATTGTAAGTATTAAGCTGGATGGGCCAAGAGGCGGGATATTTCATAATGTTATGGTGAGAGCTGACAACAGCTCCGTCCTTGAATTTCATGTTGATATTGAAGAGGCAAACGCAATGAATATCAACGCAGATTCGGAAATTATTATTGTCAAGTAAAATAACAGGAGGAAAACAATGAGTAAGTATGATGCACTGGGAATGATTGAAACAAAGGGTCTGGTAGGGGCTGTAGAAGCTGCGGATGCAATGGTAAAGGCGGCGAACGTATATCTTATCGGTAAGGAGCGGGTTGGCGGCGGTCTTGTTACCGTTATGGTTCGCGGCGATGTTGGTGCTGTCAAGGCCGCTACCGATGCAGGAGCTGCTGCTGCTCAGAGGGTGGGGGAACTTGTTTCGGTACATGTTATCCCTCGGCCTCATAGTGAAGTGGAAGCTATTTTGCCAGCAGCAAAGAAATAACAAGGTCTTTGCGAAGGGTAAGGGGCAAGGAATATTAACTATTATTGAGTGTTTAATAACAGGAAGGGATGTGTATGAGTACTCAAACGAGAGCAGTGAGTGTTGCCGCTATTGAAGCCAAGGCAAAATTAGCAAGCGATTTTCGCAGGAAGGGGATTATAATTGCGCTTCTTTCTGCTGTTCTCTACGGTTTTTATACCGCATTTTTGACCTTGGGCATGGCAAAAGGTGTATGGGCTGACTGGTATGGAGCCAACAAGGCGGGACTTTCTGTGTTTGTTATTACCTATTTGCTGGCGGCAATGGGTTCCGCGATAAATGATTCCATCAGTGCCTTGTGGGCTCTTGGTGTTGGCGGTGTGCGAGGACGGCTTGGGGATTTCTTTCGTTGTCTGAAGACAACCCCTGGAAGGGTGATGATCTTTGCGGCGTTGATCGGCGGACCCATCTCCAGTACTGCCTATGTCGTCGGTTTGCAAATGGCAGGATCAATTGTGGTGCCTATTTCTGCCCTCTGCCCGGCAATTGGTGCGATTCTTGGTCGTTTTATGTTCAAACAGAAGTTGAATGCCCGCATGCTTGCGGGGATTGGTGTCTGCTTTCTTGCAAGCTTGCTGATTGGCAGCACTACACTTGATGTGGGTGTCTCTCCAAAGATGCTTATAGGTGTTCTTTTTGGGTTAGGAGCTGCTTTTGGCTGGGGCTTTGAGGGCTGTGTCTGTGGTTACGGTACTGCTGTAATTGAACCTGAGATCGGCATAACCATTCGTCAGGTTACTTCTGGACTCTCCAATCTCATCATTCTCATTCCCCTGTTTGGAATGATTGCCGGAGACGTGGATACTATGGGTCTTTTTACCCAGGCAGTTACCTCCGGGGATGCCATGATCTGGTTTGTTTTAAGTGGTCTTTGCGCCTACCTTACATATATGTTCTGGTATCAGGGGAACAGTATGTGCGGCGCGGCTCTTGGTATGTCCTGTAACGGTACATTCTCTTTCTGGGGGCCATTTTGTTGTTGGATAGTTCTTGGTGTGATCTTTGGAATCGATGGCTGGACAATTCCTCCTGTTGCGTGGTTTGCAGCGGTGCTTATGATTGTGGGAATTTTCCTTATTGCTTTGAATCCATTGGATCTATTTAAGAAGAAATAAGTGGTGTGTTGATATTAATGAGGAAGGTTCACTATAACTCTTTTACGGAGTAGTGGACAAAAAGAAAATAAGGAGGATGCAATAATGTCTGGGTATGATGCTCTTGGGATGATTGAAACTAAAGGCTTGGTTGGCGCAGTGGAAGCGGCCGATGCCATGGTGAAGGCCGCCAATGTCTATCTTGTTGGTAGGGAGTTTGTCGGCGGCGGTCTTGTTACCGTTATGGTTCGGGGAGATGTAGGCGCGGTAAAGGCTGCTACTGATGCCGGCGCTGCTGCTGCGCAACGGGTAGGTGAACTGGTTTCCGTGCATGTGATTCCTCGTCCGCATATGGAAGTCGAAGACATTCTTCCCGCACGGGCAGAAAAGGCATAATCAGGGCGTTACTGTCATCTTCGCCGCTCTTTTCTCTTGGAGGGGCGGCGGGGTGATTTTCAGAAAAGTCGGCAAGGAAGGTACTTTTTATGAAACCACTTAACTATGCTATTTTGAAATATTTTACCACCGTAGAAGAGGCATCTGTTTCTGATGTTATGGAGGCTTTGAAAGGTGAGTATAGTGATTTCAAGGCGTTTAACAAAAAGTCAATAACATCAGCCATTATGACTGCTGAAGCAAATGGGTTGCTGGAAGAAACTCGTTTTGAGATGGGCCCCGAAGATGAGTTGAAAGTGTATTACCATGCCCCGGAAGAAGGTGCTGCAACGATTAATCGTTATATAAAGGATTGACTGTAAGACTGTAACCTCTCTTGCAGCTTTTTTTCGCCCATTTTTTACCCGAAATGGGCGAAAAAACGTTTTTGAATTCTTTGAGCGGAGGTTTATGGTTGTTTGGTCGTCTGTTCATGTCTGTTTTTGGAGTAGCGGCTGTTTAATCGACTCTGAATGAAAGAGGCTGCTATGAAAGAGAAAGAGTACTATTCGATTGGAGAAGTAAGCAGAATTTGTAATATTTCCCAAAAGGCACTGCGTTATTATGAGGATATCGGGCTTATTATTTCCAAACGATCCAAAGGAAATAATTATCGTTGTTATACACCAGATGATATCCTGGCCGTTCCGGTTATTAAATATTATAAACAGATGGGGTTTCGTCTGGAGGAGATGCGGGAGCTTATTAATGGGGATCTCTACCGGATAATCAAACGTCATTTCAAGTTAAAGCTCGCTGAACTTGAGGGAGAAAGAGATGCCATTACCAGAAAATTTATTTCTGTCAAGGATTGGTATAACCTGATCCTTGAAGCGGAGATGGTTATTGATAATGATATGGCTGAGCCTGCTGTAAAGTATGTAGATGAGTCCTCCTATCTTTTTCAGAGACAGTCCTTTGAGTGTAAGGTAAAATCATCTATTATCAATATTAAATTCACCAATTTTGTGGAGTCTGTCCGCAATGAGATAACCGGTCCGGTTCTTATCCATTTCTCGTCAATTAAAAATCGTTTACAGGAAAAGCCGCAACAGATTGAGATCATGCAGAAGACCCTGCTGGATTGTAAACCTGAATATGAAGTTTCTTTTGGCGGTTCGGCGATGCTCTCCTGTTATCATATCGGTTCTCACGGGAATATTGAAGAGACCTACAGGAAAATGATCGAATGGGCAAAACACAATGGCTACGTTTTGCAGGAGGATGCTTACGAACGATATGTTACTGACTACTGGACAACAAATCATAGTGAAAAGTATGTTACTGAAATTTTGATTAATACCAAAAGAAAACATGGGAAGCATGATTCTTCTGGGATAAAGTGCAAAAAATCGGAAAAATAAAAAACAGAAAGTAGTAGAAAAATAATATTAAAAATGAATAGTTGGTAAATTATGGCGCATTTCAAACAGCCGACTCAGATATGTTACGGTGAAAAAACAGTAAATATTATTGAAACACTTCCCCTGCATCATGCGATGTTGGTAACCGATCCGTTCATGGTGAAAGCTGGTTTTGCGGAGAGGGTGAAAAGTGTTCTTGATCGTGCGTCAATTCCCTGTGATCTTTTTGACAATGTCGAACCGGAACCTTCTCTGGAAACGATTACCGAAGGGGCGTATGCTTTGCTTAAAAACAAGAGTGATGCTGTGATTGCCCTTGGCGGGGGATCGGCTATCGATGCCGCTAAGGCAATTATGTATTTTGCACATAAGGCGCAGAAAAATAAGGAAAAACCTCTACTTGTTGTTATTCCCACCACCAGTGGTACAGGATCAGAAGTTACATCTTTTTCTGTTATAACCGATACAAAATCGCAGACAAAGATTCCTGTTGTAGATGATCTTCTCATTCCTGATCTTGCCTTGCTTGATCCACGTTTTACCAGGACGGTTCCCCCAGCAATAACAGCTGATACCGGAATGGATGTGCTGACTCATGCTATTGAGGCGTATGTCTCTGTTGATTCAAATATCTTTGCTGATATTTATTCTGAACGTGCGATAAAGTATGTCTTCCGATATCTTGTCCGAGCATTTCAGAATGGTGATGATATGAGAGCAAGAGAGCGGATGATGGTGGCCTCTTGCATGGCAGGAACTGCATTCAATAATTGTGGGCTAGGTATTGCACACAGTCTTGCCCACAGCCTTGGAGCAATTTTTCATATTCCGCATGGTAGGGCAAATGCCGTTTTGTTACCATATTCTGTTCGTTTTAATGCTTTGGAAGCGGGTGAAAAATATCAAAAAATTGCAAAGCTTGTGGGGCTTCCCGCCTCCTCTATAGATATCGGAACAAAAAGCCTGCTCCTTGCTATCGAGAATTTGAACGAACAACTGGAAATTCCCTGTCGAATTCGTGAGTTAAATATTGATGAAAGCGATTTTCGAAATGCGTTGAATGAGCTGGCAGACAAGGCGTTTCATGATCCTTGTTGTAAAAAGAACCCGCGAAAACCATCCCGTGAGGAAATTGTTCATCTTTTTCAGGATGCCTGGTAGCTCAAGTGTTCCCCAAATTACAGGATAATTAAACGTCTGATATAAATGATTGTCGAATTGCAGGTGAAACCGGGCATTTTGGCTCCTCGATTATCCTGTACAATTCGTTTCGTAACAATAATCTTTCTTCTGCTTTTTTGATATTTATGAGGTTGGGTAACCTTTAAGTAACAAAAAGGTTCTATGGCTTGTTGTTGTCAACTGCACCGTATTTGTCAGTGGGCAGGTTAGCGGCGTTTTTTTCACTTATGATCGTCGTGGTTTCAGATTTAGTATAAAATTAATTATTTAAGGATGTTTATGAAAATTACAACCATCTCCTGTTCTGAAAAGAGTGCGGGTACTGTTCATTCAGATTTGTTGATTGTCTGTGCCGCTCATGATGAGAAAAATAAAATAAACCTTTCTGTTCTTGGAACTGATATTATTAACTCCTTCAAACTCGAGGCTGACTTCAAAGCAGAAGCTGATGAGAAGCTCCTTGTGTATACTGGCTCTCAGGGAGATATTGCCTGTTCTCGTGTTGCTTTGGTGGGGCTTGGTAATTGTTCAGAAATAAAGGAAAATACGGTTGCAGCAGACTTGTATCGCAGATGCGGCGGTAATGTTGCCGGAATATGCAAGGAAAAAAAGATTACCCATCTTTCTGTAGAAATGCCCGAGTATAAAGGTGTTGATCAGCAGCTTTTTGCTAAAACCTTTGTAGAAGGTTTGCAACTGGGGCTTTATACTTTTGACAAATATAAAAAAAATGACGAGAAGGCGTACAAGGGCTTAAAAAAACTCTCGCTCTGTGCACAAGGAAAGACTGCTGCCCTTAAAAAATATGTAGATGAGGGTATGCGTGCAGCTCTTGCTGGTTGTACTGCCCGAAATATGGCCAATGAACCCGGTAATGGTTGGACGCCAGGCCATTTTGCTCAATTTGCCCGGAAACTGGCGAAGAAGAGTTCTGCAAAATGTACCATTCTTGAACTCTCGGATATGCTGGAGTTGAAAATGGGGGGGATTCTTGCTGTAAACCAGGGCTCCCATGAGGAACCCAAGCTGGTCATTCTCGACTACAAACCGAAAAAATACAAGGAAACAGTCATGCTTGTTGGCAAAGGTCTCACTTTTGATTCCGGTGGAGTGAGTTTGAAGCCAGCTCAGGGGATGATGGACATGAAATATGATATGTGTGGCGGTGCGGCTGTGCTTTCTGCCATGCAGGCACTGGTTCAAGAAGATATCAACGTCCGGGTTGTCTGTCTGGTGCCGTCCACCGATAATATGAGTGGCGGCGGGGCTGTTAAACCCGGCGATGTTATAACTCATTATGGAGGGATTACTTCGGAAATTGAAAATACGGATGCCGAGGGCCGTCTGATTCTGGCCGATGCTCTCGCCTATGGAATTGCTACGTACTCCCCCGATTGCGTTATTGATCTGGCAACTTTAACCGGGGCTGTTGTTATTGCTCTTGGACACCATAATTCAGGGATAATGTCTAATAATGACAAACTGGTTCAGTGCTTAACCGACGCTGGAGCCTTTGCCGGAGAACCTCTCTGGAGACTACCTCTTGGAACTGATTATGCGAAACAGATAAAATCCAAGGTTGCCGATATAAAGAATACAGGCGGTCGGCCTGGCGGTTCGATTACCGCTGCCGAGTATCTGCATAAATTTGTCGGGGATACTCCCTGGGCTCATATTGATATAGCGGGTACGGCCTGGGATTTTACGGAGAAGAGCTATATTCCTGAAGGAGCATCGGGGATTGGCGTCAGGACTCTTGTTGAATGTATTCGTAACTGGAAAAACGGCAAAATAAGAAAATAGTGTCTTAT
>PDWJ01002370.1_pt1 | contig 27131 bp, 42 predicted proteins | sample 1430881 | NCBI WGS metagenome assembly PDWJ01 (sample SAMN01162460, study PRJNA174530) | Oral metagenome, whole genome shotgun sequencing project. | biome: Marine environment; feature: Marine mammal; material: Swab sample of the gingival sulcus; isolation source: swab sample of gingival sulcus...
CTTAATCCAAAATTGTGTGCTATACTTTTTGTATTCCCGGAAGGGTTCCGTCGTCCTATATGGCCACTAAGGCGGCGGCTATTATTTGCAGCACAGTTCGGCCCCGACGGTTTCACGGTTTCCTTTCCCGCCGGGGCCGAACTGTTGTTTCGGGGTTATTGTTCTTGGATTGTTTTTAAAGCGGCCTCAATTTCTTCCGCTACTACATCGATTTCAATTTGTTCTTCATCTATGTAGTAAATGTCTTTAAGCGGAATTGCCTTGATCAGATTTTTGGGTATGAATTGCCATTCGCCATGATTAATTTCGTCGCGCAAATAGTAATCGGCTTTGACGATGAGCAGTTGGTCATTGTATACGGTTATTAGGCAGCCGTTTGCGTCGCAGGCAATTAGTCTTTCGTAGACGTGCATTAGGCCGGTTGCGATAATGCCTTTGGCGGCGAGGGCTTTGCCTAGATTGTCTTGTTCTTTGCCGGAGAACGAGGGCAGGTATAGGAATGCTATGGGCGGGATTTTTTCTAGTCCCCAACAGGTGTCGGCATGACACATTGCGTTTAGTGCATCTTGGCTGGTGCAGATGATTTCTTGTTGTTTGGGTAGCATTATTCTTCTCCGGCTTTTTCTTTAGGGATAAGTAAACCTATATCAATGTCTAGCATTATGTTTTCTTTCTGTGGTTTGTTTTACGTGGATCAGGCTGTTTCTGATTACGCACTTTATGCGGATCAACATATTTCATGTGTTTACGATTAACCATTATTCGCCTCTCTTTGCATAAGCCCTAACGCCATATTCTCCAAATTCTGCGGCATAATATGATGCGAATAAGCTATCGATTGTTCTGTATCCCTGAGCATTGACGCCAGCGCTTGGGCCATGAAAGCTATTTGAGCGGCCTTAGTCAATCCTGGTTCGCATTCATAGCTAAACATTTCTAAATCAGGATCTAGTGTTAGGGTCATTTTGATTTGTCTGTTGTCTAGTGGCATAGCGTTTCCCCGTATGCTTCGTCTACACGCGAAAACAGATCGGACAAAGTTTCTTTGTCTGCTTCGTTTACGTAGGGGAACCAGGGTAGGCCCCCGTCTGCGATTAGTTCGTTCATTGCGTCTAGGGCGTTTTCTAACGCATCGCGTAAACGCTCAAATACCTTGCGGTAGTCTTCCGGGCTTGGTGCCGGCTGCATGTTTGATTTCCTTTCTAACGTGGCTTAATCGTTGTCGTAGTGGCTGAAATCCTCGTCTGATAGCGCACGGTCGCGTTGTTCTTGCTGGTCTAATAGCCAGGCCGCGTATTCTTCAGCGGGGTCGGTTTCTAAATCAGAAAGAGGCTGACGCATGTTCCAGTCTTTCTGTTTCCATTATGTGGCTATCAATTTTTGCGGCCAATAGTTTCACGTCTGGAACGAGAATTCCGTCAATTTGACGTTTATAGTGCCCGGTTTTGATCATGCGCTTAACCTTTACTTCCGACGGGGTCATGGTGTAGCGGGTTGATTTTTCAAACGGCAGAATTGTAAGGGTCTTGTTTTTGTAATCTTCCGTAACGTGTTGCCGTGCGATGCCTATTTGCAGTTCACAAGCTTCGCGAACTTTATAGACGGTTCGTTTGTCGTCCGCTCGAATAATGGCTTTGTGTTTAGATAGTGCGATATCGTAGCCGCGTGCTTCAAGTTCTTTGCGTAACTTTAATGCGAGTTCGCCTTTGTCACGTTTCCTAGTTAGGTCGAGCCAAATGGTGATGGTTTCCTTATACATAGTAGTTAATCCTTTTGGTTTATTCTTCAGACAGTATTGGGGATACTTCGCAGGTGAACTCTTCATCCCAGGTGCTTATTTGTTTCCAGCCTTTAGCCGCTAGTAGCTTTGTCGCAGTTTCGTCACAAAGCGGTGCGGGCTGTTCTCCGACAGGGACAATAATTCTATCGATAGTGTGTTTATCGCGGGTAATAGCAAACGCTTTCACGCCGCTTGCCGGATCGTATTGGTATTGTGCCTTGTAGGTTTTGGGCATTGGTTTTCTCCTTCCTGAGCGTAGAAACTATTCTACAACAGAAGCGCTTATTCTGCAAACCTGAATAAAGAAGTGTCCCTTGGATCATTTTTGAACCTTAGTCGCAAAGTAATCCAATCATCTTCACGTAATAGATGCTTTGAGGTTAGCGCAGCTGCCTCAATAATTGAAAGCCCCACAGGGGCGCGACATGTTTGTTGAGCTATTTCCTGAAGCATTGCAAGATTAACGCAGACAGTAGCGTGGGTTTGCTTGTTAAGCAGTTCATTCGCAGCGTATTCTTGAGCGCCTTCTACGGCGCACAATTCGATGTAATCGTATATTTGGGTTAGCCGTGTTAGCGCTTTCATTGCTTTAGCGCCTATAGGCCGTCGGCCTTTTTCCCAATGCGAAACGCTGCCCTTCGGTAGGTTGGCTAATGTTTCTAGGTCGGCTTGTGAAGCGCCGCAGGCGCGGCGGTATAACGCGAATTCATAAGGCGTAATATCATACATTAATCTTTTCCTTTTCTATTTTGCACGAATACCCGCCAAACTTTATTTCGCCAGGCTCCCAATCCGATATCCGCCGCCAACCGTGATCGGCCAAAACTTTATCGTAATCATCTGGGAATATCGGGTTGTCGGTTTCTGTCCGCCAATGTCCGAATTTTGTTGGATAGAATTTGCTAGTCGCGGAGGATACTGCTGATAGCGGGGCCCTTTGAATATAGCAAAACATTTCAGGGCTGCTTTCATAGGCAACGGCCCTTACGTCAATTTTTCTACGCACTTGTTTCTCCAATCAATAGTTTTAAAGCATAAGCGGCTTGGGCTGGCACAACACCATTACCTAAAGCCGTTAAAGCTTCTTTTTTGCTTACTTCTGGAATATCGGTTATCCATCCTTTTTCTAGCCCCATAACCCATTCAACGAATTCGGGGTTTAATTCCGGTTTATCGTTCTTATTCTGTACGGTAGGCACGGGATGTTCGCGGCCTAAAACTTTCTCATGGGAACGTATAGCCGCTTCGTATGGCCCCCAGCCTTTATAAGATGCTTTAATTAAAGCTATTTGGCCATGTAAGCCTAGCTGTTGTCCTTTCTCTACCCTCGCGGGATAGTGTGTAACCCTCGAGTTTTCGCCTAGGCCGGCGTGAGGTGTTGCTAAACATTTATACCCGGTAGCTGCCGTCCGCAGACTGGAACCGCGACCTTCTCCCCCTGGCCGTGTTGACGCGCCGATGGGGCCAGCGAGGCCTCGCCGCCATGCCCACACGAAGATTCTTGCCCGGTGGTGACAAAATCCGATGTCGGAAGCGCGCACGCTTTGCCATCTAGCATCATACCCGCAGCTGGCCAAGTCTCCGAGTACACGGCCAAGTGCTCGCAAAACAGAAGGTTTTGTTGGGTTTCCCACACATCCCGGGCAGGGCTCCACTCGGCTATAGGCGTCGGCCGCTTTTGCGTTTGCGACATTTTCCCAAAAAACATACTCGGGTTTAACAATTTCAATTGCCTTTCTCATATAGGCCCAAAGGCCGGAGCGTGTCCCGTCTTGAATTCCCGCCCCTTTTCCCGCCACGGATATATCCTGGCAAGGCGAGCCCCCGGTTATAACGCTAACTTTTGGCACAGTGGCCCAATCGATAGCAGTTATATCGCCAAGATTAGACGCGTTTGGATATCGGTGGGCTAGGATTTTTTGCGGCCCTGGCGCGTTGTCTACGACCCATAGTAGCTCGGTGGGGAGGACTTGAGATAGTCCTAGGTCTAGGCCTCCGTAGCCACTGAACAGAGAACCGACAGTTAGCGTTTGCATGATCGCTTCAACTCTAAATCAAGCACATTCAATAGAAAATACTTATGGTCGATTGAACTCAAGACCCCGTAAGTGCTTTTTCTGAAATCGTAATATAGTTGAGTGAATTCAGGCGCTGTTGCCCAATAGCGGCGTTTCCAGTAAAGAATTAGGTTGCGGCAATTGCTGCAACTATCGACCCGGAAATGCTTAGGCATTTTCCAAGGCCAAAGTTCTGAATTCCAAATCTGACGGCCGCATGGGCAATAGTTCTCGAAAACCATTTTACGATAACCCCGTTTCGGTTTTCTTTTACATTTGATAATCCAGCATTTATTTTGTGCCATGATAACCTTTTTTATTCGCGTAGAAATTGGTTACTTTCACGATCCCTGATGCACGGTAAAAGACTTGTTCAAAGCGGCGAAACTTTGCGCCGCATGAGCATAGTTTGCCGGTCCCGGCCAGTGACCAAATAACGGCTTTGGTTTCGTTGTCGCAGTAGGGGCAGAGTAGCGTTACTGTGCTTCTGCCGTTTGGTTTTCGTTCGTAGGCGGCTAGTTTTGCGGGTGTTCCTTTAATCATTCTGGTTCCTTTGAGCAGTTTTGTATCTGTTGGCCATGTCGTAAGTTGCTTGAACGATTTTCGTAGCGGTAGCCGCAGTAAGCCACAGTTAGCGCGCCGCTAACGATGCGGTGCGCCCCGGCCTGATTCGGCAGCTTCAGGGCGTCGCGCTGTTCTAGGTGAGCGATCTCGCGGCCTAGCGCCTCCGTCCAATCGCGTACTTCGCGGTAGCTTCTGAGCGTAGACATGGTGTAGCCGGCCGCTACAGGTTTTGAGCCTTCGGGGTAGCGGCAGACCCGATAGCGGAGGGTTGACCAAGCTAAGGTTAGGGCTAAGGGACGCAAGGTTTTTGTTTCGCTGTTTTCTACGGCTTTGGCTAGCCGCGTGTATCCCTCGCGTATTTCGGCTAGGATGGTTTCGGCGGTTAAGCCTTCATGTAGGCAGACACCATTAAACAAGTTTTCTTTAATTTCTAGGAATTCGGCTAGGGTTTTTTCGTCAGACATTTTTGGGTTCCTTTCAGGCCCCCTTACGGGGGCCGTATGGCTTATTAGCTAAGCAATTCAATCATCAGAGAAGCTTCGTATGAGCTTTCGGGCTCGGCGTACAAAACCGTGTGGGCGCTCAAGATCGCCCACTCGCCACGCTTTTCCAGGGTGTCGATTTGTTCGTCTGACAGATCAAAGCGGCCATAGCGCATAAAATCTATCCCGCGGCGCATGAAACGTGATGCCCAGGGGTAGTAGCGGATAACTCTCTCTATGGGGCGGTGGTCTGCACGGATTTTTGCGATTTGTTCTTTGATTGTGTACGTTTCGCCTAGCATATTCGGCGACTCGGCTTCTTCGATGAAGTCTTCTCTTAGGTCTTGGAGGTAGGCTAGTTGTTTTTCTGTGGCTGGCTTGGTGGTCATTTTGGTTTCCTTCCGTTCCTCAACTTGTAGAACCTACTCTACGCTAGTGGGGGTGCTGGCGCAAGAAATGATCAAAAAGTGTGCAGTTTTGACAGTGCCCGCACGCGGGGCCCGATTTCACAGCACCTGCCGCGCGATCCACTCGACGATCTGCCCAATATCTACCATGTACGCACGCGCGCCCCAGCCCCCCTCGCGCACATGCAGACGCGGCATAGGCAGATACACAGGGTCACAATTTTCGCATGTGAGGCACAGCTGGCCGTCGCAATCGTAATACGAACTGACCTCGGAGATAACCGCCTCATCGGCCTCGTTTTGTATGCACGATATTAGCGGATGTCCAGCACGAGCCAGAGCGTAGGCCTGCTGTCTAGTGTGTGCGCGGTAGATGCCGCGCTTGTGCAACTCGCGGCTGAGCTGCCGCCAGCCTTCGCGCGTCATGCCCGTTATCTGGACGAACACCACCGGTTGTCTTGTGTAAGTGGTTGCGGCGGCCATGGTCTCGGTCCTTACTGTGTCGGATTCGGAAAGCATGACGGTCAAGCTACCCCAACCGTGTCCGGAAGTCAACCCGTTTGCGCAAGATTGCGCGCTTTTTGCTCACTTTTTGCGACATTTTGGTCAAGTGCGTTACAGTACTGACATGACAGAAACAGCAACAGAACCGCTAGTTGAGGTGTCACTGAACGATATTGTGACCAGTGAAATCCGCGCCCAGCTGGGCCGCAGAAAAATGCCGGATTCGCGGCTAGCGACAAGCATTGGCATGGCCCGCGGCACATTGTCCAAACGCCTCTCGAGTCATGCGCCTTGGCGGCTGAATGAGTTGGAGCGGGTTGCTTGGGCTTTTGACATGAACCCGATGCAGCTATTCAAGCTCGTCGAATTAAATGTTTTCAATCGCCAAGTCGACGATCTAGTAACGAAAGGAACAAAAAAGTGAATGGCCTAGGATTAATCGCGTTCGTAATTATTATTGCGGTGGCGACAATAACGTTATTGATCGCAGACGAGGAAGGCGTGTAATAATGCCAGATATTGCTACCGCGTTGGTTTTGATTCTCGACGGCTGTGTATTCGGCTTCATTATCGCAGGAACAATCTACAACCGCAAAATAGATAAAATGCATGATGAACTACAACAAGCAATGAAAGAAAATCGAAAACTTATGATTGAAATCGCAAAAGAAAGGATAGAAAAATGCAACTAATACTACTCATCGCAATCGCGGTTATCATTGGCACGGCTTTTGGAGTGCGCAGGAACCGTGTAATGCTGGCCGAGCTGGACACAAAGCTCGAGCTTTTGCTAAACAAAACCCGCGACAAGACAAACGTTTAGCATTTTAAGGCAGAAAGCATAAACGATGAGCGAAAGCATGGATCAATTTAGTATTTTCATGACTGTATTGCTGTTGGGGTGCGCGGCTTTGGTGGCGTATCTGATTGATAGAAAGAAATAATATGTATTGGTTTGTTGAAGGCACGCCCGCCCCGCAAGGGTCAAAACGCCACGTAGGCAACGGCAGGATGATTGAGGCTAGTAAGCGGGTTGGGCCGTGGCGTGAAAAGATTCGAGAAACGATTGCGGCTAGCGGAAGACCGAATGTGCTTATTCCTAAAAATGCGCCGCTTGAACTCAGACTGTGTTTTATTTTTGGGGTTTTTTTGACGCGCGCAGTGCTAGACGCATGTACAGGACTCGTGTATGAGGATGATTCGCAGGTGGTTGAGATATCGGCCATGAAGCACTGGACCGGCTCGCCCGGTTTCAGCGTCAAAAGTGGAGAGTTCCACAGTCGGCCTGGTGTCAGAATTGAGGTGTTTCCCGCGTAGATTGCACACTTTTTGCTCATTTGTTGACCGCCCGCCCCCACCAGTGTAGTATTGTTTCTACAAGGTCAAGCAAAGAGGAAAGGAACCCAAATGACCACACAGCTAATCGCAACAGTCCCCAGCCCGCTATTCTACCAGCCGGCCCCCGGTGAAGAATACGCGTTAAGGCTTTACACCGAAGAAAGTTTCCAAAACGATTCGGAGCCGTTTAAGACCATCCCGCTCGGCGAATGGCCTGACTTCTTGACAAACCCGGCCTACTTGCTCCAGGTTCTCGAATCCTACGGATACGATCTGGGAATTCTTCTGAGCGCCGACTCTGCCACTGGCTATGAGGTGTATCAAGTCGCCGACATGGGCCAAATCAACTGAAATCGCATGGCAGGGGGGCGGCATCCCCCCCTGCCGCAACCCGAAAGGAAACTCTATCATGAGCAAAAAACTAGTTTGGACCCCCGCAAAACCCTACTATCGCATGAGCGAATATGACATGTCTACACATGTCGCAGAAGCATACTACGAAAATAGCGACCGCGACGCGACCGAGCCAGTCGCTTACTACTCGATCGACGAAGAAGGCCGCGCCGCCGACGGCACAGCGCTTTACCGTGGCAAAATCAGCCTAGCGGACGGCAGCTCAACAGATTTTTCAACCTTGTGGCCGGATATTCAAAAAGTTGTACCGCGTAGCGAGTGGCCTGCGAATGTTTTGCGAGACCATAACCGCCGCAAGGCCGATAGCACTAATGTCGATCCGGTTTTGTCGCAGCTGGAGCAAGCCGCTATCGCCGAACTTGAAGAAGACGACGGCTTAGAGGATGACTGCAACGCCTAGGAAAACTGTCTATCGTAACAGCAAAGAACGCGCCAAAGCATACAGGCATCTAACAGACGCAAGACACAGCTTAAACCAAGTGCTGCCATGGCGTGATGAAGAAACTGAATTTAGCGAGTACATCGTTAAAGCTACGGAACAGCTAAATCACGCAGTGAGCCGTTTTCTCTCGATCACTGAGGGAAATAGATTTAACGATTTTTGCAGTGGGTTTAACGAGGCAAAACTAATGGTTTCTGTGCTGCTAAACTTCACCGCACCGAACAGCAAAGGCCGGGAAAAGATTCTGCAAATCATATCCGAATTGGACGATGCGAAAACAATCATTCTAGAAGAGTGGGAGGACGATAATGCCAAGTAGGATAAAAGGCAAGCCACTAGGCCAGTGGAAAGCGAAAAGCGCAGACTGGCTGCAAGCACGCCAGCAAGGCGTTACCGGCACCGATATCGGTACTATCATGGGCTTGAATCCGTGGAAATCGCCTTATGCTTTGTGGTGTGAAAAAACGGGCAGGGCCGCGCCACCTGACCTCTCAAATAATTCTAGTGTTGAGTGGGGCACGCGACTCGAGCCGATTGTGGCCGAAAAATGGCTAGAAACGCACCCCAAACATATCGAGCCAACCGCGTTTATCGAATACGGCCAAAATAGTCATGTTTGCAATAGCGGCGGGCTCCAAGGAATTACCTGGCAGCATTCAGAATTCCCAAAGTTTATTGCCAACCCTGATCGTCTTGTAAAGAATCCCGATGGCAATATTGAAATTCTTGAAATCAAAACATCACCATCTGGTAGAACATGGCAAAACGGAATCCCAAAATACTATTTAACTCAACTCATGTGGTACATAGACGTTATCGGCGTTGAGCGCGGGCATTTCGCAGTCCTCATAGCCGGACACGACTATAGAGAATACACGATAGAAAAAGATGTTGAGTGGATTGAGGCAATGCGTGAAGCCGCCGAACAATGGATAGCCGTAAATATTGGTTTAGACATTGCACCAAATCTAGATAGCACTGTAAGCGCGTTTGACACGATTAGAGAAATGCATCCCGAAATTGATACGGATAAGACCGTGGAAATTCCGGCAGAAATCGCCGACGCCTACCACGACGCGATTATCGACGGGAAAGACGCCGAAGCCCGTAAACAAGACGCCAGCGTACATATTCTTTCGATCATGGGCGACGCCGCCAAGGCGACGTGCAGCGGCGTTACAATTGCTACACGACGAGCAAGAAAAACAAAGGATGGCCAGTGGGGTAAGCCATTCTTGCAAGCTTTTAATGCCCCGGAAAAGGAAACAAAAAATGACCATTGAACAGCACGCGGCCGGCACAGGCCTGGCTGTCACTAGCGAGCAAGACTGGTGGAGCGAAAAACAATTGGCAGCTCTAAACCAATTGGGGCTGGGAAACGTTCCCCCGGGCGATTTGGGTGTGTTCTTGCACCAATGCCAGCGAACCGGCCTCGACCCGTTTTTGAAGCAGATTCATTTGGTGATGCGGCAAGGCCGCGGCACGATCCAGACAGGCATTGACGGCTATCGGCTGATAGCTAGACGTGCGGTAGACGCAGCTGGCGAAACACTTGGAATGTTGCCGCAGGAATGGTGCGGTCCAGACGGTGTCTGGAAAGATGTTTGGCTTTCAGATGAGCCCCCGGCGGCGGCACGCTACACGGTAGTGCGAAACGGGCAAAACTTTTCCGCCATCGCCCTGTTTAGCGAGTACGCGGCATTCAAAAAGAGCGGCGAGCTTAACACTTTCTGGGCGTCGAAGCCGGCTTTAATGCTATCGAAATGCGCGGAAGCGCTGGCGCTTAGGCGGGCTTTCCCCGCCGATCTTTCCGGCCTATACACAGCTGAGGAAATGGCGCAAGCAGAAAATCCGGCCCAGGCCGACGTGCCAGCGCCGCCGCCCTCGGCTAAAAGCCCGGCAGACGAAGCACGGCAAGAACAATACAAACAAATTGTTTTTTTGATGAGTCGTGTTGGCATTCCTGAAAACGCGGAAACCCGTAGACAGATTGTCGCCGAAACCATTAACCGGCAGATTGATTCAGTCGGTGATTGCACGGATGATGAACTATCTCGGGTAGTAGACTTTTTGGCTCGCTGGCAGGAGCAAGGTCATCCGCCGGCCCCGGAAACTGAAGTTCTGCCGGTGGAGGCGGAAATCATTGAAGAATAAGAAAAAGTTAGCGGCACAAATTTGGCGGGTCCTGGATATGATTCAGGACCTAGCCAACGCCACTAGGGAAAACGGTAAATGCCCTTACCCTATTCTAGTCGCGTATAGTTTTTTGGCCGCATACGCAAAACAACACTATGGCATCGAGCACTATAAACAATTGGAGCATAAAAAATGAACACACTTATCATTGACGGCAGACTCGCGCACACCCCCGAATTGAAATTCAGCCGCAACGGCAACGCCATTTGCAAACTTAGACTAGCCCACACCCCCCGCCAAAAAAATGATTCGGGAGAATGGGAAGACGGCGAAACCCTATGGCTAAACATAACGATGTTCGGAAAACGCGGCGAACACCTCGCCGACGACCCCGCATTTAGCAAAGGCGCGCTAGTCCAAGCCACAGGACGGCTAACCTTGGACGAATGGGAAGCGAAAGACGGCATACGCAAATCCGCGATAAACATCATTGCCGACGCAGTGACGGCATATCCGTCTAGTAAGAAGGCGACACACACTACGCCAGTCGGTAGCGGCGTGTGGAATAGCGAGCGTCAGACGCAAGAGCAGGCGCCGGCGTTTCCCCCGCCAAACAACAATGCACCATTCTAAACTGCAAAATCTTCCAATGTTCTATACACATCCAGCAGGATTACTAGAATCATTGGAGGACCGAAAAGAATTGAACGACGTATTGGGGGATACGGAAACTGTAGGGGCCGCAGGATCAAACGCGGCCCCTACAGGGCACTACATTCCACCAAAAACCGTTGCCAAAATCCGTCACGAACGAATCAAGGAAACCATCACAGTGAAACCGAAACAAACCATAAGGCTAAAGCCGTTAAAGCATTTAGAAACCCAAATGATCGAACGCCTAGACCGCTTGCGCCGAATGCACTGGGTAGAAACGCAACGCAACAATATTCAGCGCATCCACGAGCTAAACGGCCAAATCGCCGAACTCAAATACAGCATTCGCGCACTACAAAACTGTGTAAATACTGATCTACAAAAAACCGAAGAACAAAAGGTGTCATAATGGCAAGAAAATACGGGCCAGTACAATGCCAAATTTGGAATGACCCAACCTGGCACAAGCTAAGCCACAACGCACAATGGTTATATTTGTACGTTGCGACAACACAGACCGCGACTTTAGCCGGTGTGGCCGATTGGCGACCACACCGCATTGCTAAATGCGTTGCCGACGTGACCCCGCAGCAGCTCATCGAATACGCCAGCGAGTTAACGGCGTTCGGCATCGCAGCAGTAGACGAGGCCACAGAAGAAATCGTCATAGCATCCGCTGTCGATTGGGCACTAGGGAAAAATTCACCGCGCACACAAGCCGGTATCGTCAACGCTTTCAGTGAAATTGTTTCACAGAAAGTGCGAGACTATGCGGCAGTTCAGATTCGCCGCGTCCTCCCCGACCTCGTGTTGCCGGATGTTGAGCAGTTGAAGCCGCTCACAGCCTTATTCACAGCTGTGGATAACCTGCCTGAACCTGTGGATAACTCGCCCAAACATAACCCTTCAATAACCCATGCAAGCCCTATCGATGGCCTATCTACCACCCCTCACGATCAGAACGATAACGCTTCCGAAGGGTTATCTATGGCCTATCTAAGCCCCTCCGATCCAATAGGAAAAGAGGAAAAAGATAAATTGGAAAATGTAAAAGGATATATCTATGCACCCGTTAACGCCGAAAACGCAACTTTAGCGGTGGCTTCACAGCGCGACAGCGATGCTGCCGCGCCAAGCAAAAAATTATCCAGAGGCGCACGAATCCCTGACGATTTCCAGCCACGCCAAGAAGACCTAGACGCGATGCGCGGCGAATGCCCGCAGGTTGACCTAGATGCGGAAACCCGAATCTTTCGCGACTACTGGGTGGCGGTGCCCGGGGCCAAAGGCGTCAAAAAAAATTGGCACGCGACCTGGCGAAACTGGATCAGGCGCGCAGCGCAACGCCAAGGCCAACGAGGCGGCCCCCGCACCCCAGCAGCTGACGATTGGGCAGCCGCATTCGCCAAAGCCCAACAATACGACCAAGCCCAACAGGCAGAACATGGCCAAAATCGCGCAGAAACAGGCCCAGGAGCGACGAACAGCCCCAACCCTATAGTCAGCTACCCCCAAGCCGCAATAGGCCGTTAAAACGCCACACGGCGCCACGAAAGGAACAAACCCGCCATGAACCTCACCGAAGCAACCGCAATCATGCGACAAGTCGCAGCACTCTGCCCACACCAAAAAATAGATATCGAATACGGCCCCCAAGCATGGCTAGCAGCACTCAGCGAACACACACTCGCAGATGTCAACCAAGCACTAAAACAACTAGCCCAACAACCACTAGAACCCGGCAAAACCCTATACATCCACCCCAGCAACATCATTTGGCAAATCCAACAAAACCAGCACAAAAAACTCACCGCAGCAGGATGGCCAAACCGCATAGAACCACCAGCACACATCGACCAAGCAGGCCACCACGCCTACCAACAATGGCTCGAAAAAACACGACACCAAATCCTAAACGGCACCTACAAAGCAATAAACCAACAAACCGACAAATAGACAAGTCGCCAAATCAATAAGTCGACAAATAGACAAATCAACACATGCCCACTAAACATGAACAACAGTACAAGGAGTGAATAAATGTTCAACAAGCCCAAGCCTCGCAAACGCCGCATCGTCAACTGCCTATACCAACAAGCAAAAGAAGCTAATGATGCTAAAATGCATTGGTGGAAAGGATAAACCCTAGTCATGCTAAACCTGCTGTCAGACAACCAAATGCCCATCCAGCAAATCGTCATCACCGAATATATACAAGACAATGGCGAACAGGGGTTACACTGGGACGCCAGTGAAGGCATGAGCTTATGGGCGCAAATCGGAATGCTGAAAGCGGTCTTAATCGCATGTGAACAGGCCGTAGCAGAGCTGCCAAACCTATACGAAGAAGAATAAACATCATGGGAAACGGGGCAACAATACGGCATTTGAAAGCAGCAGAACGCCATAAACAAGCGTTGCAACTACGCATTGCTGGAGCCACGCTATCGCAGATAGCAGACAAACTAGGATATGCGTCTACAGGCGCGGCGGCTAACGCAATCAGGCAGCAGCTAGACAAAATTCCTAGGGCGCACGCCGAAGAATATCTAGCCCTAGAGCTGCAGCGTCTGGATCAGTTGCAGACCGTAGCGTCGGCTAAACTTGGCGACACTGAGCAAAGCTTAGGTGCAATTCACGCGATTCTAAAGATCATGGAAAGGCGTGCGAAGCTATTAGGTCTAGACTTTAATGAATCCCGCATAGCCGATGCCTTGGGGCAATCCGCAATATTGGAAGCGGAAAAACTACAGCTATTAACCCATGCATTCTTTAGCACACTCGTTCAACTCGGATTACCCACCGAGATACAACAGCAGGCCCCGGAAATATTTGAAAAACAATTAGCGAATGTTGGCCTACTACAGATAGAAGGAAACAAGGATGCTAAAGAATAGACTACACAAATGGTACAACCGTATAGACGAAAAACTAGAAACAGAAGCAAAAAACAATAAACAGAAACAACATCTAGATAAACTAACCAATAAACAAAACCATTAGAAAGAAACAAAAATGCTAGGACACTACCCAACACCCGGTGCCCTAGCATCCGCAATAATACCCGGCACAAAAAACACCCCGGCACTAAACCTAATCGACCAGCATTTACTACAAGTCGCAACCGGCCACATGCCACGGCTAATAATCACAATGCCCCCGCAAGAAGGAAAATCCTCACGTGTCGCCCGCGATTTTCCGATATGGTGGCTAACACGATTCCCACTAGCCCGAATAGTAATGGCATCCTACGGCGACGACCTCGCCATACGTAACGGCCGAGAGATACGCAACAAAATCACCGCCAACCCGCAACTAGGCTTAACGCTAGCTAAAGGCCAGGCGAACATGAAAGACTGGCGCCTCGCAAACCGCATCGGTGGCGTCCGATCCGTCGGCGTAGGCGCAGGCATAACCGGCCACTCAGCCGACCTATTTATAATCGACGACCCTGTGAAATCACAGGCCGAAGCAGACTCAAAAACCTATCGCAATAATGTTTTCAATTGGTGGCAAACCGAAGCATCAACACGCCTGGCGCCCGGCGCACCCGTCGTGCTAATCCAAACCAGATGGCATGAAGACGACCTAGCCGGACGGCTATTAGCCGAACCGGAATCCCCATGGCAGCTGCTAAATATTCCCGCGCAGGCAGAAACCGAAGGCGATCCGCTAGGCCGCAAACCCGGCGAATGGCTCGAATCCGCTAGAGGCAGAACCGAACTAGAATGGCGCGGCATTAGGAAACAAGCCGGCTCCCGCGCCTGGAACGCCCTATACCAAGGCAGACCTGCCCCCGCCGCAGGCGGCCTATTCAAACGCGAATGGTTTCAAATCTGGCATTCTATGCCGCCACTACACACGGTTATACAATCGTGGGATATGGCATTCAAAGGCACCGATAAATCCGATTATGTCGTGGGCCAAGTCTGGGCCATGGACGGGGGTAATTATTATTTGATTGATCAGGTTCGGGGCCGTTGGACATTCACCGAAACATGCAGACAAGTCGAACAGTTATCATTAAGATATCCGATGGCAACCGCCAAACTAGTCGAAGACAAGGCTAATGGCACCGCAGTAATCGACATGCTACACAACGAAATCCCCGGCCTAATACCCGTCGAGCCCCGCGGCGGCAAAACCGTTAGAGCAACAGCCGTAACCCCACTGATCGAAGCCGGAAACGTCTTTCTACCAGCGCAAACAAATTGGACAGAAGACCTTATAGAGGAAGCTGCCGCTTTCCCAAACGGTAGCCACGACGACCAAGTCGACGCAATGACGCAAGCCCTAGCATATTTGGGTGTGCACTCGACGCAAGACAATATAGGCACAACGGTTTACAATATAGGCTAAACACAGTATCGGAAAGAATATAGTTTGATGCTAGAAAAAATACAGCTGGACGCCATCGAAACCTACAACGCCAACAGCAAGGCGTTCACGGTGCTACGCCAATACGCGCGCGGCCAGCACCAACTACAATTCTCCAGCCCCGACTTCGCACAAAAATACGGCGAGCAAATTAAAGCCCTGCGGCTAAACATTTGCGAAGCTGCCTACACAGTTTTTACCGACCGCCTATCGGTGTCCAGCTGGGGCGACGACGACGACACAAAACTATTAGAGAACGCGGGCAGCGAAAAAATCCTAGGCCTAGCATTCGACGAAGCATTCCGATGCGGAGAATCATTCATTCTGGTGTGGCCCAACGATAATGGCGAAAATGTTATGCATTTGCATAACGCCGGATCAATAATTCCGATTCCCGATATTGTGGACAAAACCCGATTAGCCGCCGCTATCAAACCATGGGTTGATGAAAACAAATACGGTCGCCTAAACATTTACGATGCCGAGCAGGTCGCCCGCTACATAACTCGCGACCCGCTAACCGATAAGAATAGTGAACTACCTAAAGACGCTGCTTCTTGGACGCCCTATGAGACTGATGAAGAACCGCACATAATCACACACGACTATGCGGCGGTCCCGGTGTGCTGGATCACAGCAGGGGCAGAAACACTAGGCGGAAACGGGCGTTCAATCCTCGCTGATGTGATACCAGTACAAGACGCGATCAATAAACTTTTTGCCGATTTCATTATCGTATCAGAAGCGTATTCGCGCCCATTCCGATACATCCTGAACTACAGGCCGAAGGAATCAAACCCGCTAGCGGCAGCAGCCGACTATTCACACATGCTCGCACAAGTCGCGTTGTCGCAAGTCAGCAAAAAATTTAACCCGAACAAACAACAATTCTTTGCACACGACGGCGGCGGGCCCATCGGCCAGTTGGACGCCCCAAACATAACTTCATTGACGGACGCGCAAAACTACTTGGTGTCGCAGGTCCCAAACATTATTGGGGTTCCCCCATTCCTATTCTCCGCAATGGTCGGCGAGCCCCCGTCCGGTATTTCTTTACGCACGTTGTCGCAGCGCATGATAGCCAGGGTTGGGCGTTTCCAACGCGATTCCAGCCCCGTGCTACGCGGTTTAGCGCAGCTCATGGGAATACCCGAACCCGTGATCAAGTGGGCCAATCCTATGCCGCTTGACCCGTCAGAAAAATGGCAGATCGCCAACTCTATGAAAGCCGTGGGGATCGCTTTAGCGGATATTCTTGTCATGCTTGAAATCGATGATGCGGAAGCTATCGCGGAACGCGCTAGTGAGCATGAGGCAAAGGTCTTGGAAGCAGGCAGGAAACAATTGCGCGATGGCCTAATCGACTACTAGTCGGGGTAGTATGTCTATTGATACAATCATTGATCAGATACGGGCCGAGGCCCCGCCTATCGTAGACCAACACGCCGCCCGCCTAGCCCGTGCATGGGCCGCCGCCTGGGCCGATGTCGAACGCGAACTATGGGCTGCGATCCGCCGCGACAACCTAGCGAATGTTGGCCCGGGCGAAGCCGCAAGACTACGACAATTGGCGCGCACATGGAAAAACAGCATAATGCCGAGATTGCGTGAGCTAATGACCGACGCCGCTAGAGGCTACGGCCCCGATGCTATGCGATCAGTAGACGCGCAAATGCGGCAAGCAATCCGCATTATAGATACACAGTTGCCGCCGCCGATAGATAATAGCTTTATCAAGCCGGTGCCGGATGACGCTATGACCACGATTGTGGAGCGTTCAACCAATACTTTAATGAGCCGGCATCATCGTTTAGATAAACACGCTCAAAGCGAGATAAGCCGACAGTTAGCCCTAGGCGTCGCAGCCGGAATGAATCCGAACGAAGTAGCGCGACGTATCGTAGCAGCGGGCGAAAACGTTTTCGCTATCACCCTAGCCCGCGCTTCAACAATAGCCCGTACAGAAATGCTAGACGCCAACCGTGTAGTTGATTTGAATATGCGAATGCGGAATGCCGATTTGGTTACGGGCTGGATATGGTGGGCTACGCTCGACACTCGTACGTGCGGCGCGTGTTGGTCTATGCACGGTACAAAACACGCCCCGGACGAACTCGGCCCGTTTGATCATCCCAACGGGCGCTGCACAAGTATCGCAATGGTCAAACCCTGGAGCGAACTCGGCTATCACGGTTTAGACGACGACAACTATCTAGACGAACTAAACAACGCGGTCAACCGCGCACAAGACAAATTCGAAAACCTGGCACCCGCGCAGCAAACAGAAATATTGGGCCGTAAACGCTACGAAGCCTACAAGGCAGGCAATTACCCAATGGGCTCGTGGGCTGAAACGATAGATAATCCGGAATGGCGTAAATCAATTAGAGTATCACCCGCGCCGGAATAGTTGTATACTACAAATAGTTATAGTCAAAACACTATTAGAAAGGGGAATCATTCGCGATGAATGATCCTACCGAAAACACTCCGGCCCCGGATGCCGCGAAGGAATCCGAGGCCAACAACCAGCCGCCGAAATCTAGTGAACAGTCTGCCAGCCAGGCAGACGAATCGAAGCTAGCGGACGCTGGCAAAGCCGCGCTAACCGCTGAGCGTGAAGCGCGGAAGACTGCCGAAAGAGAACTTAAGCAGGTCAACGCTCGCCTTAAGGCCCTTGAGGACAAAGGCAAAGATCAAATAACTTTGCTAACCGAACGTGTGGAAGCTGCCGAAAAACGAGCAGCTGAAGCCAAAACTAAGTGGCGCGACGCCGCAAAAACTGGTGCTATCACCCGAGCCGCAACCGCCGCCAACGCCATCGACAACGAAGCGATAATCGCATTGATTAATCCGCTAGTATCGGTGGAAGATGACGAAACTATTTTCGGTTTGGATGAGGCGCTAGAAAACCTGAAAACCACAAAGCCCCACCTATTCCGAAAGCAAACCGGGCTAGGACAAACCGACGCAGCCGCACAAAACAAGAATGATGTGCCGTTGAATTCGGATGCCCTGCTGGACGCTTTAAAGGCAGCGGTAGGGCTACGTTAAAACCAAACCTATTTAGGAGAAACTAATGCCTATTACCGCACCTACTAAAACCAGTGATTTTGCTGGCTTTCTCACGCCCGAAAAGGCCGCCCCGATTTTTGAAGAGGCCGCAAAACAATCCGTTGTCCAATCCCTTGTGCCCAAAATTGAGCTAGGCGCTAACGGAGTCGCTATACCGATTGTTACCGGCAAGCCCCGCGTCGGCTGGGTTAGCGAGGGTGAGCAGAAGCCTGCCGATAAAGGCGAAATGACCCTGCGCACTATTCAGCCTAAGAAAGCCGCGGCTATTATCGTGGTATCTAGTGAGGTTGTTCGCGCTAACCCGGGCGGCTATGTAACTGGGCTTTATGGCCAGCTTGCTGAAGCTTTCGCGAAAGCGTTCGACCTTGCCGCGCTGCATGGCAAGGCAGCCGACGGTGTAGCCGCCGGGCCGTTTACCGACTATCTAGCCAAGACCGCTAAGAGCGTCACGCTTGGCACGACCGCACAGAACGCTGGCGGCGTCTATGGCGATTTTGTTGCCGCGCTATCGCTGCTGGCGGGAGATAAGAAACGCCTGACTGGTTGGGTTTTGGATGACACTGTCGAGCCGCTTCTCATGGGTGCAACCGACGCTAATGGCCAGCCGCTTTATGTTGATTTGCCGACCGGCGCCGAAAACGCATTTAGCGATAGCCGTATTTTGCGGCGTCCCGCATTCCTTGGTGAGGGTGTCGCTTTGGATACTGTTGCTGGTTTTGGCGGCAATTTCCAAAAGGCCCGCTGGGGTGTTGTTGGTGGCATTAGCTTTGATATTTCCGCGCAGGCCACAGTTACTATCAACGGTAATCTTGTTTCTCTTTGGGAAAACAATTTGGTGGCGGTTCGTGCAGAAGCGGAATACGGTTTCACCACGGCCGATGCAGAGGCTGCCGATTTCGTGAAGCTAGCAACCGCCTAAGCTTTATGAATACGGATAATGTTGTGGTGACTTGGGTGCTTAGGGGGGGGACCCAAGTCACTGGACCGGAAGCACTACTAAAGCAGGTAGGGGCACGCCCTCCGGCTAAGCGCGGCAGACCGAAACATGCCGCGACAGAAAACCAAGAAAACGACGAATAGCAAAACGCGGGTTGAGGGTTTGCGATGATTGTAGAACGTAGTATTGCGGTAGATGAGATTAAAGCGCTGGTTGGCGATATTTGGAATCAGCTATCTACTATTTTGCAAAACTATATTTTGGATCAGTCGCAAACCCTTGACGCCGCCGGCTTGCGTCCGGGGCAAGGCACATATACGCCTACTGTGGATGTTTTTTGGGCCGCCGCCGATGCGATGGAAACAGTAGCCACAATGGCCAAGAATGAAAAGACTTTGGTCAGGTTTTCTAGCGAGGGGGCCAGTTTTGAGTGGCAGCCCGACCAAGCATTTAGCCGTGCCGAATTTTTGCGTCGCAAGTCTCTCACCTGGCAGGCCCTGTACTCGGGCACTTTCACTATCGTAGATGCAGGGGCAGGTAGTGGCTACGATCCAACGTCGCAGGGATGGCCGCAGTGAGCATGATGTCAATGTTAGACGCGGCCATAAGCGAAGCTAGGACTGCGCAAGAATCTGTTATGCTGTCTGCGCTCAAGATCGAGCGTGTAACCGGCACAGCCCCCGGCCAATACGCCGACACTCAGCAGGCCGTGATTGTTTATGAGGGCAAGGGACGCCTGCAAGCAACAAACTTAAGCACGCGTATTCTTGTTGCTGGTGAGCATGTGCACGAAGACGGCTACGTGGCCGCAATCCCACACGATGCCCCCGAGATTAAGCCGGATGATATTGTTACCGCTGTTGACTCAACCGACCCCCAAATGAGCACGTTTAAATTCATTGTTCAGCGTGTTGAAAACGCTTCAACTTTTCTAACCTGCCGCCGTTTCTTCTGCACGAAAGGAACCTAAACTCATGGCTATTGATCTAAAGAAACTGGCTGGTTTTTTTGCGGCACGACAAACAGAAGCAGCGCAAGAAGCCAAAAAACTTGTCGCCGCGTCAGCTATTGAGCTAGAGAACCGCGCAAAAATGATGGCAGCGGTCGATACCGGTGCGATGCGCTCATCGATACATCACGAGATCACTAATGGCGGCTACACTGCGGTTATCGGTCCTAGTGTTTACTATGCGCTTTTCCAAGAATACGGCACCCACAAAATGGGGGCGCAGCCATTCATGGGCCCAGCCACAGCAGCAGTTGAACCCAAATTTATTGAAGGATTGAAACAAATCGGTGTAGGCGGGGCTACTAATGTTTCTTAACCTAGACGTGCGTCTTGACGAAATTCCAGTTTACGAAGTTAACGCTCCAAAGAATGCGCCTGAAGCTTATTGCGTAGTAACCCCCTTGCCGTCGATACGCAGCGAGGGAAAATATCCGGCTTGGTCCGTTAAGCAACGAACCGACTTTCAGGTCATGTGTGTATCGAATAGCCCAGAGGCTGTTCGGCGTTTATTCGATTACGTTCGGGCCCGTTTAACTGACTGGGTACCGCCGACCGGTTCACGCTCAACACCGCCGCTACGAGAACAATCAGTTTCACCAGTCTTGGATGTTAAAGAAGCATCGACACATAGATATAGTGTTACTATTGTTTATACAGTTAGACAGAATTTGAAAGGCGGTTCAAATCCGTGAGTATCAGTAATCGTTTCGTGCGAGTGAGGAACGACAAAACTAAGCTGGAATATACCGTTCCGGAGACAGTGGCCATGAAGCAAGGGCTAACTATTCTTTGGGACCAACCGGCTACTAAAGACGGTAGGGCTTTGGCGCCAAAACTTGTTAAGACAGAATTCAAACCTGAACCTAAGAAAACCAAAACCGACAAGGGAGAAAACTAATGAGTGTAACAATTGTTGACCCGGTAGGTATTGCGGCGGCAGGCCGAGCTACCGTGCTTTGGGTGCCCGCTATCGCTGATCCGTCTGCGCCGACTTTGGCGGAGATTCAGGCCGGTTTGAATATCGGTTGTACAATCGATAATTGGGGGCCGTCTGTTTCTCAGGATACAGTTTCTAAGCGTAAGTATTGCGATAAGTTCGCATCTGAACGCCTTGGAACTGCAAAATATAGCGTTGATCCTATCGAATACGAATACGATCCGCAGGACCCAACTAATTCCACGGATTTCGCAGCTTATTCAACTTTGAAACCCGGTACTGTTGGCTATTTCCTCGATCGTCGTAACGTTGATGCTAAGGCTGATGTTGTTACCGGTCAAATTGTAGACGTTTATTCGGTTGAGCTTGGCGAGCAAGGCCGTAAAGCTTTGAGCGGTGAAGAAGGCGAAACCTTCATGGTCCAGCAACAGGTTGCATTTATTGGTGATCCAGCATTTGACGTGGCGGTTGTATAACTATGGCGGGTAAGAAGGTAGATTACCTGGCGCTTATTGAAAAGCGCGCTAAGGGCGAAACGGATAGGGTAGCACGTGTTAGAGTGCTGCTCAATCCGGCCCTTGCAGACGACGAGAATGTGACTCAAGAAGATATCGATGCGGCGACTATTGTCGCTGTTTGCGGGGCGACCCCTACCGATAAGGTGCCGGAAGTTTTGGAAACGGTCGGCGCAGATTCTCCGGGGCATCACCTTTGGCGCCATGTGCTGAAGGAAAATTTTAAATACGCTGAGACTACTACCGGTGATCGTATCGATGCTATCGATAGCGAAGCGTGGGGCAAAGTTGTCGATGCTATGGGATGGGGCGAGCTTGCCGAAGCCCACAGCCATGTAGACGCGTTGCTGCAGCCGCCGGATTTTCAGAAGTCCTAGAAGTTATTGATAATGACCCCCAGCTACGCGCAAATCTTGAGACGGCGCGTAGTCTGGGGATTAGCCTTAAACGGCTTCTAGGATGGGAACCTCGCACCTGGTCCAAAGCCAACAAAAACGGCTGGACGGTTACAAGGCAAGAATCCGAATATGATGACTGGGAACGAATTCTTTGGATAGCGTTTAGGTCGTGGGAAGATCAACGCTGCCCGCAATGTGGCCAAAACACGCTGGATTGTTTGATAGACAATAAAGTGCCGCGCGATAAACGGCCAGTTTGGGAGGCGGGCTATCAAGAATGCGGATCGTGTTTACATTTGGAGGCTTCGCAGATCGCGCAAGCTGAAAAGGATGATGAGAAAGCTAAACGCTTAAACCATCAGATTCCTACTGCTTATAGGCTTTGGTTTGTTCGTCAAAAAAATAAATGAGTTATTATTAGTGTAGTTAGATAGTTTGCTTATAGGGGATAAATATGCCGGCCGGATCGTATAGTGTTAGGGCTGTTTTATCGGCCGATGTCGGACCCTATTTGGCCGCGATGGGTAAGGCCGAGACGGCTTCTTTGCTTGTTGGCCAAGCGCTTTTGAAAACGCAGGCTAAAGCGTCTGCTTTCGGAACAGCTTTGGGCAAGGCGTCTCAAATGAAGTCTTGGCGTTATTTGTCTACTGGTATCCTGGCGGTTGGGGCCGCGTTTGCGGCGGCTACTGGGAAAATGGTTGCCGAATCCGCAAAATACGATAAAGCTATTTCTAACATTAAAGCTACCGGCGAAGGCGCCCGCGCGGTTATTGGCCAGCTGTCCGATGCAGCGATTAAGGCCGGGCAAGATACCGCTTGGTCGGCTAGTGAAGCCGCTGGTGGTATAGAAAACCTTCTGAAAGCCGGTGTGAGCGCTTCTGACGTGCTCAAGGGCAGCCTAGTAGGGTCTTTGTCGCTGGCGTCCGCTGGGGAGCTTGACGTGGCTAATGCGGCCGAAATTGCGTCGTCTGCCATGACGCAGTTCGGCCTATCTGGGGATAAGGTTACTCATATTGCCGACGTGCTCGCGGCTGGGGCGGGTAAAGCGCAAGGTAACGTTAGACAGCTGGCGCAGGGTCTGAAACAATCGGGTACGGTTGCGGCGCAATTCGGTTTATCTCTTGAAGACACTGTAGGCTCATTGGCCGCTTTTGCGTCTTATGGCATGCTCGGCAGTGACGCCGGCACATCGTTTAAATCAATGCTATTAAGACTTGCGCGCCCAGCTGGTGAAGCGAAAGACCTAATGCAGCAACTTGGTATTAATGTTTATGATACCAACGGCCAATTTGTTGGTATTACTGGTGTCGCGGATCAGCTTAAAACTTCTTTGTCGGGTTTGACTGAGGAACAGCGCAACGCCGCCCTAGCAACGATTTTCGGGACTGATGCTATTCGTGCCGCGAACATTTTGTATAAAGAGGGCGGCGACGGGATTAAAGGCTGGATCGATAAGGTTAATGATTCCGGGTTTGCTGCCGAAGTCGCTCGGGAGCGCCTAAACAATCTACAAGGCGATTTAAAGATATTGGCGGGTTCGTGGGAAACCATGTTCATCAAACTTGGCCAATCAGGGCAAAGCCCGCTACGAGAACTAGTACAAGAATTAACGAATCTTATTAACTGGATATCCTCATTGGATGCTGGGGCGCAGTCGGCTATTTTGAAGACTGCGGGGGCGTTGGCCGCGATGGCGCTGACTGTCGGTGGTGTGATGAAACTTACCACCGCTATATCATCTTTCCACGCCGCTATAACCTCTCTGCGGGGCATTAAAGCGGTTGACGCCTCACTAGCATTTCTTGGGCGAAGGATGCGTGGCTTGACTAAGGCGGCGGTGGCGGCAACTGCCGCGCTTGTTGCGTTAAATGCGGTTGGTAAGCTCACTAATCTTGCCGATAACACAACGGTTGAACAGTACGAAAATCAGTTATTGCGGTTGGCATCTGGCGGCGACGCGGCAGCTAAATCATTGGACGAAATGTATTCAATGTTCGGTCGTGCACAGAATGCAGCCGGTCCTGCCCGTTTAGCAAACGATTTGGGCGATGCGTTGGAGCGTGTAGCCGATCCCGGCACATTAGCGAAAATGGGGCAAACGCTATCCGGGATAATAGGCGTTGAAGATGAGCTGACCCGTTGGCAAAAGCAGCTAGGGAAAATGGATCAAGCCCTGGCCAGTATGGACACCGAAACGGCCGCGCGTGCGTTTAGGAATCTTGCCGAGTCGCAAGCCGCCGCAGGATTGACGACAGAACAGCTAGTGGGGCTATTTCCGCAGTATCAGGCAGGCTTAGTTGAAGAAGCTAACCAGCTCGGTGTGACTAGCCTTGCCGCTGCTGATTATGCTGCTTGGATGGGCGGGCAAGTTCCGACCGCTATCGCCTCCGCACGGGAAGCGGCGGCGCAGAACGCACAAGCACAGGCGCAAATGTCTAACGCTTTTGACGAGTCGGCGCAAGCCGCTTCCGCCGCTGTCGACGCAATGCGAGAATACGCCAGCCAGCAACTGAAAATATCCGGTTCTGCCATCGGGGTAGAACAGGCGATTGCGGATGCTACAGCCGCGGTTAAATCTAATGGCAAAAACCTTGATATTACTACGGCTAAAGGCCGCGCGAATCAGTCAGCATTAAACGATATCGCGACCGCGGCTCACGCTTATAGTCAGTCTCTGCGCGAAGCCGGCAAATCTGAAGGGGAAGTCGCGCGCGCGACCTCACGCGCACGCACACAATTTATTGCGACTGCGCAAAAAATGGGCATGTCGCGGCAAGCCGCGATTGCGCTAGCGTCCGCTTATGGCCTGGACGCCGACAAGGTCGCACATCTGACTTCTAAGCTCAAAGGGGTGCCGAAAGAAACAAAGGCAAAGATCAAGTCTGAGTTTAATCGTCGCGGCGTGGATTCTGCGATTAATTCGCTAAACAATGTGCGAGGAAAAACCGTTACGGTGACGACTGTGCATAGACATCTTGTACAGCGCGTTTCACAAGGGCAGCGTTTTGTGGCCACTGGTGGGTATATTACCGGGCCCGGAACCGGCACATCCGACAGCATCCCGGCATGGCTATCAAATGGCGAATACGTTATAAAGGCGGCGGCAGTGAAACGTTTAGGTGTGCCGTTGCTAAACATGCTAAACCGTGGGTTGATGCCACGATTCGCACAAGGCGGACAGGTGACAAATACTAGTCAGCGCACGGTCGATAATAGCGTTCGTGTCGGCGCTGTTACGATTGACGTAAATAATTTGGCGGAACTTAAACAGGCCACTGATTGGGCAAATGCGATGAATCAAATGCCGAGACTAGCTAGGCAAGGTGTAAACTAACATGGCCATAACATGGGGCAGTTGGAGAGGTAAAGACAGTAACCACCAAGTACGCATAGGCGTCGAATATACGTCGATTCCTAAACCTGGTTCTGGTGATTCTTCTGTCACGCCTAAGGCCGATATTTGGGCGCAATGCCGATACTACTTTTATGAAACTGTAACAATATCTTGGTCAGGTACTTTAGGGTCGGGGTCTGAGTCGAAAAGCATTAGCTTCCCGCATTCTAATGCCAAGATAAAGATTAAATCTTTGTCTAAATCTGTCCCCGTATCCTACGGGTCAACGACTCCGTTAACGGTTACAGCTTCATTAACTGGCGCGAACTATATTGGTAATAGTTATAAGCCGACGCATACGAAGAAGGCCAGTATTGCGGCTAGGCCGTATCGAAAGCCGTCGCAACCAAGTAGCGCGACTCGTTCACCGTCCGACTCTAAATGGCTTTTGAAAACCACGGGTTCCGGCACTACGTCTGCGCCTATCCATAAGCGGCGTTTTCAATTGTATTCGCAGAAAACAAAAAAGTGGAAAACGCTTGGCACTACTAAAAGCAAATCTTGGAAGACCGCGCAGGCAAAAGAGAATGGCCGCTACCAGTTTAGGGTTCGTGCTGAGAACAGTAGCGGAAATTCTGCATATACCTATTCGGATTGGTGGACAACTAAACCGGCGGCGCCGAGTAGTGTTAGTGCGGCGAAAGCCGGACTAGGGCAGATTGAAGTCTCATGGGTCAATAGAGCCCCATACGCTTCCGATATTGAAATAATTCATTACGAAAACGGCACATCACAAGGTGTTATAGCTACTGTTTCCGCTAACGCGACATCGCACATTACAGCTGGTTTAGATACGAGTAAAGTTCATCAGTTTGCTGTTGTGGCGGTGGCGACTACCGGTTTTACGTATCGGTCTAGTGAAGCGCTGTCAAATGTTGTTCAGTTGGATTCGCCGCCTTATGCGCCTACGGGTTTGCGGCCTAACGGGCAGGCACGTGATGCTGAAACCTCTATTGCTTTAGAGTGGGTTTACAATTCCGCGGATTCGAGTGCGCAAACCGGCTACGAAATCCGCTACAAAACGGCTGCCAGCTCGTGGACATCTGTAACTGAGGCTGGTAGCGCGAATACACATGTTTTGCCCGCAGATACGCTGGTTAATGGCGAGACGGTTGAATGGCAGGCCAGAACAAAAGGGCAGCACCCGGATTGGAGTGAATGGTCAGCCACTGCGATTATTGTATGCTCGACGCCGCCCGGTGTTGCGATTATTTCACCTGGTGATGCGAGCATATTGGCGTCTAATCAGTTGCCAATTGAGTGGGAATATTCAGACGAGGAAAATCATGCGCAGCAGCGCGTGACAATTAAACTATTTAAAGATACTGATCTTATAGACACTGTTGTTATTACCGATCCGGCAGCACGAACAACTGTTTTGCCGACGCTGTTAGAAAATAGCACGGCATATACCGTTACTGTCACGGTTTTGGATTCTTCCGGGCTGATTTCTGCCCCGGACACCGTTACGATAACAACTGAGTTCGCAACTCCCGATGCGCCTATTGTTACTTGCAGCTGGGATGAAGATAGCGCGGCAGCTGATTTGATGATTGTCAATCCTGACGGTAATTCGCCGCAGGCAATTCAAAATCGTATTGAGCGGTCATTAGACGGTGGCGAAACATGGAAACTCGCGGAGGTTGTCGCAGCTGATGTAGACGGTTTGGAAACGCCTCCGACTGTTTGGTGGCGTGACCCGACTCCGCTG
>PDWJ01002343.1_pt1 | contig 27125 bp, 22 predicted proteins | sample 1430881 | NCBI WGS metagenome assembly PDWJ01 (sample SAMN01162460, study PRJNA174530) | Oral metagenome, whole genome shotgun sequencing project. | biome: Marine environment; feature: Marine mammal; material: Swab sample of the gingival sulcus; isolation source: swab sample of gingival sulcus...
CGCCGCATAGAGGGGCTATAGCTGCCAATCGTGCTTGCCCGAATCTGGGCAACCTGAAAGCAGCTACAGGTTTAAAAGCAAGTGAAACCAAGGCAATACGTGCCCTGTAAGTAGTTATAAACAGGGGTGATATTGTGGCTGTCTGAGTACAGGTTGCTGCTGCATTTCGGGGCAGGAAGCCTGTGCTCAGACAGGTTATCGGTAATTGAATCGCACCATAATAGGCATATCACCCAGAAACTCAAGCTCGGTCAAGGCGGCATTATCTACCTTGAATTTCCAGTACCCCTCTTTCACTGATTCGCAGAAATAATGAGCCAGCAGGGTTCTGATGCAGCCACCATGGCTGACGATGGCAATTTTCTGGCCCTGGTTGGCTGTCACCAGTTCATCTACAAAGGAAGTTACTCGCTGCTTGAAGGCTGCAAAGGCTTCACTCCCAGGGATTCTGGTCTGCTCCCAGTCAGTGAGCCACATCTTCCATTCATCTGGATACAGTTCTTCAATCTCTTTAAAATGAAGTCCTTCCCATTCGCCAAAATGATATTCCTGAATGGAACTGTCAGTGATTATTGGCGCAGTTTCTCCAAAGATGATGGTCGCGGTTTCGGTTGCCCGCTGCAGTGGGCTTGAGAAAAGGGTGTTTACTTCCAGGGCATTGATGCGGCCCCGGAGAATGGCAGCCTGCGCTCTTCCGTGATCGTTTAAGGGAACATCAGTACTCCCGGCCAGCACACCGGTATTGTTTTCCTCGGTCTGGCCATGGCGAATAAGGTAAAGTCTGGTTACAGTCATGACAGGTATTTCCATGAGATGTAAAATAAAAACAGGGTGATAATCTCAACGAGCTCTATGGTCGCCCCAATGGTGTCCCCAGTAATTCCGCCAATGCGTATTTTCAGATACCGGGCAAACAGCAGGGCGGTAATGCAGGCAATACCATGCAGCAGGAGAAGAAACAACAGGATTTCCTTTGAGGGACTCCCAAAAAAAGACAGAATGAGCACCACCAGTCCACAGGAAACAAGAGTGGTGCTTCCAGCCTGGGCAGGTCTTAACTGCCCCACAAAGAACCCCATGCCTGACCCTTTACGGGCGTAACGGGAAAAAGCGGCATGCCAGGGTATGGCCATGCGGCCAATAACAGGCATGCAGCAGAGGGCTGCTGCTCCGCTTGTACCTGGAATATTTTTGATTAACAGAAACTTGAGCAGAATATCCAGCACGATGGCAATAACCGCATTGGTGCCAAGGGTGGATTCACGCATGATGGCCAAGACCCGCTCTCTGGGTTTATAAGAAAACAAACCATCTGCCGTATCGGCGACGCCATCAAGATGAAGTCCGCCCGTAACGGTTATGAGAAATATCATTGCAAAACAGGCAGCAAGCTCTCCGCCAACTAATGGCTCAAGCAACAGATAGCCCAGGCCGGCGGGCAAACCGATGAACAGTCCGACCAGGGGCATCCATTTCATGCCGGCAACAAAACGGTCTGAGGTAAAATCGATGGTCAACGGAACCGGGTATCGGGTCATGAATTGAACCATCAACAAAAGGTTGCGCATTATGGGCCTTTTACCTGCATGGGAATACCTGCCACAACAAAAAGAACTGCCTCTGCTGCTGCGGCCATGCTCTGATTAACCCGACCGCTGCAATCACGAAAAAAGCGGGAGAGTGGATCAGCCGGGACAATACCAAGCCCCACTTCATTGGTTACAGCCACCAGATGCCCGGAAAAAACAGAAACTGCCTTAATCAGGTTGTCAATCTCTCTCATAACTTCCTGTTCCAGGAGATTCAGCAACGCAATATCGGGTTTATCCCATCCTACGGCAGCATCCTGCAAGATGATATTTGTGGTTAAAACAGTCAGACAGTCCAGCAGGATTGCATCAAACTGGTTACCTTCACGCGAGACAATGCGGGAAGGTTGCAACGGTTCCTCAAAGGTTTGCCAGTCAGCTGGTCGCTGACGCTTATGCCGGGCTACCCGGTCTCCCATCTCATCGTCAAGAATACGGGCCGTAGCGATATAGGCCACTGACGAGTAACGGCTGTCTAGCAACTGTTCAGCATACGTGCTCTTACCACTACGGGCACCGCCTGTTATTAAGGTAAGTCTTCCCATGACACGTTTATATAGACCTGGAGCAATTATTCACATGGCCTGTAATGTATTGATTTAATTTTGTTTAATATTGTGTCTGCTTTCGGGCCACCCAGATTCGGGTAAACGCGATTGGCAGCAATGTAATCAATCACGGGGTCTGTGCTTTAAGCGTTATTCTCTACTTCTGACGTGTAACTGGTCACGGGTGCTTCAGATTTGTTCAAGCACTCTTTTGAGCAGGTAAGCGAACGAAGTGAGACTCCGTGTACAAGAGTATGCGGGAAAGAGTGATGGTGCAAAGATGAAGTGCCCGTGACCAGTTACGCAGCGATAGCCCCTCTGTACGGCTGATCGCGATCGCTGGAAGATCGGTGGTTGGGAACAGTTACGACCTGGACTGGATTCGTTCAATAACAGCCGTGGTCGAGCAATCATGTTCAAAGGCTATACGTACCACCATCCCTCCGGATGCTTTCACCTCTTTTGCGCCAACAATTTCATTTTCATTCCAGTCTGCTCCCTTGACTAAAACATCGGGCATGAGCGAAATAATCAGTTCAAGCGGCGTATCCTCATCAAAAAAAACGATAAAATCGACACAGCCCAAAGCAGCGAGAACGCGAGCCCGGTCTTTTTCGTTGTTCACCGGCCGATGCGGCCCTTTAAGCCGACGTACCGAGGTGTCACTGTTCAGGCCCACCACCAGGCAGTCTCCAGCTTTTCTTGCCTGCTCAAGGTAAGCGACATGACCTGCATGCAGAATATCAAAACAGCCATTGGTAAAGACCAGGGTACTGCCCTGAAGTTTGATGGTATCTGTTTTCTGCTTCAAGCTGCCTGGAGAATGCACTTTATGCCCGTCATCATGCCGCCATACTCGTCTGGCAGGCGGACAAAACATGCTCCGCAGTTTCTGCTGGATGTGCACATCGATTTCTACCCAGCCAAGCTGCGGCTCATTACCCGCTTCAGCAAGGATACGTCCATCCGGGGCAATAAGCATGGAATGCCCTCCCAGCTCAACTTTTCCACTGAGACCGCATCCATTCGCCCCTGCAACAAATACTTGATTTTCAATGGCCCTGGCCTGAAGTAATATTCGCCAGTGGGCAGTTCGTATTTTTGGCCACTGTGCTGCAACTATCAGAGAGCAGGCTCCGGCAAAGGCCTGCTCTCTGGCTATTTCCGGGAAACGAAGATCGTAACAGACCATCCCGCCTATAAGACCAAAAGGGGACTGGATGGGACAGCAGTTTCTTCCTGCAGCATAAAAACGATCTTCATCCCAGTGACTGAACAGATGCTGTTTGGGCAGTCTGCCCAGCTCACCATCAGGGCCTATGAATAGTAAGGTATTATAAGGCCTGCCCCTGGCTGGCGCCATTTCAGCAATGGTGCCAGCGAAGAAACAGTCGAATTTTATCGCAAGAGCAACTAGTTCCCGTTTGACATCCTCTGCCGCTTGAGCCAGTTCCAAGGTCTGGAACAAATCATAACCTGTTGCCCACAGTTCAGGCAGCACTACTAAGGTTTTCGAAGGAAAAGAAGTAGAGGCAAGGAGTGTCCTTAATCGATCAATATTGCTTGCAATCTGGCCAGGTTCAATGAAAAACTGGGCAAATCCAAGTGCTGGAAAAAAAGAAGAGGGGCTCATGGCTGTATCTCTTCCAATGCCTGAGCTATAAGCTTGCTTACTGTTGTTTTCAGAAAAGCACCATGTTGATAGAGAACAAGCGGCGCATCCTCTTCTTTCATCTCTTTTAACCGGGGTAAAGTGCCAACCATTTTATTTGTCCCGGCCGCCCAGGCAGCCAGACCACGCACCTGAGCATCAGAAGAGGAAAAATATACCTGAAAGTCATCCGGTATAAGTTTTCCCTTGAATAAAGCAGGGGAGCACTCACCTATCCGCCCTATGGCCCACAACAGGCCACGCTGCAATACAGGATGCTCCAGAAAATTACCATCCTGATGCAGTTCTTCCCCGTCTTCACGCATATACGACAACAACATATGGTTATATTCCTGGCCAAGCTGCTTTTGGGCACACATAATCTCAGCCATTGATTCAGGGGCACCCCAGCCAATACCACCGGATTCATCGTTCAAGCTCCACAAGAGCCGACGCATAATCATTCTGCCTTCTTCCATTTCCTGCTTCGCCAGACGGGCAACAGTGCTGCCCATACAGGTTATAGCGAACCATCGGGTTTGTTCTCCTCTGCATATTGCTGAAAAAAGAACATTAATAACATCTTTTGCCGGAAACGATTCCAGGGTTGATAACACATCATGTAGATCAGGCTTTGACAAAATGGCCAGTACTTCTTTTTTTATTGTGCGGTTGCTCATCGCTTACGTTTGCTGTCTACGAAAAGTCTTTCGGCGGAGGTGATACGCATCTCTTGCCAAGGTGACGAGCTTTCTTGGCTCGTTTGTGGCTGGGGATTTTGATCCAGCATAACTGGTCACGGGTGCTTGCCCGAAGATGGGTGACCTGCAGTTATTTTTTATGTATTTTTTTCTCACATGGCACCTGCTTCCAGCTCACCCCATCTTCGGTAGTATTCTGGCAACAATATACGCAAGTATAATGAGTTGCCAGGAGATGCCGAGCCTGGTGCCGCCTGAGCTGAGGAACAATGCAGGCTAGTGCCATGTCAACGCTGAAATGTCGTAACTGCTCACCCCTCTTTGAACGATCACGACCCGCCGCATAGAGGGGCTATAGCTGCCAATCGTGCTTGTCCACATATGGGCAGCCTGAGAGCAGTGCACGTTTGAGGCAGGTACAATCAGAGCGTTACACACCCAGTGAGTAGTTACGAAATGTCAGTATATTGCGCCGGATTTTTCTTGTCCTTATGGCGTCTTGCCCTGCCTTGCATAGTAGTGCTGTGTGACCCGGGACAAGACTCCATAAGGGCTGAAAAAGACAAGCAGGATGCGACCGGGTAACGCTGACAGGACATTAGTGAAATCAAGGTGATACATGTCCTGCAAGGTAATCAGTCGCGGGGGCTGTACTGCAAGTGTTATTCTCTCCTTCTGAGGTGTACGTGGTCAGGGGTGCAACAGGATTGTGCAGGCACTCTTTTGAGCAGATAAGCAAGCGAAGTGAGACTTTCGTGTACAAGAGTATGCGGAAAAGAGTGATCGTGCAAAGATGAAGTGCCCCTGATCAGTTATCCTGCGAGTCGTTGCCTCAAATGACATAAAATGTTCACGAGAAGTCCGGATCAGAAATGATACAGCAGTATGAGGGACAATAAAAATGACTCGTTATCAGCCCCGGCCGCATCACCATCAAAATCATACGTCAGACCTGTTACCAGATCAGTTGCGGTTGTTGAACCTTGTGCTTCATCATAGGTCTGATACTTCAACTGCCCGGTCAGGCTTATAGTATTGCTGAAGAGATAGGTGGCGGAAAAATCAGCACCCCACATGGACGTGTTGTCAAAATCTTCTTCAAAATACAGGTCCCGCATATGATGCGTATCTTCATCCTCACCCTGAACAAAGGGAGAATAGATAATGCGACCAGAAAAATTCCAGTAATTAAGATTGCTTACGAATCCAGCCCCGATGTAGGGTGATGTCCAGCGCTGTTCATATGAAATCCCCAGTTCATCAGCGTCAAACGAACCCTTGGTGTCACGGAAACCAAAAGAGGAATAATGATACGTACCGCCGTACGAATCCCAGCTCCAGGTTTCATGTTTTATACCAAGAATAGCAGAAAAGGTAGTCCCCCGGGCAGCATAAAAGGGGGTCTCCAGGTTGATATCAAACATTAACCCGCTGTCAAGCGGCACATCTTCATGATGTGACCAGTCCGACCAGTCTGTACCAGTGTATCGCCAGTCATAATCGTCCATGGTGTTGTCGCCATCATTTACTGCGACCCAGATATCAGCATTGAGCTTCAACCATGCTTTTGGCTGAACACTGAAGCCGGCATTCATCATAATGACATTTTCAAGCGTCCAGGTGAGCTCACTGGCTTTCGAACCGTCCGTATTATAGACAAGCTCAGTAGACTCACCATTGAGATATCCGATCCCAAGGCGTCCAGTCATAAGTACCTGCATTGGTCCCACCCGGACTGCTGACTGCCTTTCAACGCTTCCTGCTCCTGATCCGGTGACGGAGGCACTATGAACCTGCTGCATCCCTCCCATAAAAAAAACACCGGCCAAAACTACAGGAATAACCCTTTTTTTTGCATACGATACCAACATAATCATCTCCTTTTTTTGGTTAAAGGTAACCTGAAAGCAGTTACAGGCGTAAAGCAAGTCAAATAAAGAAGTTACAGCCTCTGCGACTCGTTACGGCTAAAGGTTGTTTACTTTTAATATTAAGTACAGTAAATACAACTAAATAAAAAACATCAAGTTAATTCTGGCCTAAAGCGGAAAACCCGCAACCCAAGAGACCTTACGCCTCCAATAATTTCTTGTTTTTTATGACAGGAATTGAGGAGTAAGGTGCTAACTGTTCACCGGGTAGTCTTATCTGCGGCCAATCGTGGTCGCTTGAAGGCGGGTAACCTGGGAGCAAGAGAGCATGACGGGGAAGTGCAGGCCCCGTGATCGGCTACGCCGGAAAAAAGTGGCATTTAGCTGTATAAAATGATTAAGTTATTAGCTTGTCTCTAGTGTCCTGTCAACGCTGCTCTGTCGTATCCTGCTTGTCTTTTTCAGTCCTTATGCAGCCTTGCCCTGGGTCACATAGCACTACTATGCAACGCAGGACAAGGCTGCATAAGGACAAGAAAAATCCGGCGCAATATACTGACATTTCCACCGGCGTAGCTGCGGGATTTGGGCAGATGCACACAAAGCGTTTTACTGATAATCGATGGAAATCAATCCTTTGCAGGCACCGGGAAGAACGGCTGCAGGCACCGGACTGTATATAGCGTCCCGGTGTCTTGCCAGACGCAACCAGCTGGTGATACACAGAAAAATGGAATAACCCGATTATGCGAAGAGTAGCGGTAACAGGAATGGGCATTGTGTCTCCCCTGGGAGACAGTATATCTGATGTGTTTTTGTCTCTTCAGGAAGGCCGGTCAGGTGTTACATTTCACGAACCATACCGCAGGCTGGGGCTTCGTTCACATGTTGGCGCCTTTACCCGCATCCGGCCAAAAGAGCATATCGAGAAGAAACAACTCCGCTTCATGGGTGATGCTGCTGCTTTTGCGGCCATTGCCATGCAGCAGGCCATCAAGGATGCCGGGTTGTCGGCGGAAAAGGTATCCCACCCCTTGACTGGTCTTATAATTGGCTCAGGGGGCACTTCAGCCGAAAATGTGGTGGCAACAGCGGACATGATGCGCAAAAAAGGGCTTAAACGGCTAAGCCCGTTTATGGTTCCACGAACCATGAGCAGCACGGTCAGCGCCTGCCTGACGAGCATGTTCGGTATACAAGGACTGTGTTATGCCATTTCTTCAGCCTGCGCCACTGGCTCGCACTGTATTGGAGCGGCTATGGAACAGATCCAGCTCGGCAAGCTTGACCTGGCGTTTGCTGGCGGCTCAGACGAAGAACACTGGACACAAACTTCCATGTTTGATTCCATGGGAGCATTGACAACAAAATATAATGATACTCCGCACAAAGCTTCCCGCCCATATGATATACATCGGGATGGCTTCGTCGTGGCTAATGGTGCTGGGGTCATTCTTCTGGAAGAGCTGGAACATGCAAGGAGACGAGGAGCAACTCTTTACGGCGAGATTATCGGTTACGGCGCAACGGCAGACGGGCAGGAAATGGTGCAGCCTTCAGGCGAAGGTGCTGTCCGCTGCATTTCAATGGCAATGAAAATGGCAAAAAAACCGCAGATAGACTATATAAACGCCCACGGGACATCTACTCCGGTAGGGGACATGGTAGAACTCAACGCAATCAGGCAGGTCTTTGGCCGGGAAAAGCCGCTGATCAGTTCAACCAAATCTCTCAGCGGTCATTCGCTGGGGGCGGCCGGGGTTCATGAAGCGATCTATACCTTGATCATGCTCAATCATAATTTTATCTGCGGGACTGCAAATATCAGCCAGCTTGAGCCAGAAGCTGCGGACATGAATATAGTCCGGCAGACGACATATACCCCCTTGCACAATGTTATGAGCAATAGCTATGGCTTTGGCGGTACCAATGCCTGCCTCATATTCCGTAAACTCTGAGAGGTAACTGCTCCCAAGCACCCATTTCCGGGTAACCTGAAAGCAGCTGCAGGCCCTGTGAGCAAGTTACCCTGAGGCCGCCTTGTTATTCTGCCTTTTCTTCGTCTACTCGGCGCATACCCTCCATGACAAGCCCCATAAAGCCTCCAATGGGTTCCAGCCCCTTTACCTCCTCAGGTATATCTGACATATAGATGAATTCTCCTTTTGCTTGGCTGACCAGATAAAAAAACGCATCTTTTCCATGTCTGTCATTATAGGATGCCTGTACTATTTCACCTTTATTAAAGAAAACTTCCGCCTTTCCGTTTTCAAGAACCAGGTCTATCCGTCCTGTTTTTCCACTGCCATTGATGAGTTGAAAAAGCTCCACCGGATGAATATCGGAAAGCTTGCCGGTCATACCTGAGTTGATGGTTCCTGCACGTAACGTGTTGATCTGAGCTCTTTCCACAAGCAATCGATAAAAAAATACCTGCAGCACAGGAAACTTGTTGAGTACATGCTTGAAGTTCTTGCTTGAGAGGGTCGCCAGCTTTGTACGCTCTTTGGAATAAATAGACGTTGTTACCTCACCTCCGGAAAGCAGGCTCATTTCCCCAAAAACATCTCCGACTCCCATCTCTGACAATACCTGCCCGTCATCTCCAATGACGTTTACCTCACCTTCGATAATGATATACAAGCTCGTGCCTGGCTCTCCTTTTTTCAGGATAACCTTGTGTTGTCCATATTCTTTCAGTTCGAGAAGGGCACAGAGATCGCTGAGATTGTCTTCATTCAGGGGTTCAAAGATGTCCAGGGTGCGCAAAAGGTCATAGAATTTGTCCACATGACGCATACGCTCCCGTTGTTCTGCAACTGCCAGGAGTTTCATCTGCATGGTGGAAAATCCTTTTTTTCTTTTGTACTCAAAGAAAAGTTCACCTGTGCAGCCGCCACAATGAAACCTGTTTTTTTGCACCCCGTAAGAGCCAAGGTGCTCAAGACTTTGAGCTGTCGACACAACCTCAAGAAGTTCCTGGGTCAGGTTGAGACAAACCGGTTTTGCCTCTGGAACAGTCAGGTTACCACCATCAACAACAAACTCCTCTCCCCTGTTATATATTGGACAGGCCTCTTCTTCTGTAACCACAAAGATGGCATCACGAAAGCCTTGTTTTAACTTCATATTTTTGTACTCACTTCCGCACAAAAAGAAGATAGATTATAATTGCCAGGACTAGAGCACCCCCAAAAAGTATTGGCAGTACCTTGTCAATCTGCATTTCACCGTTAACAATCAAGGTCTGCATATAGGGTGTACCTGAAATGTACCAGACGCCGAAAAGCAGCCCCACGATAATAAGATCAGTAAAGGCGGATCTATATATTGACCAGCCGACAAATCCGATAAAAGGAACCATAAACCAGGGATTAGTGAACAAGCCAAGTGCATCCACGTCATTGATCTGTTGGGGTATGTTGGTCTGCCCCACATACGCCATGAAGCTGGCAATAAATTCTTTCAGAGTATTCATAAGATCCTGCCTTCAGTTATTATTTGGGAAACTACTCACAGGGCATATACCGCCCTGGTTTCGTAACCAGTCACGGGGTCTGTACTTTAAGCGTTATTCTCTGTTTCTGACGTGTAACTGCTTTCAGCCTGCCCGGATACGGCGCAGTCGCGCTTGCCCTGCTATGGGTGAGCTCGTGTCCTGTCAACGCTGCCCTGTCGTATCCTGCTTGTCTTTTTCAGCCCTTATGCAGCCTTGCCCTGTGGCAGATAGCACTACCATGCAACGCAGGACAAGACTCCATAAGGACAAGAAAAATCCGGCGCAAATACTGACATTTCAGCGTTGACAGGACACGAGGAGCAGTTACGTCAGTTTTTTAAGGGAGCATACCCTTGTTGCGGTGTTATTCTTTGCAAGCAAGACAACGTATTCACGAGAAACACGGGTTCAGCGCATATACCTTGTTCATACAAGAAACACTGAAATTATACCCTGTACTTGAAAAAGAAGCAAAAGTACATTTATCCTGACGAGGGATAAAACCCGCAACCCAAGAGGCCGAGGCCTTAGACCTCAAATAATTTCTTGTTTTTTATGACAGGAATTGAGGAGTAAGTCACTAACCGATCATGTGGCCTGGATCTCCTTTATTTGTAACTACTCACAGGGCATGTATCGCCTTGGTTTCACTTACTTTTAAACCTGTAGCTGCTTTCAGGTTGCCCAGGACTCGGGCAAGCACGATTGGCAGCTATAGCCCCTCTATGCGGCCTGTCGTGATCGCCCGAAGATGGGTGACCTGAGAGCAGTTACCTTTATTTTTTATTTTTGAAGCGTAACCGATAGCGAGCGCAACAGGATTGTGCGTAACCAGTCACGGGGTTTGTACTGTAAGTGTTATTCTCTGTTTCTGACGTGTAACTGGATACGGGTGCTTCAAATTTGGACAAGCATCATTTCCCGCTATACAAGAGTATGCGACCAGTCGTGATCGCTCGAATATGGCTGAACTGGGAGCAGCGGCCATGTATAAAAATACCGCTGCTCGATAGTCGAGCTTGACACTTACGAGCAAAAAGTGTAAATAATACAAGATAATAGTTCAAGTTTTTTATGGTTTGTTCAGTGAATTTCACGGTACTGAATCACTCTTCGCTGGAAATTCCATAATCCCTTCTGTGCAACAGGAACAAATTACGAATAAAAATGCCTTGTTATGTTGGGCACAGGCGCATTGCCTCATTTTTTTTGCTCTATCAACAGATAGGAATAATATTGAGCCATTGACAACTTTTCTTTTTGAGGAGATCAACATGCCCCGAGACATATCCATGATTCAGGCTTTTGTCAGAAACTTTTTGGGAAAAGCACCAGTCTGGTACAAGTTTACCATCCTCTTTTTTTTGCTTGTAAACCCTCTTCTGCTGGCTGCATTTGGCCCGTTTATAGCAGGATGGATCTTGATTGGTGAGTTCATCTTTACCCTGGCCATGGCCTTGAAATGTTATCCGCTTCCTGCAGGAGGCCTGCTGGCCATAGAAGCTGTGGCTATAGGAATGACGAATCCTGAGACCGTCTATAATGAGGCATTGAGTAATTTCGAGGTAATTCTGCTTCTTATTTTCATGGTTGCAGGTATATATTTTATGAAAGACTTTCTGCAGTTTACCTTCACCCGCATTTTGGTCAAGGTGCAGTCAAAAATTGTTATCTCCTTGTTGTTCTGCTTTTCAGGAGCCTTCCTCTCCGCCTTTCTTGACGCCCTCACTGTAACTGCAGTTATCATCGCCGTGGCCTATGGTTTCTACAATATTTATCACCGCTATGCCTCGGGTAAAGATAGCACCAGTGCCCATGACTTAACCAGCGACCTGGCGATCAAGGAGGCGGAGCGAAATGATCTGGTTCAATTCCGCGCCTTCCTGCGCAACCTGATGATGCACGGAGCGGTTGGAACCGCCCTTGGCGGCGTGTGCACCATTGTCGGAGAACCGCAAAATCTGCTCATTGGCCACCAGATGGGCTGGCACTTTATGGAATTTTTTTGGGAGGTGGCTCCGGTCTCCATGCCAACCCTTATGATCGGCATGTTGACCTGCTATGCTCTGGAGAAAAAACAATGGTTTAGCTATGGGGTCGAAATGCCGGGGAATATCCGCTCCCATTTACTTGAAACAGAGATGAAGATGGAAGAGGAAAGAGGGGCGGCTGGCAGGGCTAAACTTCTGATCCAGGCACTGGCAGGCATCTGGCTTATTATTGCCCTGGCCTTGCATCTGGCGGCTGTCGGTCTTGTCGGACTTTCGGTTATCGTCTTTCTTACTGCACTAAATGGGGTTACCGAGGAACACCAGCTTGGCAGTGCCTTTGAAGAAGCGCTCCCCTTTACTGCTCTTCTTGTCGTCTTTTTTGCCATCGTCGCCGTTATTCATGAGCAGCATCTTTTCAGTCCAATAATGCACTATGTTCTCAGCCTTAATGGACAGCTTCAATTAGGAGCATATTATATTGCCAACGGCTTGCTTTCCATGATCTCGGATAATGTCTTTGTCGCAACCGTATATATAACTGAAACAAAAATGCACTTTGTCCAGGCACTTGATGCTGTCCCCAATATCGGCATGAGCGGGCAGGAACTGATGGATAAATTAACTGATCCCCACCTGGTACGAAGTGATATCCTGGCGGCTCTCCCCAAAGAAGCAGCCGAGCAGGCCCATCTCCTCATTCACCATTTTGACAGGTTGGCGGTGGCCATCAACACAGGCACCAATATCCCCAGCGTAGCAACGCCTAACGGTCAGGCAGCATTTCTTTTCCTGCTGACATCTGCGCTTGCTCCGGTAATCAAGTTATCTTATGGCCGGATGGTTTACCTGGCTCTGCCTTATACCATTACCATGTCGACCACCGGGCTGGTCACGAGTTATCTGTTTCTTTAATGTACCCCTCACAGGGCATGTGCCACCTTGGTTTCATTTGCTTTACGTCTGTAACTGCCTGCAGGCTGCCAGACCATTTCCCGCTATACAAGAATATGCGGGAAATGGTGCTTGCCCAAAGATGAAGTGTCCGTGATCAGTTCTCGGTCACGATCTATGAATTCAAGTATAGAGCTAATCAGACTGATTGCGGTAATTCTTATTGTTTTTACGCACACCCGAAATGATCTGGAAAAGGGTGTTGCCTATTTTATAATTGAAAAGATTCCCACTTTTGGGACGGCGATACTATCTATTGTTTCCGGTTATTTGTATTACAAGGTTTCGCGGAGAAGAGAAAAGTTATTTCAAAAGAAGATTAAAAGCCTGGTCGTTCCTTATCTGATTGCCAATCTCAGTGTGTTGACTTTGGTAGTCCTGCTTAATTATATATTTGGCTATAATGCGCTTAACAGGCTGGCTTTTGATTCTGTAATCATCACCGATGGCATTTTCGCCTTAAATTCTGTCCCGATAAATCCACCGACCTATTTTATCAGGGATATCTTTATCCTCTTTTCCTTTATTGCTCTATTTACCCAGAAAGAACTTAAAGCACTTTTAATCATTATCCCTTTTATGATGTTTGGGACACTCATATTGCGTTTAGATGTAGCGTTTCTATTTTTAACAGGGGTACTGTACGCGAAGGTTAAAGACAGATTTAAAAAAATATATTTGGTGTTCTTGCTGGTTTTGTTAACATTTATCAGTGCAGTTTATTTCCCTGATTATTTGAAGTTCCCGGTTACATCTTTGATTTTTGTTTTATTGGTAGATATTCAATTCAATTTTTTTAACACGGGAAAGTATTCTTATTTATTACATTTATATCATTCGCCAATAATAGTGGTTTCATATCCTCTTATCTCAATTTTTATACAAAATTATTTGCTAAGAGTGATAGCTCAAATCATCATTGCCCTGGCATCCGTTTATGTAATTTTTTTAATTGTTAAAAGAGTTAGATTTCTTGGAATTCTTACTGGAAACAGATAAAGAAATCAAGTAGCTTCCAGCTAGGGAAGTGCATATTGTATAACCAGTCACGGGACCTGTGTTTCCCGGTTATTCCCTGTTTCCGATGTGTAATTGGTCACACAGGTGCAACGCAATTGTACAAGCACCATTTCCCGCTATACAAGAGTATGCGGGCAATGGTGATCGTACAAAGATGAGAAGGGGCTGTGATCAGTTATTTTTTTTACCATTACCAGCGCATCTTCAGCCGGAGATGAATAATACATCGGTCGTCTGCCGCATATATAAAAATTTTCACCAGTATAAAGTTTCCGGGCTGTGTAATTAGAGGGACGTACTTCAAGGAAACATGAAGTAACGCCTTTCTCGACCAGGCAAAGTATCCCCTGGCGCAGCAGAGACCCTCCGATACCTGACCTCTTAAATCGATTCGCCACCCCTAGTCGCAGCAACTCTGCCTCTCTGTCAACTATACGAAAAAAAATATACCCGGCAACAGCTCCGCTTTTTTCTGCGGCCAAGTGGATACGGCCTGGCTGTTTTTGTTCCTCATGGATCATGGCTATGGTCCAGGCCGACTCCATGCTCTCCTTGTCAATGGCTGAAGCTGCTGCTGCATCATTATGGGAAAAAGGACGAATATTCACACCATTTTTTCTGCCACAGATACTGTCAGGTCACCAAGCATATTGGTATAGCTGCCCAGCTCATTATCATACCAGCCGTAAATGACCGCCTGGGTTACCGGCACTTTTAAGATTGGCGGGATACTTCCCTCTTCAAGGTTAAGCCCTTGCATCTGCTGCAGATTTACATTTATCGCAGCAGTACGGGTGTGAATTTCACTCGCTTCAATAACTGCAGCTGCCTTAGGGATGCCAAGTATATCAGATGAAACATTTTGCGAGGTAGAATGAATCAGGTAGGGGGTGTCCCTGGCATAGTCACTATACACGGAGTTAATCAGTTCCCGCTTGATCGGCTCTTCAAGCTCATCCTGAAAATTAAGAACCAGAACTATCAAGGAGCCAGTTGATGTCGGAATTCTGACTGACTCAGCAATAAAGCCTATATTTTTCATCTCGGGAAGCACCAGACCAAGTGCCTTGGCCGCACCCGTTGTCGTCAGGATAATGTTATTCAAGATAGATCGATTTTTTCGCAGATCCTTTGCTCCGGCAGCGGGCATACTGTCGAGCACCTGCTGGCTTCCTGTTGCAGCATGTACTGTCACCATGGACGCGGAAAGAATCCTGTCGGCGCCAAAATGATCAAGCAGAGGTTTCATCATATAGGATAAACAGGTTGTTGTGCAGGAAGCCGCAGAAATAACACTGTGCTGCAACGGATTGTAATCATCATGATTAATACCCATGACCAGCGTGGTGGCATCTTCCGGAATATCCATGCCTTTGGCTTGAATTTTGAAAGGGGCCGAGACTATTACCTTCTCTGCACCTGCCTGCAAGTGACCCCGGGTTGAGCCGCGTCCTTCCTCGGGATCGGCGGTCGGATCCCTGAAAACACCAGTACTGTCGACCACCAGGCGAACAGTGTTTTCTTTCCAGCTGATGTCCTTTGGGTTTCTCGCTTCTCTCAAGATAGTCACCGGGACACCGTCGATTGTCATGGTGCCGGTCGCGTCATTGAGATTCTCAATTAACCGGCCACCTTTATGACCATGGAGATACATACTTAATCGCCCATAGTTGGAATCCTTCTCAATTGTGGCAGCAATGTCCTCTAATCCCGAGCCAACCTGACGCCCAAGATTTACCACTATCTCCGAAAAGTGCTTACGGGCAACATGGTGCCATAGTGAGAGCTTTCCTATTCTTCCTAGTCCGTTTATTCCAAGTTTCATGAACTGATTCTCCTTTGTGTTTGTGTTAAGGATCTGAAAATGAATAACTCATTGTTTTTGCATTCCTGCTTCAGCCCATCTTGAGTCGGTCCTCATTCACAAAATCTTCAACGCAACGGAAGCTGCGTCTGTGGTTTCGTTCAATCGGATTGACTAGATATACCCTGAATCAGGGCGCAATTTTCAACGACTTGTTCATGTTCATCCCCTGAGATCAACAGTAATACAGCAGGGTATGTAACCTCTTTGTTTTACTTGCTTCAAGTCTGTAACTGCTTTCAGGCTGCCCGGATTTTGATAAGTGCGATTGGCAGCTATAGTCCCTCGCTGCAGCCGGGTGCGATCGCCTGAAGATGAGTGAGCCAGGAGCAGTTACAGCTGCCAGAAACTATTGAATCTGGTGCCGCCTGAGCTGATGAGAACTCCGGGGAGCCAGTCTTTCTCAAGGTTACCGTTCCTGGAATGAGGTATGCGTAACCTTGCCAGCCATCATGGTCAAAACAGCCCTTCCCTGAAGCGTTCTGTCAATAAAAGGTGAGTTCTTGCTCCTGGAGACGATCTTGTCAATTGAATAGATAAATTTTTCTTCACAGTTAATCAGGGTTATATCAGCTGGTTTTCCCGGCGAGAGGTGCCCTCCCTCTACTCCCAAAATGCGGGCAGGATTTACCGACATAAGTTCTACCATTTTCAGCTCGTCCAGCAATCCCTGGCGTACAAGATCCAACGTCAAAGGTACAGCTGTTTCCAGACCAATGATCCCAAAGGCAGCTGCTGCAAACTCGATCTCTTTTTCCAGTGAGGAATGTGGGGCATGATCGGTGGCAATAGCGTCAATAGTGCCGTCCTGGAGGGCTTTGATAATTGCAAGACGGTCTTTTTCACTGCGAAGGGGTGGGTTCATTTTGAAATTTGTATCATATTCCCCTATATCTTCATGGGTGAGGGTGAAAAAATGAGGAGCGGTCTCAGCTGTGACCGGCACACCTCTGGTTTTGGCCTGCCGTATCAGGTCAACAGATTTTTCTGTACTTACATGAGCTATATGCACCCTCTTTCCCGTAAATTCCGCCAGGGCAATGTCCCGGTAAATCATGATCGATTCAGCAACGTCTGGAATGCCTTTAAGACCAAGGCGGGTTGAGACAAACCCTTCGTTCATGACGCCTTGGGCCAAAGCCGGTTCTTCACTGTGGCTGATCACGGCCAAACCAAAATTACTCGCATATTCAAGTGCCCGACGCATAAGCTGGCTGTCTCTGACAGGCAGGCCATCATCTGAAACGCCTACTGCACCGGCATCACGCAGGTCGCCAAATTCAGCAAGCTTTTCCCCTTTATTTCCCGTACTGATGGCACCAATCGGATACACCCTGGCAGAAGCATTCCTGGAGCGCTCTTTAACCAGTGTACACACCGCGCTGTTATCAATAACTGGAACAGTGTTCGGCATGCAGGCCACTGCTGTAAAGCCGCCGCTGGCAGCAGACAGTGTCCCGGAAAGGATATCTTCTTTGTACTCCTGTCCCGGCTCACGCAGATGGACATGCATGTCAATGAGGCCCGGCACCACCAGACAACCTGCAGCGTCTATTATCCTTGCCTCAGGGGACAGGGCCGCAGAGGATGAAACAATCACGCCATTATGAACAAATATCTCTCCTTCCCTGTCAATGGCATTAACCGGGTCTATGATGCGTCCATTTATAATACGCCATGATGTGTTCATGTGTCTCATGTCTTCAAGGTATGTCTGGCCCGTATTGCTCATGAACATGTTGTCTGATTTGAAAAGAAATTTCGGGTGATCACGATTGACCGCACAGAGGGGCTGTAGCTGCCAGTCGCGCTTGCCCGAATCCGGGCAACCTGAAGGTAGTTACAGGCGTAAAGCAAGTAAAATAAGGAAGTTGCATTCCCTGTGAGTCGTTACGCTTTGTTAAGAATTACCCGTAACCAGATACAAAAGCGCCATACGCACGGCAACACCATTGGTTACCTGCGGCAGGATGACGGATTGTCTTGAATCGGCGACTTCAGGGCTAAGTTCGACCCCCCTGTTAACGGGGCCGGGATGCATAACCAGCGCATCTGCTTTTGCCCGCCGCATAACCTCATCTGTAACCCCGAATTGGCGACAATATTCTCCAAGCGAAGGAAAAAGTGAATCTTTCTGCCTTTCCATCTGGATACGCAGCGTCATGACTACATCCGCATCATCGACCACCTCCTCAAGTGAGGAACTCACCCTTGCTCCCAGTGTCTCAAGTCCCACGGGAATGAGGGTTGCAGGGCCGTATACATGCACAGCAGATCCCATTTTAGTAAATCCGGCAATGGCCGAATGAGCTACCCTGCTATGCGCTATATCTCCAATTATGGCTACTTTTAAATCATGTAATCGGCCTTTGTATTCCTTCACCGTCATCATATCCAGCAATCCCTGTGATGGATGTTCATGTGCCCCGTCACCTGCATTGATCACAGCAGCGTCCACATAGCGGGTCAGCATGTGCGGAGCCCCGGAAAAAGAATGCCGGATAATGATAATATCCGGCTTCATGGCGTTTATGGTCCTGGCAGTATCTATTAATGTTTCACCTTTAGTTGTACTGCTCGTGGAAGCCGATACATTAAAGGTGTCGGCACTCATTCTTTTTGCAGCAACTTCAAAGGAGAGTCGGGTGCGGGTAGACGGCTCAAAAAAAAGGTTAACAATGGTATGACCGCGAAGTGTAGGCACCTTTTTTATGGACCGGGCAGATATTTCTTTAAAGGAGTCAGCAATTTCGAGGATATAATTGATATCCTCCCTGGAAAGATGGTCAATGCCAAGAATATGACGATGAGAAAAGAAATACCCGGTAGCCATTGCGTCTTTCCGGAACTTAATGAACAAGGTCAGCTAACCTGCTCCAGCGAATTGAACGGAGTCGATCCAGTGAAAACAAAGGCTCTCTCACGTCCCACGACCAGTAAATAACAAAGGCTTTACCCCGTACAGCCTTTACATCAACAAATCCCCAGAAACGTCCGTCATGAGAGTTGTCCCGATTATCTCCCATCACGAGAAGTTTGTTTTCAGGCACTGTAACCGGGCCAAAGTTATCACGGGGACTTGTCGCTGCAGACAAAACTTTGACATCTCGAAAGACCCCGTGTTCATCTTTATAAGGTTTTCCGTTGATAAATATCTTTTTATTGCGAATTTCTACCGTATCCCCGCCAACACCAATAACTCGCTTGATATAGTCCATCTTGGGGTCCTTTGGGTATTTAAACACTATGATATCATTGCGTTTTGGCGAAGACACCGGCACGACAGCTGTACCTGTGAATGGAACTTTTATTCCGTAAATAAATTTATTTACGAGTATATGGTCTCCAATTTGCAAGGTTGGAAGCATTGAGCCGGAAGGTATCTTGAATGCCTGAACAATGAAGGTTCTGATAAACAGGGCCAGGATGAGGGCGATAATAATTGCTTCGATATTCTCACGAAGCCGGGATTTTTCTTTGGCAGCTTTTATTTTTACCACGGGGAAGACTCTTTTGCTGGAGGGAAATTGACTAAAATCAGGGCAAGGCTACTCTACTGCAGCACAAAATTCAAGAGAGATTTCCTGTTCGCACCTGTTGATGTTAAAGTCTCTTGATTTCAGGTAGTTAGGGTGTTGTGTGAGATGATAACACGTGCAAGTATCTCTTCTATCATCCTGATTTTGAACAATAAATGTGATTTTTTTTTGTTCCTTTTCTTGACAAAAACTAAAATATATGGGCTAAATGTTAATATATTATAGATAAAATTAGTAACTGATCACGGGTGCTTCATTTTTGCAGAATCGCAGTTTCCGCATATTCCTGTACAGGAACCAGTCTCGCTTACCCGAATCTGGGCGTGATGAAAGCAGCTGCAGGCTTAAAGCAAGTGAAACCAGGGCGTTGTAAGCCCTGTGGTAGGTATACTTTTAATACAATTGACGAGTACAACCATGTCCAAAAAAGAGCAACTTATAACCGGACTAGATATTGGCTCTCATGCCATTAAAATCTGTCAGCTTCAAAAAACAGGAAAAGGTTGCAAGCTGCTTGCTGCTGGTTCTGCTATTCTTCCGCCTGAAGCTGTAGAGGATGGAGTTTTACAGGAACCGGAAATCGTTGGCAAGACTGTTGCATCACTGTACAAAAATCTAAAGATAAAAAACAGGAAAGTTGGTATATCAATTTCTGGGTATTCAGTAATTGTCAAGAAAATCAATCTTGACTATATGAGTGATGATGAGCTTGAAGAATACATAAAGGCTGAGGCTGAGCAATACATACCATTTGATTTAAACGAGGTATACCTTGACTACAAAAGTCTTCCTTCAAGCAGTCAGGAAAATGACAGAAGCGATGTCATGCTTGTTGCAGCGAAAAAAGAAGTAGTGGATGATTACCTCTTGATGCTCAAGGAACAGAAGCTCCAGCCAGTACTGGTTGATGTTGATGGTTTTGCTCTGGAAAACATCTGGGAATATACTCTTAATACTCTTAATAATAAACAGAATACAGCATTAGTTGACATTGGTGCCTCCAAAATGAATATAAATGTCATCTCGGAGGGAGTCAGTGTACTTGCCCGTGACGTCATCGTCGGGAGTAACCAGTTAACCGATCAGCTGGCAAACGCTCTCGATATAGAAGAAGAAGAGGCGGAAAAAGTTAAATTAGGCATGATTCATGCAGAAGATAAGGAGATGGTAGAAGGGATATTTAATCAAATCTGTACGCAATGGGTGCTGGAAATAAAAAAGGCCATTGACCTTTATCAATCAAATAATCCCGACAAAGCGTTAAGCTCGCTGGCCCTGAGCGGCGGCGGAGCGAAGGTTAAAGGTTTGATTAGCTATATCACACAGGAGACAGGCCTGGAGGTAATTTTGCTTAACCCTTTTAAGAGAATGATAGTGAATACCAGAAAAATTGATAGTCAATATCTTGACTCAATTGCCCCTGAAATGGCCATAGCAACCGGACTGGCCATCCGTCCTGCAGCCTTTTAATGAGCTATGATACACATTAATCTTTTACCCGTACGGGAAATCAAGCGACGCAACAAGGCAAAAAGACAGATATTCATGTTGCTGGCGGTCTTCATTCTGGTGTTATGTTCGCTGGGTGGATATGCATATATTCAGAGCGACACAATCTCAACCAGGCAAAATGAGTTGGACCAGCTTCAGCAAAGCAAGAAAAAATTCAATACGATTTTGACTAAAATCAAAAAGCTGGAAGAGGAGACCCAGATTCTGGGAAAACAGATAGGAGTTATTAAAAAACTTAAAAAATCCTCACCTCTTACGGTTCATGCGTTGGATGAAGTTGCTAACCTTACCCCGTCAAAAAGGATGTGGCTTACTTCTTTTACTCAGAGCGAGAACAGTCTGAAGTTGTCAGGGATGGCTCTGGACAACAGAACTATTGCCAAATATATGGATGACCTGAAAGCATCTCCTTATATACGTGATGTAACCCTGGTCAGCTCGTCATTAAAAGCATATGCCGGGAAAAACCTGAAAGCTTTTTCAATATCCTGCTCTCTTACAGTTCCGGAAGAGAAAGGACAGGAGCAACCACCAGAAACCCTAGAATAAAGGTTTGTATATGGCTTCAGCAGGAAGTATGCAGGAGAAATTCTCTGCATTTATTGATAAAAAGTATATACCACTGGATGTAAAATTAAAATTCGGCATTGCGGTTGCCTGCCTGTTGCTTCCAGTTGCCCTTTGTTATTTTCTGCTCTATAAGCCAAACATTGAAGAAATAAATAATCTGAATAATCAAATTGCACAGGCACAGCGGGAGCTAGACAGGGCAAGAAAAGAAGCTGCGGATTTACCAAAATTTGAGCAAGCACTTAAGGATATGCAGAAAAAATTCCAGGAAGTGGCGGTTATTCTTCCTAAAACTACAGAAATTCCTGAGTTGCTGCGGAGTATTTCTGATCGTGGTAAAAATGCAGGTCTTGACTTTCTTTCATTTAAGCCTGGCAATGAAATCCCAAAAGATTTTTATGCTGAAATACCCATTGATATATCGACAAAAGGTCCTTATCACAACATGGGTTTTTTCCTTGACCAGGTAAGCAAGCTGGATCGTCTGGTTACAGTGAATAACATTAAGATGAGTTCTCCTGTAAAGGAAGGCTCGGAAATCCTGTTAAATTCTAACTGCAGATTAATCACGTACAGATTCACCAATATCGAGTTGAAGAAAGAAGAGAACAAGAAATGACGTTAGGGCGACTTGTCAAGTACTCGCTCAGTAACGGCAAAGACAATATCACCCAAACAAAAACACGTACATTATGCAGTTGACACGACATGCCGCCAAATATGTTTATTGCCTGACACTATCTGTCTTATTACTTGCAGGTGGAATGGTAACTCAAGGGGGGGACAACGCCTGGGGGGACGAGATCGTTCAGCCGTCTGAACCACTGGGCGACGAGCAAAATCTGCAAGAGACATACGAGTATCAGCTGGAAGAGCGCTCAGACCCTTTTGTCCCCTTTATAAGTAAAAAGGCTGCGACTTCAACCCCTGATCCGGATGAAATCATTGAAGAAGACAAGGTCTTGACAGGAATGCAGCTGTTTGAGCCGGGACAACTGACCCTTGTAGCTGTATTACAGAACCAGGGAAGAGCAATAGCCATGGTGGAAGATGTTACCGGAAAGGGCTACATCCTGAAGAAAAATATACTTATTGGCAAAAAAGGGATGGTTACCGATATACTGCCTAACAAAGTCCTTATTACAGAAACATCAAAGACTCGGTCAGGAAGAGAAATTTATAATACAGTAACAATGAAGCTCAATAAAGATGGAGACGATTAAACATGTATCATTTTTCTTTCCCAGCAAAGGGGTCTGCTCCAATGCAGCGTAATCTTTGTCGCACCCTTCTGGCTTTACTAGTTTTTTGTGAGCTGCTTTATGGCAGCGCAGCGTTGGGTGACTCTCTAAATGAAGTGCTGTCGGTTTCTTCGCAAGATGGAAGCGAGATACGAATAACCTCAACAATGCAGCCAACCTACACGGCATATGAACTGTTTAGCCCCCAAAGAGTGGTTGTTGACATCGCTCAAGCAAAACTGGCGCAAGATTTTTCCCCTGTGTTTACAGCTGATACTGGCCTGTCAGTCAGGGCAGAGGAACTTACAGATACAGACCCTCCCGTGGTAAGGCTTGAGTTTACTCTGGCAGGAGAAAGTACATTTAAGGATAGTTTACAGGAAAGAGATATTATAATTGCCCTTGAGCAGAAACAAAAACAGAATCTAGACAGCAAGACGGCTTCTGCAGAAAAGGTGGTAAGCGATGTAACTATTCTAAGCGGCCCGGAACAAACAATCGTTCGCCTGATGGCTGACAGTCCACTTACCAATTACACCTACGATGTGCTGGAGAGTGACTCCGGCAAACCTGCCCGCATGTTTATTGATATCAACAATGTCAGTGGCAGTACACTGTTGCAGGAACATAAGGTAGGAACTTCTCTTGATAAGATACGGGTTGCCGAAAGAGGCACTGGTTTACGTTTTGTCTTTGACTCCTCTTCTGAGGCTATGTTCCCCTTCTCTGTTCAACCAACAGACAGCGGTCTTGAAGTTATTATCACTGAGAAGCAGAAAAAAGATCAGATAGCAACCTTGATCAGTGAAAAAACGGCCATAGACAGTCAGTTACCTGAGGTGGATCCTTTGCAGGAGAAAAATGCCGCCCTGACTCCAGAAGGACAGCTCGAAGAAGCGTTTAATTTTTCCGGTTATACTAAAGAACGTATTACAGTCGATTTTTATAAAATAGATCTGCACAATGTCTTTCGCCTGTTTCGTGAGGTAAGCGGTATCAATATAGTTGTTGCAGAGGGCGTTTCAGGCTCACTTACACTTGCCCTGGATGATGTTCCCTGGGATTTTGCCCTGGATATTATCCTTAATCTCAAGGGCCTGGTCAAGGAAGAGCGTTTTAATACACTGGTCATCTACCCTAAGGATGGCGAGTTTAACTGGGCTCAAAAAAATGAAAGCACAGTCTCTTTTGAGCCGGACATTGCAGTGACAGAGCAGGAAGCACTTATTATCAAGCAGCAGAAAGCGTTACCTAAAGGGGTGATTGAAGCAAAGCGCGTTATCACTCAGGCAAAAAAGGCTGAAGAACTGGAAGATTATGAGCTGGCAGTGAGCATATATGAACAGGCCTTTGCCCTTTGGCAGGATAATGCAAAGCTGGCAAACAAGATTGCGGCTTTGTATCTGGTCAGACTCAGACAAAACGCCAAGGCAGCGTACTATGCTAAAAAGGCACTTGCCGTTGAACCTGAAAACACTTCTGCGGCACTGAACGCTGCCATTGCCAATGCAAACATGCAGGAAAAAACGAGGGCAATAGAGTATTTTGACCAGAGTATCAGCGGAGAAAAGCCTTCAAAAGAAGCTCTGCTCAGCTATGCCGTTTTCAGTGAAGAGCAAAAAGAATATGCAGGCGCATTAAAACTGCTGGAACAGCATGACAGTATATATGGCAAAAGCCTGCGTTCCATGGTCGCAACAGCCCGCATATTTGATACAATGGGCAATCATGAAACAGCCACAGAAAAATATAAGGCGATCCTGCTGGCCGGATTCCGTGTTCCACCGGATTTGAAGAAATATATTAACAGCCGACTTGCTCATAACAAACCAGGTAATTGAGCTTCGGTGAGAAACGAGGAATAACCTTATGAAGTTATCGAAATGTTCATTGGTACTTTTCTTGATGTTGACAGGCGCAGCCCTTTCCGGGTGCGTTAACCAGAATGCTGACAGCGAACCGCCAGAGACCTCGTCTCTGGAAGAAAAAGTAACCAGAGAAGCCGCCTCCCAGCTTCCAGTCAGGTTCCAGACTCCTGGTTATGTAGCTGAAGAAAAACTGGCTGACGAAGAACTGGCCCAGGGCGAAGACGCGTATAACCTTAAAGTTGGAGCAACTATTCGCTCAACGTCAGGTGCTCAGCCTCTTTGGGATATTCTTAACAGGCTGGCAGCTCTTAAGGGAATGAGCGTCAGTTGGGCCGGTGATGTCGATCAGAAAGTATTGGTCGATGTTAACATAGCCGCTGATGATGATTTCTTTACGGCAATCGACAACATGCTCAGGCAAGTTGAATATTATCAAGAGGTTGAAGGTAACACGATTGTCGTCAAGTATCGGGACACCAGAAAATATTATATCTCGGTTCCACATATGAAAGGCAGTTACACCAGCACTGTTGGTGGGAATTATTTAACTGACCGAGATGCAGCAACCGGTACTGAAGGCACTGTTAAGATTACAAGCGATGAAAACGAATTCAATCTATGGCAAAACATCCAGACAAACATTGATACTATAATGCAGCAATGGACAACAGTCGCTTCAGGTGCAGATGCTGCCCAGGAAGAAGATGACGGGGAAGAAGATGTAGATGAGGAAGCTGCTGCTGAGGCAACCAGGCGCATATCTGGAAGTGGTTCATATTACACCATAGATGAGTCCATTGGTCTCATCACTGTAACCGCGCCAAGGCCTCTGCTGGATAAAATCGACCTGTACATTAACACCTTGAAAAAAGAGTTGTTCAGGCAGGTTGTTATAGAAGCCAAAATAATAGAAGTGTACCTGCAGGACAACTCCAAGATCGGACTGGACTGGAGTGGCGTTCTCAAGGATTTTGATATCACTGGAACCACATTTTTCGGTACCGGAGGGTCAATCATGGAAGACGCCAATAATCCAGGTTCGTATATGTGGGGAGACGGAGATGGTGTCGGACAGGTTTACCCCTGGATACCTGCTGAGGGTGACAATGATTCCATAACGACTTTTGTCTCCAGACTAACCATGAACCCTGTTAATTTCACTGTCATGCTCAATGCACTGAATGAGCAGGGAGATGCCACCGTTCTCTCCAACCCAAAAATTACTGTCCTCAATGGTCAGCCGGCGCTCATAAGTGTGGGCACAGACATCACCTATGTTAAAGAAATTGAGGCTGATAGAGACACTGAAAATAATACCATAACCTACACGGTTGAAGCTGACAGCGTAGTTGAAGGCATCGCCTTGGGCGTATTGGCTACTATCGTCGATGACGACTCCGTTATCTTGCACCTTACTCCAGTCACAACCGACCTGGTCGAAGATCCGATAGAATATAGAACAATCGGGAACGATGGAGTTGAGATCGGTTTACCAAGAGTCAGGGTCAGAGATATGTCAACCATGGTGGAGGTGAAAAACGGTGAAATGCTTGTTATTGGCGGACTGATTGACTCTGTTGAAGGAAAAGAGAGTGCCTTTGCACCACTTGTAGGAAATATTCCGATTATAAAATATCTTTTCGGCTATGAAGAGAAACAGCTGGAAAAACGCGAATTGGTGATCCTATTAACACCTCGAATTATTTAAATGTATACTACTTTCATGATATCTATAAAAAACAGGAGAAATGGAATGAAGTACTGTCGCACTCTGCTGATTGGTTTACTTGCACTGCTTCTCAGCGGTTGCGGTACAACCGTCCAAGAATCGTTAAAAGTACAGCCGGCTGCCATGAGCAGCGTTGGTACCGACAAAATAGTGGTAATCCTTCCATTTGCCGACTATACCTCCGCTGACAACATAGAGACTGCCTATCGTCGCAGCCTTTATATCACTGAGAATCTGACTGATCAGCTGGTGAGAAACAGCTTTCATCTGCCGGTTCAGGAAGATGTCTTTTTGTATCTGGTAAAGCAGAACATCATCAATGTCGTTGCTTACGAAAAGAAAAAAACTTCAATGCTCGAGCAGGAACTTGGGGATGAGTGGTCAGCAGCGATGAAAAGTCAGATACAGCGGTACATTGATCTGACAAACAGCCGTGACAGTGAGATGCCTGTTCTGGATGCTCCTGGCACCCATGGTCTTACCCCGCAGGAAGTTGTCAAGATCGGGCGCCATTTTTCAGCTGATTATATCGTCCGCGGTCGCATCCTCCAGTTCAAGGATCGCCAGGATCCATCCTGGGCTCCCTGGAAGAAAGGTGTTCTTGGTTTTGTCGCTGGCGTAACCAACAAAATCGCTTTTGGCCAGGCTGATGCCGACAAATACGACGACTTGGGTAACATGATTGCCGGCGGTACGTATGGTATGCTTTATGGTGACTGGGATCCAAAATGGCCTTATACGGGAGAACCTGGTCAAACTATATTAGGCGTTACCGGCGGAAAAATGGGCAACACTATTATCTGGGGAGGCATTGGTGCAGGTCTTGGCCATGTAGCACATAAAACAGGAAGAGTGCCGCAGGCAGTTGTGCAGCTTCGTATATGGGTACAGGATGCCTACAACGGAGATGTCGTCTGGACAAACAGGGTTGACGTAAAGGTATCACCAGAAACCGTTCTGGCAGATTATCAGTATGACGCT
>PDWJ01003686.1_pt1 | contig 27112 bp, 18 predicted proteins | sample 1430881 | NCBI WGS metagenome assembly PDWJ01 (sample SAMN01162460, study PRJNA174530) | Oral metagenome, whole genome shotgun sequencing project. | biome: Marine environment; feature: Marine mammal; material: Swab sample of the gingival sulcus; isolation source: swab sample of gingival sulcus...
CACTGCCGGCCGCTTTCTAGGCCTCAGAAAGCTCGCCGTACCACCCGTATGGCTCGTTTCTTCGGCTACGACATCGGCTCGGCAGCTCAGCACCCGGCTCGGTCCCGAGTTTGCGGGGGTGCTCTTAAGGCCCGTAGGCGCAAGCGGTGGTTGCCTTTTCAGATCGCCCGCGGGCTGCTGCTCACCGTGTTCTGGATCACGCTCGTGGTGGTGTTGATCGTCGTGGCCACGATCTCGATCGCCCGACTGCCCGCTGCTCAAGATAAGCTGGTGTCGCTCCTCCTCAGCCAGACCAATGCCTCGCTGCCCGGTCTGTCGATCGGGGCGATCCGCGGGGACTACACCTCGACGCTCTCGATCTATGACGTCGAGCTGAAGGATCGCTTCGGTGGCGAGGCGATCTCGCTGGCGGCGTTTCGTCTGGCCTACACGCCGAGCCGGTTGCTCTTTGGCGAGGCGGTGATCGACCGCGTCGCGCTGCTGCGTCCGCGGATCGTGGTCAAGCCGACGAGGAGCGGCAAGCTGAACCTCGCCGAGCTCATCGTGCCCTCGAAGGATGAGAAGCCCGACAAAAAGAAGCCGCAGGAGAAGCCGCCGAGCGTGCCCGAGGGCGTGGCGAGGCTGAAGGCGCTGCGCATCGTCAGCGGCCAGATCGTGCTCGCAATGGACGCCAAGAGGCCGCCGATCACGATCGAGAAGCTGAACCTCGACATCGGCGCCAGCGCGAGCGCGAAAGAGCAACGTCTCGAGCTGCACCGCCTCTCGCTAACGGCGAAGCTGCCAGACCGGCCGCCCATCGCCGTCGCCCTCGACGTCGACGCCAAGGTCAAAGGAGAGCAGGCGCTGATCGAGAAGGGCGCGCTGCTCGAGCGCAGCGCCAAGCTAGAGCTCGGCTTGATCGTGCGCGGCGCGCTGCCGGGTAAGCCGCTGCGCCTCGAGGTCAACGCCAACGGGCGGCTCTCGAAGACGAAGCTCGCCCTCGCGCTGAGGCTCCCGGGGCAGGCGACGCTCGAGATCAAGGGCACAGCGGGCCTTCAGGCGGGCTTCGCACCAAGCTTCGATCTGACGACCACGCTTCGTCGCCTTGATCCCAAGCGCCTGCTGCCCTCGCTGCTCCCAGGCGACGTCAACCTCGCCTTGAAGGTGAAGGGACAGGGGGTGCCACTGACCAAGGGCTCGACGCTCTCGGCCAACCTCGCGGTGCAGCCCTCTAGGGTGGGTTCGGTGAAGGTGCAGCGCGTGGCTCTCGACGCTAGCCTCAAGGGTAAACGCTGGACACTGAAGTCGCTCGCCGTACGCACAGGGAAGACCCGCATCGACGCCAGTGGAGCCGGCAGCCTGAAGGCGCTGAAGAAGCTGAAGCTGCACCTGCGGGCGCCGAACCTCGCGCGACTGCCAATCCCGGTGAAGGTGCCAGGCCTGGCGGGGGCGCTACACCTGAGGGCGAGTGCCAAGGGGCCCTTCAAGGGACCGCTCTCGGGGAGCGTCTGGCTTCATGGGCGTAACCTTGGTGTAGCCAAGCTGAAGGTCGCGAGCGTCGATCTCGACGGCGTCTTTCGCGGCCTGCCCAAACAGCCACGTGGTCGGTTGAGGCTTCGGGTCGCCGAGATCGACGCCGGCAACCCCGAGCTGAGGGTCACCCGCGCGGCCGTCGACGTGGCCGGAAGCCCGCGCGAGCTGACCATCGGCCTCGAGGCCGATGGCAAGAAGCTCTTGGCCCGTATGGGCGCTACGGTCAACGTCGCCAACCCCAAGCAGATCAAGGCGACGCTCTCACAGCTGCGTTTTCGCGGCTTTGGTCAGCGGTTGGCGCTGCGCGGCCAGACCGAGGTAGAGGTACGCCACGGGCGGCGTGTCGCGGTGAGAGGGTTGAAGATCGCGACCTACGGCGGCGTGGTTGGCGTGGACGCGACGCTGAAGCAGGCGGGCGAGCCCCGGGTGCAGGCGGCGGTCACGTTGCGCGGGCTGGTGCCGCCGCTGCCGACCAAGACCCGGGCTCAGCGAAGGACGGCGCGGAGGATGGCGCGGAGGATGCGCGTCAGCGGGCGCGTTGACGCCACCGTGCACAGCAAGGGCGCGATCGCCCGAGCACGGGTCTCGATTGGACGGCGCACGCGGATCAGCCTCGACGCGAGTGTGCCGCTGCGTCGCCGTCGCGGCGAGCCGATGCCAACACGGCTCGACCTGCGCCGCGCCGCGGCTGTGAGGCTGAAGCTCGCCGATCTCCGGCTCGCGCCGATCCGAGCTGTGCTGGGCGAGAGGCTACCAAAGCTAGCCGGGCGGGTCGATCTAGACCTGGGAGTTCGTGGCCGGCTGACAGACCCCACGGCGACGGTGGAGCTGAAGCTCGCCGACATCGACGCGATGGGCCTTTCGCCCGTCGATGGGCGCCTCTTTGCCGAGGTTACGCCGACGCGCTCGCGGGTCGAGGTCGACGCGGCGATCGATCGCAAGCCCGCCCTCGTGCTCCGCGGCGGCGCCGATCTGGGCGCTGGTGCGTTCACCAAGGGCCGCAGGCCAGGCAAGGCGCAGCTCGTCTCGATCCCGGCCAAGCTCTCGTTGAAGGTGCCGACGCTCGCCCTCTCGCGCCTCGCGCCGCTGGGCAAGGCGCTGAAGATCGACGCGCTGGAGACGATCTCTGGTAGGGCGGAGCTGGACCTCTCGCTCGACGGCTCAGCACAGCGGCCTACCCTGAAGCTGGCGGCGCGGCTCCGCGAGGGCAAGCTCGATGAGCAGCGCCTCGGTGAGCTCGCGCTCGCTCTCGACGCGGCGGTGACCCAGGTGGAGAGCAGGCTCGATCTGAACGTCCGCGCCGGCGCGAAGGAGCTGCCGGCCGCACCCCTTTTGACGGTCGTGGCGAGCACCAAGCCTCTCGACCCGCTGGTGGTGGCGAAAGAAGGTGTCGGGAGGTTGCCGCTGCAGGCCAAGGTGCAGCTGCCGGGCTTCGATCTGAAGACCTTGCGCGGTTACCTGCCCAAGCTCCCCCAGCTGGCGGGCAAGCTCAACGGCACGATCGACGTCAGCGGAGACCGCAAGGCGCCGCAGGCTACCGCAAAGCTCGCGCTCGCAGGGCTACGTTTTTCGGACGTACCCGTCGGCGACGTGAAGGTCGACGGTGACTTCGACGGCAGGGCGATGAGCGCTGGCGGCAAGGTCTCGTTGACCCAGCGCGCCAGAGTCGCCAGCAAGACGCGCATCACCGGCGGCTCGCTACACGCCGAGGGGCGCGTCGACCTGAAGAAGAAGACGATCCTCGCGGCGACGGTGACGGGCGAGAAACTCGACCTCGCGCCTTTCGAGTCGCTGACCCCGAAGCTCAGGCAGCTGGCCGGCCGGCTCTCGCTCGATCTGCGCGCGGAGGGGCCCTTCGCCAGCCTACGTCCTCATGGTGCGATCTCGCTGGTCGGCGGCAAGCTGCGGCTGCGAGGCATGTCGCTCTACGACAAGCTCGCCCTCGAGGTGAAGGTCGCCCCCGAGGAGGTAGAGTTGACCAAACTGACGATGCACTCTGGCGAGGGTGACCTCTTGGTCACGGGCAAGGTCTCCCTGGCGGATTTGAAGCCCAAGCGCTTCTCCCTCGACGCTCGGGTGCGGAAGCTGACCATTGGCGCGCCGCCGGTCCGCGACGGTGTCTTCACGGGTAAGGTCAAGGTCGGCGGTGGCTTCGAGCCGGGCAACACGCTGGCGGTGAAGGTCAACGTCGACGACGCCGCGATCAAGCTGGGCAAGATCACCAGCTCGCGCAGCCTCCAGGGCGTCGGACCGCTGCCGGACGTGGTCTTTGTCGACGCCGAGGCGCGGAGGGCCCGGGAGGCGAAGAAGAAGGCGATCGCGCGCGGGGAGCTGCCGCTGACGATCGGGATCGAGGTCAAGGCCGACCCGCTGATGGTTCGCGTCGACCCACTCGACGTCGAGGTCGCCACAAACCTGAAGGTCGCCGTCGATGAAAAGAGCGCGCGGATCCGCGGGATGGTGCAGATCCGCCGCGGACGGATCGAGATCCTCTCCAAGAAGTACGAGGTGCAGCGCGCGCGGGTGCGCTTCTCCGGCGAGAAGGTGCCCAACCCGGCGCTCGACGTGCAGCTCGCGCGACGCTTCGGCGACGCCACGGTTTACATCACCGTCCGCGGTACAGCGAAGAAGCCTCAGCTCGAGTTCTCCTCCGATCCGGCGATCTACGACCGCTCGCAGATCGTCAGCATCATCGTCACGGGGCGTGTCGACCCGCGGGAGGGCGGCGGCGAGACCGACCACACCATGGCCGTCGCTGGCGCCGTGTCGCAGGCGCTCCTCGGCAGCCTCCTCTCGTCGATCGCGCCGAAGGTCGGGATCGACGTCGCGCGGATCAACATCGGCCAAAAGACGAACGAAAAGGGAGAGACCCAGCTTCGTGCCGAGGCGGAGGTTGGCAAATACCTCACCGAGCGGCTCTACCTCGGCTACCGCCGCGTCTTCGGCGCGTCGACCGACGAGAACGCCAACGAAGGCCTGCTCGAGTATCGCCTCACCGCCCGCTGGCTGCTGATGGCCATCTTCGGTGACGCTGGCGTTGGCGGTGTCGACGCGCTCTGGACCTATCGGTATTGATCGGGGCTGAGAGACGGAGCTGCGGGCCTACACCCGCAGCCCCAAAGCGTCGCTGCGGGGTCCACCGCAGCCCGAGGTCTGATGGCACGAGTTCCTGAAGGCATGGTGAGCTTGCTGATCGCCGACACCGGCCGCGCGCGACAATGGGTACGCGGTCTCGCGGCGATCGGCATCGAGGGCGTAGAGCGCATCGAGGCGCCAGCCGAACGCTTTGAGCAGGGCGAGTGGCAGGTTGTCGTTCCAGCGGCCCGCGCGAGCGACGCGCGGCGCTACATGGCCGAGGTGCTCCGCGGTGACGCTCGACTCCCCGCTGGCGGTGTCGCCGCGCTCTCGCCAAGCGGCAAGGCCGCGGCCGCCGGTGTGCTAGCGGTGATCACCGCTGTGGTTGTCTTCGCCGCGGTGTGTGGCGGATGACCAGCGCTGCGTTCTACGCCAGCGATTGAGATGACGCCTCGGCCTCGAGCTGCGCGCGGCGCTTCTCCTGCTTGATCTCGATCCAGACGAAGACGCCGACGATCGCGGCGCCGGCGATCACCGTAGCGACCGTCACGATCTCGTTGCCGCCGAAGCCGGCTGGCAGGATGTTGGCCTTGTCGACGCGCTGACCGGCGACGATGGCGAAGCTCTTGAATGGCCAGATAGCGTAGAGCGAGCCGACCACCAGGCCGGCGAGAAACGCCAGTGTGGCGTCGTGGAAGCGCTCGAGGGCGAAGTTGATCAGGCGCGAAAAGACCGCCACGCCAACCAGGCAGCCCAGCGCGAAGATGCCGAGCAAGACGAAGTTGCGTTCGTTAATGCAGGCCAGCACGTCGAAGTAGACGCCCATCAAGAGCAGCACGAAGGAGCCGCTGATCCCCGGGAGGATCATCGCGCTGATCGCGACGGCGCCGGCGATCAGAAAGAGCACGACGCTGCGGCCGTCGACCGGCACGCTGTACTTCTTTGTCTTCTCTTTCTTCTCCGTTTTCTTGGCCGCGGTCTTCGCGTCGCTGGCAGCGATCGCGCCGGCCTTCGCCTTTGCCTTGGCGGCCTTCATCGCGGCCTTCTGGCGTGCCGACTCGACGCGCTTCTCACCCGAGAGGCCGACGGTGACGCCAACGACCAGCGAGATGCCGAGCAGGCCAGCGATGATCGCGCTGGGGCTGACCTTCTTGATCATCCGGTAGGGTACGACCACCGACACGATCACCAGGCCGAAGAAGAAGCCGTACGTCGGGTCGTGGTGCTTGTTCAAGAGGTAGACAAGCAGCTTGGCGCTGCCTACCACGGCGGCCAGAGCGCCGATCAGGATCGCGCCGATCATCACCGCGTCGATGCGCTTCATCTCCTCGATGAAGGCCTCCTTGCCGCGAAAGACGCAGGTGAACGTCTTCGAGCCGATGTTTCGGATCGCTTTGATCAGACGGCCGTAGATGCCGAGCACTAGCGCCATCGTGCCGCCGCTGACGCCAGGGATGATGTTAGCGAGGCCGATGGCCACGCCGCGAAGCAGGTGTAAGACGATTTGCATGGTTGTTCTTCCTGAGCCCAGCGCGCGCGAGGCGGCTCAACCTACACGACGGTCGTTTGCTCTGCAAACGGCCTTGGCTGCGGGGTGAACGAGCGACTCAGTCGAGCTGGGAGCGGATGATCAGCGGCTCTTCGTCGGTGAGGTGTTTCATCAGCTCGAGATCACCCCTACACACTCCTCCCGGCGCCGGGCACAGCACTGCCGGCCGCTCTCGAGAGCGCTGATCCGCTGACCGGACCGAGCTGCGCGAAGGATGCGGTTTGGCGTCGCGACAGCAGCTGGCCTCATGTTGACCACAGGAGGCTGGACAGAGTAAAAGCGTTGAGGAAAAGAATAGAACCCGCGGCCTCGACAACGCTCTCATCGCCCTGAGGCGCCATCACCTCTTGATGGCTGCCGAGCTTCCGCCAAGAGCCGCACGATTTCATGCGACTACTGGGCGGAAGAAGGGCCGAGTTCATTCCGTCGCGGCCGACGCCCTGATGTACTAGGAAGAGGCAACCAGGAGGGGTCCGCATGGCGGAGACCAAGAGAACCGACCGTGAGCTGAGCGAGCTGGTGCGTCAGCTCGAGCAGAAGGCGCCACGCTATCGCGTCGACATCATCGAGATGCTCACCGAAGCAGGCTCGGGTCATCCCGGCGGCTCGCTCTCGCTGATCGACATCGTCTCGGCGCTCTATCACGGCAAGCTGCGCCATCGCCCTGACGACCCGACCTGGGAGGGGCGCGATCGGTTGGTCCTCTCAAAAGGGCACGGTGTCCCGGCCCAATACGTCGTGATGGCCGACCTCGGCTACTTCGCCCGGGAGCAGCTCTGGACGCTACGCAAGCTCGGCTCGCCGCTACAGGGGCACCCCTGCCGCCATTGGTTGCCGGGCATCGATTGCTCCACGGGCTCGCTGGGCCAGGGGCTGAGCGTGGCGCAGGGCATGGCCCTCGCCGCGCGCCTGGACGGCGCCAAGCACCGCGTCTACTGCGTGATGGGCGACGGCGAGACTCAGGAGGGGCAGGTCTGGGAGGGCGCGATGTCGGCTGTGAAGTACGGCGTCGATAACCTCACGGTGATCCTCGACTACAACAAGGGCCAGATCGACGGCTACACCAAGGACGTGATGGACCTCGAGCCGTTGGCGGATAAATGGCGCGCCTTCGGCTGGCACGTGGTGACCATTGACGGCCACGACTATGGCCAGATCCTGCGCGCCCTCGACGAGGCCGAGCAGGTCAAGGGGAGGCCAACCTACATCATCGCCCACACGCTCAAGGGCAAGGGTGTCGGCTTCATGGAGGAGGCGATCACCAGCTGGCATGGTGTCGCGCCGAGCCGCGAGGAGGCCGATCGGGCCATCGCCGAGATCCGCAGCAAGGCGGGGCTGCCCGTCGAGGAGGCTGTCCGATGACTGATGCCATCGCCGCGAAGCCCGGCGCCAAGCCTCGCGCCACCCGCGACGCCTTCGGCGAGACCTTGAAGACCCTCGGCGCCGACGATCCGCGAATCGTCGTGATGGACGCCGATCTCAGCGAGTCGACGCGATCAGCCTGGTTTGGCGAGGCCTACCCTGAGCGCTTCTTCGAGATGGGGATCCAGGAGGCGAATATGATCGCCACCGCCGCGGGGCTAGCCCTCGGCGGCAAGGTGGTCTTCTGCTGCTCTTTTTCCTGCTTCATCACCAGCCGCTTCGACCAGATCAAGGTCTCGGTGGCCTACAACGACGCCAACGTGCGTATCGTCGGTACCCACGCTGGCTGCGGTGTTGGCCCCGACGGCTACACGCAGATGGCCCTCGAGGACGTCGCGATGCTGCGCAGCCTGCCCAACATGGCGGTGCTGCAGCCAGCCGACGACGTCGAGGCGACGGCGATCGTCGAGTACCTGGTCAAGACCTATCAGGGGCCGGCGTTTCTGCGGTTGACGCGCCAGAAGGTGCCGCGGATCCACGATCCGGCGACCTATCGCTTCGAGCCGGGCAAGCCGCAGCTGCTGCGCGAAGGTCGCGACCTGCTGATCTGTGGCACGGGGGCGTGCACCTCGGCAGCGCTGGAGGCTGCTGAGCGGCTGGCGACCTCGGGTAAGTCGGTGGCCGTGGCGAATATCGCCAGCGTCGCTCCCCTCGACGCCCAGGCGCTCTCAGCGCTGGTTGAGGGCGCCGGCGGACGCGTGATGACGGTGGAGGATCACGGTCTCGTCGGCGGGGTGGGCAGCGCTGTCTGTGAGGCGCTGGCCGAGACCACGCCCCGCCCGGTGCACCGCGTCGCCTTGCGCGAGTTCGGTGAGTCTGGCAGCCCCGAGGAGCTCTTCGCCAAACACCACCTCGACGCCGATGGCATAACCGAGGAGGTGGGGAAGCTGCTGGCTGCTTGATCTATACTGTCGAGCGACAGGTCGTATTGGCTTGAGAGTCCTCAGCGCGACGAAGAGACACCCGCTCTCGAGGGGGTGGATCGCCTGTGTTGGCGACGTGGCGACGTTGAACGTCACCCGGGGGTGCGCGGGTGCGTGCGTGTTTTGCTACGCGCGCTGTTACTCGAACGCCCCAGAGCGCGATACGCTGCTGCTCTACCGCGACCTGCCCGGGCAGCTGCGCCGCGAGCTCGACTCTCGACGGCGCCGCAGCCCGTTGCCCGGCTATGTGGTGCTTGGCAGCGCGGGGGATCCCTTCCTCGGCGGCGGTCAGACCGTGGCGATCTCGCGGGCCTGTATCGAGGTGCTGCTGCGGCGCGGGATCGGCGTCTCCCTATCGACCCGCGGTGATATCCCCGACGACGTGATCCAGCTGATGGCGCGACACGCCGATCGGGTGCAGATCACGGTGCCCCTCGCCTCGACGTCCGCGAGCTACACCGAGGCTTGGGAGCCGGGCACGGCGCTGCCTGGCGAGCGCCTCTTTCTGGTGCAGCGGCTGCAAGCGGCGGGCCTCGAGCCGACGATGCATCTCGAGCCGCTGATCCCCTTTGTCAACGACGACTCGGAGCAGCTTCGCGACGTCGTCTCGGCGCTCGTCGGTTTGGGCCTCAAGACGGCGATGCTGCGGCTCTTGCAGCTACGACGGGGCGTGGCCGAGCAGCTGCGTCGCGAGGCGCCGTCAGACCTCTTGCGGATGGTCCTTGGCTGCTTCCCTTCGCAGCAAGACAGGGGGCGCCCGGCGGAGTTCGACCATGTCGCGCCACGACAGGCGCTCTCGATCTTGCGTCGCACACAGCGCATCGGGCGCGAGCACGGGCTGCGAATCCAGGCCTGCCGTTGTCACAACCCCGGCCTCCCAGCGGGACGGTGTCAGATCGAGCCGCGCGATCCGCAGCCTCTGGGGCAGCCTGCCGAGCTCTTCGACAACCTCGCCGAGGGCGGTGACGATGAGGAGGCGACGGAGAAGGGAGCCGCGTCGTGAGTCGAGCGTTGACACCGATCACGGTCGACCGCATCGATCCCGAGGCGGGGAAGGTCGTGCGCAGGTTGCTGCGACATGGGCACGAGGCCTTCCTCGTTGGTGGGTGCGTGCGAGATCTGCTCCTCTCGCGCACGCCCAAGGACTTCGACGTCGCCACCAGCGCGACACCGACAGAGATCCGTCAGCTCTTTCGCAACTCTCGGATCATCGGGCGACGCTTTCGCCTGGTGCATATCTTCTTCGGGCCGAAGCTCATCGAGACAGCGACCTTCCGCGCCGCCCCGAGGCAGCCGACGAGCGACGGCGATCCGCTGATCTGGCAAGACAACGAGTTCGGCACCGCCAAAGAGGACGCTCGCCGCCGGGATTTCACGATCAACGGGCTGTTCTACGACGTGGGCAGCGGCAAGGTGATCGACTGGGTTGATGGCATGGCCGATCTACGCCACGGCTGTGTGCGTACCATCGGCGAGCCGCGGCAGCGGATGCAAGAGGACCCAGTGCGGATCCTCCGCGCCGCGAAGTTCGCCGCGCGGCTCGGTTTCACCGTTGACGAGGCGACGCGCGCGGCGATGGTCGAGCACGCAGCGTTGCTGGCGCGTTGCTCCGTAGCGCGGGTGCTCGAGGAGATCTACAAGCTGCTGCGTGGTGGCTCGGCTGCGCCGGCGTTTCGCGAGCTGCAGCAGCTCGGCGCCCTCGACGTGCTCTTCCCTGAGCTCGGCGCGCTCTTCGACGGGGCGGCCGAGCGCGCGATGCCGGCCTTGCGGGCTGGGCGTCGACGTCGACCCAAGCGTCCAAAGCTCGAGATCCTCGAGGTCGATGAAGACGATCTCGAGTCGCTCGAGGCGCTGCTTGGAGACGCCGTCGAGCGTCCAGACGACGACGTCTCCAAGGACAAACGTGATGGGCTGGACGACGAGCGCGAGGACGACGAGCGCGAGGACGACGAGTACGAGGACGAGGACGAGGAGCGCGAGGACGACGAGTACGAGGACGAGGACGAGGAGCGCGAGGACGACGAGCACGACGTCGACGAGCACGAGGACGACGAGGACGAGGACGACGAGCACGCCGAGGACGAGGACGAGGACGAGGACGACGAGTACGAGGACGACGAGCGCGAGGACGACGAGCGCGAGGACGAGGACGACGAGCACGAGGACGACGAGCACGAGGACGACGAGCACGACGACGACGAACGCGACGAGCGCGAGAGAGAGTGGGCTCGACGCGAGCATGAGCAGGCAATGGCGTTGCTGGAGCGGCTGGATCTTACGGACGACGAGCGCCGGTCGGTCGCTCGCCAGCAGCTCTGGAGTCACCTCGATGCGCTTGACGCGCTGGTGCAGCGTCTCGATACCCCTCCGATCCCGCCGCTGCTGCTCGGCGCGCTACTCTCTCCGCTCGCGGGCGTCGCGCTGCGTCCCGATCGCAAGATGGGCGCGACCGCCGAGCAGGTCGACGCGCTGGTGCGCGCCGTCGCCTTGAGGCTGCAGGTCTCACGACGTCATCGCGAGCGTCTCAAGCAGATCATCGTCGCTCAGCGACGCCTGCTGCAGGGGCGTCCAAGGCCGGCGCTGATGCAGCGCGAGTACTTCCCAGCTGCCTTTCAACTGCTCGAGCTGCGCGCCGCTGCGGAGGGCGAGGCTGTCCCCGACGTCGGCCACTGGGAGGAGCTCGGTCGTCGTCGTCGCCGCCGCCGCCGCAAGAGGCCGAAGGGCTCAAGCTCCGCAGGCGAGAAAGGTGGCCAGGGGGATCGCCACTCCGCGGAGGCGACGCCAGCTACGGGTGCCCCCTCTGGGTCAGAGGCCGAATGAGGCGCCGCGAGAGCCCGCTCCTCGCGCGCGGCACGCGCGACCACTACGACGACCCCGCGCTCTACGATCACGAGTACCGGCGACGCAGGGAAGACGTCGCCTACTACCGGCGCTTGGCCGAGACCACCGGTGGCCCGGTGCTGGAACTCGGCTGCGGCAGTGGGCGTATTGCGGCGCCGCTGGCACGCGATGGGCATCGCGTGGTTGGCCTCGACAGCCACCTGGGAATGCTGCAGCGCGCACAGCAGCGCCGGGCGAAGCTCCCCCGAAGCGCGCGTGGCCGGCTCTCGCTGGTCCAGAGCGACATTCGTCGCTTTGCTCTCGGAGAGCGCTTCCCGCTGGTGATCAGCGCCTTCAACACCCTGCAACACCTCTACACCACCTCCGCGCTGCTCGAGGCGCTGGCGTGCATCAAGCGTCACGTCGCCGTAGACGGGCGCTTCGCCTTCGATGTGCTGCTTCCCGACCTCGACTGGCTGATGCGTGACCCCGAGCGCCGCTGGTCGCGGCGTCGCTTTCGGCACCCCGAGACCGGGCAGCCTCTGATCTATAGCACCAACCATGACTACGACCCGGTGGGACAGCTCGCCTACGTGCGGATCTACTACGACCCCTTGCCCGACGAGCCAGGGCCGTCGCGGGTGGTGCACCTCGCACATCGCCAGCTCTTCCCTCAGGAGCTGGCGCTGGCGCTCTCGGTCAGCGGTTTCGAGATCGTCCGCCGCGAGGGTGACTTCGAGGGCCGTCCGCTGGGGCCAGCGGCGGAGTCGCAAGTCTACGTCTGCCGGCTGAAGGCGTGAGTCTGGAGGAGCAGGTCAGATGCTGTCCGAGAAGACCTCGTTGTCGAAGCGGAAGGGCGTAAAGACCAGCTCATCTCGAGGGATGCCCTTGTCCACGCCGTAGGCGATGGCTTCGTCCCAGCTGCTGCTCTCGCGGGTCATGCGGAACTCGCGATGGGGGAAGAGCACCACCAGCTCGTCGCCGCGGGTCCCGTAGATATAGGAGTAGTAAGTCGGCTCCTCGAAGAGCGCCTGCTGCAGCAGACGGATCGCGCGGTCGAGATCCGCCGCGGGGATGCCGACCTTGACCAGGTTCCAGGCCTCGACCTGCTGGGTTCCGAGCACGGGGAAGCGGCTGAGCACCTCAGGGCGTCGCAGCCCCTCGCGCACTACGATCGCTCGGTAGGCGAAGTCGTGGCCCCAGTAGAGCCGCTTGCCTGCCATCCAGGGGTAGGCCGGGCAGAACTCGACGCCCTCTAGAAGGCGGTTGCGGTTCCAGCTGGGGCGCGGCGCGCCGTCGCGAAGCGGGCGCCACATCAGGTAGGCCGTGATCTGCGTGTCGCCGAAGAAGCGGCCCGTGTCGACCTGGTCGATGGTGACGAAGCCGTTTCGCAAGAAGAAGCTGCGGGGCAGCCAGGCGAGCTCCGAGTTGTAGGCCACCGTGACGAGCGAGCGGGCCTCTGGGTTTCGCGTCGCGGCGGCCGCGAGAAGCTGCCGGCCCGCGTCCAACCCCGCGTAGGCGTCGACGACCCATAGGCAGTGCACGATGATCGCGCCATCACCTGCGAGCGGAAGAGCGGCGACCCCGGGCGGTGCCAGCTCGATCTGGCCGATGGTGTCGCCCTCATACCGAAGCAAGAGCTTCTGCAGGCCCCGGTGGCATGTGCGCCGCAGGAAGTCGCTCCTCGTTGGATCGTCGGGCGCGATCTGCTTTGGCGCAAAGCAGCGCCTCAACGTTTCGCCGTGGGCTTCGTCGCTAGCGTCGATCACCTCGTAGTGGGGGTCCTCCTCCGACGCTTCAGAGAAGGGTGTGTTCATCGGCGCTGACTCGGTGGTGAGGCCGTCTTCCTCGAGCCCCAGCGGATCAAAGGCCTCGTGGTTCCAATGGCGTACCTGGCAACGATCGACGCCGGCCTGCACGCGCGGGTCGTTGCGGCCGATCTCGATCGCCTGCGCGATGTTGGCGGCGCGGACGAGGAGCATGCCGCCCGAGTAGTCGTCAAAAGGGCCTGCGGCGATCAGCAGACCATCGCTGTCGAGCTGGTCGAGGTAGGCACGGTGAGCACCGGTGTACTGCAGGTAGGCGGCTTGGTCACCGACGGTTGTCGTCAGGATCACGTAAATCATGGTACCTCACCCTCCCAGCATCGTTGTTTTTCAAGGCCTCTTCAAGGCTTCAAGCCAAAGGGCGAAGCCAAGTCGGCGACCGGCCGAGAGCCAAAGACTGCTTCCACCTCAGAAGAGCAAGATGTGATCGTCACCACTGGTGCGGCTGGTAGCGCAGCGCTACGATCTGTACAAGGAGCCTGCGAGGTGTCGAAGATGAGCGAGCGAAGACGAAGGGCGCTTGTCGGCTGGATGAGCGCGATGCTCCTGGCGCTAGCGCTGCTGTCTCTCGGTGGGTGCTACTCCTATGGCAACTACGATGGCCTTGACCTCTCGGGCCCTGTGGTCGCCGAGGTGCCGCCGGCACCGATCGTCGAGGAGCCGCCGCCGGAGCCCTTTATCGGTGCGATGTGGGTCCCCGGCTACTGGAGCTGGGGCGGGACCCGCTTCGTCTGGGTTCACGGCTACTACGTACGGCCGCGCGAGGGCTACTACTGGTACCCAGGAGGCTGGCTGAGGGCCCGTGGAGGCTATGTCTGGGTCCGCGGGCGCTGGGCTCAACGGTCGTTTCATCGCCGCTACCGGTATCGCTACCGCTACGTCCATCGCGGCCATCGCTACTACACCATCTACAGCCCGCGTTACCGCCATCGGCGCCGTCGGCGCTACCACCGGCGGCGCTATCGCACGCATCACCCCCGTCACCGGCGACGCCGGTCCCGCGGGTCGGCCCCTCAGGTTGGAGCCGCGCGCAAGCGCAGCCGCGCACCGAAGGCGCGTTAGCCTCGAGGGCAAGCCTCGCGACGGGAGGGCTAGATCAACAGGCTGCGAGAGCGCTGATCCGCTTACCGGACCGAGCTGCGCGAAGGATGCGGCATCACGGCGTAGGAGCGAGAAGGGCGCCTGCTGGTAGCACGCAACCGACGAGCGACAACCGCTGTGATGTCGCAGACCAGCGCGGCGACGGCGACCCCGTGACGACGATACTCCTCGAGCACGTAGATATCGGTAAGCAGCAGGAAGTTGTTGCCGCGAACCAGGTGGTGGCAGCGCTGCAATGACGCCACGCCGACGGCGTGAGCTTGCTCGGGCTCGGCGCCGCAGACCTCGCAGAGCAGGACGTACTGCGGCCCATCTTGGTGCACGGGCAGCGGTACGCTGGCTTGGGCCTCGCGGCCGAGCTCCCTTCGAAACCTGTCGAGGAGCTGTGCGATCCGTTCGGCGTCGGTAGCCGTGGCTAGACGGATGCGGATGTCTAGGTCCATGGGCGCCTCTCAAAGACCAGGCTATACTGACGGCCTCGCACGCGAATTGCAAATATGCGCCACCTGCCTGTCAATGGAGAGCGCGCCGCTTTCGAGCGGCGACAGAGCCTCGTGGCGACCGAGGTTGGGCCCATCGTGGTCGGCGCCGGGGTCGTAGGCCTCGCTGTCGCTCGCGAGCTGGCGCGGCGGGGGCAGCCGCCGCTGGTCATCGAGCGCCACGAGGGTCCCGGACGGGAGACCTCGAGCCGTAACAGCGGCGTCATTCACGCGGGTCTCTACTACCCGCTGGGGAGCGCCAAGGCCCGTCTCAGTGTTCGTGGTAGTCGCCTCCTCTACACGTTCTGCGCGCAAGCGGGGGTGGAGACGAGGCGGCTGGGCAAGCTGGTGGTGGCGACGTCGGAAGACGAGGTCGGCGCGCTCGAGGCGCTGGCCAAGCGCGCGCGAGAGAACGGCGCCAAGCCGATCGAGCTGGTCGACGGCGCCTCGGCGCGACGTCGTGAGCCTCTGGTGCAGGCGGTGGCGGCGTTGGTGTCGGGCTCGACGGGTGTCGTCGACGCTCACGGGCTGGTCAAGGCGCTCGAGGCGGAGGCTCGCCAAAACGGCGCCGAGGTGTGTTGCCGTTGTGAGCTCATCGACGCCGAGCCGCGCGGAGACCGGATGATGCTCGCGCTTCGAATGCCCAACGATGAGGTCGAGCGGGTCTTGACCCCGCTGGTGGTCAACTCGGCAGGTCTCGACGCCGACAAGGTGGCGCGAAAGCTGGGAGAGGAGCGCTGGGAGCTCCAGTGGTGCCGTGGCGACTACTTCGTCGCGCCACGGAGCGCAGCCGCCGGCGTTCAAGGGCTGATCTACCCGCTCCCTTCACCCCATGGCTTGGGTGTCCACGCCACACTCGACCTCGGCGGCCGGTTGTTGCTCGGTCCGGACACGACCTACATCGAGCGCTGCCCCACGCAACCCGACGTCAATCCTGCGAAGGCGGAGGCTTTCCGAACGGCTGGAGCGCGCTATCTCCCTCACCTCGCCGAGCATGAGCTCAGCCCCGATAGCTGGGGGATACGGCCAAAGCTGCAGGCGTCAGGTGATTCAGCCGAGCCAAAGACCAAAGGGGAACCCGAAGACTTCGTGATCGAGATCTCTGGCGCCGCGCTGCACTTGCTGGGAATCGAGAGCCCCGGCCTGACGGCCTCGCTGGCGATCGCCGAGGAGGTCGTCGCGCGGCTCGCCGCGGCGGGTTTCATTTGAGCCTTCTGCGGGGGTTCTGGGGTACTATTTGCGTCTTGACACCCTCATAGGGCGCTGCTAATTGTCTTCCCCGGCTACAGGGTGGGCGGATAGCTCAGTTGGAAGAGCGCCTGCCTTACAAGCAGGATGTCGCAGGTTCGAGCCCTGTTCTGCCCAGAGAGAGTTATTCGCTCTATCAATAGAGCGAAAGAGACAATAGAATCGTTTGTTCGTTTACCGCATGGGGCGGTAGTTAAGTTGGTTATAACGCCGGCCTGTCACGCCGGAGGCCGCGAGTTCGAGTCTCGTCCGCCCCGCCCAAAAGGCCCGGATCCTCTCGTCGGATCCGGGCCTTTTCTTTTCGCTTCCTTCCGGGTCCCTTTCTTTCGAGCTGTACTGGTGCTATCTGACCGACGGCCAACGACGCCAGCGGAGTCCAGGAGCAGCGATCGGTCACGTTTTCGGGAACCTGTCAGCGAAAGGGATCCCAGCCGCTGGGGAGGAGCGTCTCGCTCCCCTCGGCCCGGCGCAGCGTGATCTCGCTCGCGCCACTGCGGGTCACGATCTCACCGACCTCGATCAGCCCAGCTACTCGATTGCTCAAGCTCGCGCTCCCGGACACGAGCAGCTCGTAGTCTTCTCCCCCATGGAGCGCCAGCGCGAGCGCGTCGAGTCCCTCTCGCGAACAATAGCGCCGCAGGGCCTCAGAGACGGGCAGACGCTCGGCCTCGACCAGGGCCGACACACCGCTGGCCTCGAGGAGCCGCGGCAGGTCTGTCGAGAGGCCATCCGAGAGATCCATCGCCGCTCGCGCCCCACCACATTCGGCCAGGCGGCGGCCGAGATCGAGGCGAGCACGCGGTGCGATGTGGCGCGCGATCAGCAGCCGCGCCAGAGCATCGTCATGACCCTGAAGCAAGGCATGCAGCCCCGCCGCCGCATCGCCAAGAGGACCGCTGACATAGAGGCGATCACCGGGCTGGGCTGTGGAGCGCAGCAGCAGCTCTGCCTGCTTGGCTGCCCCGACGACGGTGATGCTGATCACCAAGGGCCCAGGGGAGCGGGTGGTGTCGCCACCGACAACGGCGAGCCCACTCTCTTGGGCTAGCTCCGCCATCCCGCCCTCCAGCTGCTCGAGGAAACGCTCCGCCTCGAGCCCCGCAGGTAGCGCGACGGCTACATAGGCGTCGAGGGGCCAGCCGCCCATCGACGCGATGTCCGAGAGGTTTACCGCGAGCGCCTTGCGGCCGAGCTGCTCGGGGCTAAGGTCGCCAAGCCGGAAGTGCACATCCTCGACCAGCATGTCGGTGGTGCAGAGGCGGACGACGTCGCCCTCTCCGCGGGTCACCGAGCAGTCATCGCCGATGCCATTGAGCACGTGGGGCAGGTCGACCTCGAGACGGTCGCGGAGCGCCTCGACCAGCCGGTCTTCCGCTCGGCGCGCGCTCACGACGGGTCGTCGTCGTTGACCAGCGGCAAGAGGATGCGAAACGTCGAGCCGCGCCCTGGGGTGCTCTCCACCGAGACGTTGCCGTCGAGCGCGAGCATCACGTTCTTGACGATCGCCAGGCCGAGCCCAGTGCCGCCGGCCGCCCGCGAGCGCGCCTTGTCGACACGGTAAAAGCGCTCGAAGATCCGTCCATGATGCTCTGGGGAGATGCCGATGCCCGTGTCCTCGACTTCGACCATCCCCTGCGTCCCATGGGTGCGGACGCGGACGCGCACCGTGCCACCTTCGGGGGTGTATTTGATCGCGTTGGTCATCAGGTTGTCGACGACCTGGCGCAGGAGCTCCTCCTCACCGGCGGCGACGACGGGCTCCTCAGGGACCTGCACGTCCAGCTCGAGGCCGTGTTCGAGGCAGGTCGGTTCGAGACGGTAGGTCGAGTCGAGACCCACCGCTCGCAGATCGACCGGGCGACGCTCGATGCGCCGCTCCAGCGACTCGGCCCGCGAGAGGGTCAGCAGGTCGCTGACCAGCGCCGAGAGGCGCTCGGATTGGTCCCCGATGCGGCCGAGGAAGCTGCGCTGCTTGCTCGCCGGCATCTGCACATCGTCGATCAGCGTGTCGACCAGCCCGAGGATCGCCGCCAGCGGCGTCTTCAGCTCATGCGAGACGTTGGCCACAAACTCCCGCTGAAGCCCCTCGAGCCGGCGCAGCTCGGTGATGTCGTGGATCACCAGCACCGCCCCGGAGACGTCGCGCTGAGCCGCCCGCAGCGGCGAGGCACGAAGCTCTAGGATCTGCTCGTCGCCACGACGGTCTCGATCCTGCTGATCAGGAGCCGAGAGGTGCACTTCCCCACGGAGGTCGCGGCCCTCGCGAACCGCACGCTCGAGCATCTGCGAGACCTCTACCAACGGGCTGATCTCTGCGATGGGCTGGCCCTCTGCGCGCTCCACCGTGGTGCCGAGGAGCTTGGCGGCGACCTCGTTGACGTGCATCACCTGACAGCCGCCGTCGACGGCGACGACCCCCTCCACCATGCTCGTGAGGATCGCGCGCAGCTGATGAGCTTGCAGCGTGCGCTCGGAGGTGTCGGTCAGCGAGCCCGCCATCCGCGTCGCCACGCCGGTAGCGGCGTCGCGCACGGCGAGGCCGCGGGCGATGACCCAGCGGTACTCACCGCTCCGTTGATGGAGCATCCGGAACTCGTGCTCGAAGTGTGGAGACTCCCCCGCGATGTGAGCGCTGAGGGCGCTCTGCAGCGCTGGGCCGTCGTCGGGGTGGACGCGATCGAACCAGCGCGCTGGCTCGACGGCCCCATCATCGATCTCGCCGCCGAACATCGCCTGCCAGCGTGGCGTGAGGTAGATCTGCTCGCTGAGGAGATCCCAATCCCAGATCGCGTCTTTCGCGCCCTGCACCGCGAGGGCGTAGCGCTCTTGGCTCAGCCGCAGCGCTTCGAGCGTCTGGGAGCGACCGAGGGCGTAGCGGATCGAGCGCTCGAGCAGCCGCGCGTCGAACTCGCCCTTCATCACGTAGTCGGCGGCGCCAGCGCGGATCGCCTCGATGTCGATGTCGTCGTCACCATAGGCGGTGAGCAGAATCAGCGGCTTCTTGCAGCCAGCGGCGATCGCCTCGCGCAGCAGGTCGAGACCCGTGCCGTCACCGAGGCGGTAGTCGAGCAGGTAGACGTCGTGGACACCGCGAGCCAGCTCGCGCTCGCCCGCCGCGTAGCTCGAGACCCAATCCAGCTCATAGCGATCCTTGCCGATCGCGTTGAGCAGGGCGCGTGTGTAGAGGTAGTCGGCGCGGTTGTCTTCGATCAGCAACACGCGGATCGGTCGCTCGCCGGTGAGCAGGGCGCTTCGGCTCGTCTCTGTGGTGCTGCTGTCTGAGGTCTGACTCATCGTGTGAGAGGAGCGCCGCTTACCTAATCACCGGGGTCGTCACGGAAGCGGTAGCCGACCCCGCGCACGGTCTCGATCAGCGTGCGGAGGCGACCTAGCTTCTGGCGGATCGAGCGTACATGGACGTCGATGTTGCGGTCGACGACCACAGCGTCCTCGCCGATGGCGCGATGCACGAGCTGATCCCGGGTGAAGACGCGACCGGGGTGTGCGGCCATGAAATGGAGCAGCCGAAACTCGGTGGCGGTCAGGCGGACCTCTTCGTCGTCGACGGTCACCTGATGACGCACGGCGTCGACGATGAGGGCGTCTCGGACCAGCCGCTCTTCCCCCGTGGCCTTGGCTGGTGGCACGCGACGGAGCACCGCTCGCACGCGGGCGACGAGCTCCCGCGGCCGGAACGGCTTGGTGATGTAGTCATCGGCGCCGAGGCCGAGACCGAGCACAATGTCGCTCTCCTCGGCCTTGGCCGTGATCATCACGATCGGGATATGCTGTGTCACCGTGTCGCGCTTGAGCAGCCGACAGACCTCGAGCCCGTCCATGCCTGGCAGCATCAGATCGAGGAGCACCAGCGCCGGGGCTTCGGTCTGCACCATCTTCAAGCCCTCGGCTCCGTCGGCGCAGCCCAGCACCTTGAAGCCCTCTCTCTGCAGGTTGTGCCGGATCACCTCCAGGATGTCCGGCTCATCTTCGATGACGACGACTTTGGTTGTACCCACCGCCCCTCCATGGTTGTTATCTCGTCTCGACGCTGCTGTTAGACTCGCGCTCCTCCCGCGCGAGTCGACAGATGACGATCAAAGATCTATCAATAACACAAACGAGCCGTCGCTGGAGGTTGTCAGTTGAGCACCACCTCAAACGTTGTCCAGAGCGCCCTCGGGGCGGGGCGGCGAGCTGGCTGGCTGGTGGCGGTCATCGCCGCCCTCGGGGCATGTAAGAGTGGCCAGGGCGGCGGCCCTGGTCCACGGGCTACGCCGTCGAGGTCTACGTCGCTGCGGAACCTGCAAATCTACTACGGCTGGCCGAGCGCCTTCGACGGGGCGACGAGCCCGAGGCTGGCGGCGGAGAGGCTGGCCCGCTATGACGCCGTGGTGCTCGGCGCCGGTCTGGAGCAGACGAAGCATGGCGATCACGCCAACACCAAAGAAATCATCGCCGTTATCGGCGAGCGGTCTAGGGTCTTTGGTTACATCCCATTGGGCCATAAGACGGGCCTGACGTTGTCAGAGATCGCAGGGCGGGTCGCCGACTGGAAGGCGATAGGCGTCGTCGGCATCTTTTTCGACGAGGCGGGCTACGAGTTTTGCAACACTCGCGCACGGCAGAACGCAGCCTTCGACGCGGCGCATCGCGCTGGCCTGGAGGTCTTCGCCAACGGTCACGACCCGAACGAGCTCTTCTCGGCCAAGCCCCGCGCGCTCTTCAACCCCAAGGGGCTCCCTACCACGCTGCGCCGTGGCGACCACTACCTCTACGAGAGCTTTGGCCTGATCCTTGGCAAGCTGGAAAACCCCGAAGAGCGCCTGGCGAAGCTGACCAAGCTCGCTCCGGCACGCAAGCTCGGTGTGCGCCTCTGGGGCGTGACGACGGTCGCCGCCGACGGGCCACCGGATCGCGGGGCCTGGCGTGAGGTGGTGAAGCTCGCCCGGCAGGCAGGTCTCTACGGTGTGGGCTATGGCGCCTATGGGTATGGCGCGATGACCAAGCGCGTGCCCTTCATGCCGATCGAGCAGGCCCGTTGAGCGACCGACCGATGATCTCGGTTCGGGGCGCCTCGCAGCATAACCTGGCGGGGATCGATGTCGACCTGCCGCGAGACCGGCTGGTGGTGCTCACTGGGCCCTCTGGCTCGGGGAAGTCGTCGCTCGCTTTCGACACGATCTACGCCGAAGGGCAGCGGCGCTACGTCGAGTCGCTCTCGGCCTACGCGCGGCAGTTTCTCGATCGGTTGGAGCGGCCCGAGGTCGACACGATCGAGGGACTGAGCCCCGCGATCAGCATCGAGCAGCGCGGGCTAGCGCGAAACCCGCGCTCGACGGTCGCGACCGTCACCGAGATCCACGACTACCTCCGGCTGCTCTTTGCGCGCGTCGGTCAGCCCCATTGTCCAGGTTGCGGCAAGGCCCTGTCGCAGCAGTCGGTGCCGGAGATGGTCCACGCGCTCTATGGCGAGCTACCCGAGGGGACCAAGGTGATCCTGCTGGCGCCGCTGGTGCGTCAACAGCCGGGAGATCACGGCACGCTGCTCGAAGGGTTGCGCCGCGACGGCTATACGCGGGTCGAGATCGACGGAGAGGGGGTGAAGCTCGAAGACGAGATCGCCCTCGTCGCTACTGAGCCTCATGACATCGACCTCGTGATCGATCGGCTGGTGCTGAAAGAGGGGGCGCGTTCACGCCTCGCCGAGGGCCTCGAGCTGGCCGCCCGCCTCGGCGAGGGCGTGGTCAAGGTGCGAGAGCTCGGAGGAAGGGCCGCGTTGAGGCCTGCTGGGGAGCAGGTCGCTGTGGGGGCTGCGTCCGTCGGGGAGCAGGTTGCCGCGGAGCCCGCACGCACCTCTCTTCACACCTTCTCGGAGCGCCTCGGCTGCCCCGACTGTCACATGACCTTGCCGCAGCTGACGCCTGCGCTCTTCTCGTTCAACAGCCCGCAGGGCGCGTGCCCCCGCTGCGCAGGGCTCGGCGCGCTGCTCGAGTTCGATCCCGCGCGGGTCGTGCCCGATCCGTCGCTCTCGTTGCGCGAGGGGGCGATCGCGCCCTGGGCCGAGCGCAACGCGGGTTCTCATCAACGGAAGCTGGCGGCGCTTGGGGAGGCCGTAGGGTTTTCCCTCGACCTACCATGGCGCGAGCTCAACGAGGCGCATCGCGCCATGCTGCTTTACGGCAGCGGCGGGCAGACGTCTTCCTTTGAGGTCGAGCGCGGCGGCAAGGCGCGACAGAACGAGAAGGCCTTCGAGGGCGCCCTGCCGAACCTCGAGCGCCGCCTCGCCGAGCTAACGCGCAAGCAGCGCGAGGGCGACGATGACGAGGGGGTGTTCGAGGAGCTGGTCGACGCGCTCGAGCGCTACATGGCCAAGAGGAGCTGTCCCGCCTGCCATGGAGCGAGGCTGCGACCGGAGGCGCTGAGCGTTCATATCGCCGGGCGCTCGATCGCAGACGTCTCGCGGCTCTCGGTGAGCGAGGCGCTGTCGTTTGCGCGCGAGCTCGACGTAGACGGCCCGAGGGCTGAGGTCGCGGCGAAGCTGCGGCGCGAGATCGAAGGCCGGCTGGGCTTCCTCGAAGGGGTAGGTGTGGGCTATCTCGGTCTCGAGCGCGCCTCATCGACGCTCTCGGGGGGAGAGGCCCAGCGCGTGCGCCTCGCCACGCAGATCGGCACGGCGCTGATGGGCGTGCTCTACATCCTCGATGAGCCGTCGATCGGTCTGCACCCACGAGACACGGCGCGGCTGATCGAGACGCTGCAGCGGCTGCGCGATCGGGGCAACACGGTGCTGGTGGTCGAGCACGACGAGGCGACGATCCGTGCCGCCGATCATGTCGTCGACCTCGGGCCCGGCGCGGGAGTCGCTGGTGGTCGTGTGGTCGCTCAGGGTACCGTGGCCGAGATCGAGGCCAGCGACGAGAGCGTGACCGGGCAGTTCTTGTCGGGGCGTCGGCGGATCGAGGTGCCGCGCAAGCGTCGGCGCAAGAGCCGGCGCGCGTTGCGGCTGCGCGGCGTGACGACGCATAACCTGCGCGGCGTCGACGTCGACATCCCCCTCGGGCGGCTGGTCTGCGTCACCGGCGTCAGCGGCTCTGGGAAGTCGTCGCTGATCATCGACACCCTGCTGCCCGCGCTGCGTCGAGAGCTCTCGAAGGGGAGCGTGAGCAGGCGAGGGGAGGGGCGCTATGAGCGGCTGGAGGGGGGGCAGTGGCTGGAGAAGGTGATCGCGGTCGACCAGAGCCCGATCGGGCGGACGTCGCGCTCCAACCCCGCGACGTACACTGGGGTGCTGCCGCTGGTGCGCGAGCTCTTCGCCGGGCTCCCAGACGCGCGGCTGCGTGGTTGGAAGGCTGGGCGCTTCTCCTTCAACATCAAGGGGGGGCGCTGCGAGGCCTGCAAGGGCGAGGGGCGGATCCGTATCGCGATGCATTTCTTGCCCGATGTCTTTGTCAGCTGTGAGCTCTGTGGTGGCAAGCGCTTCAACGACGAGACCCTGCGTGTGCGCTACCGCGGCCTCTCCATCGCCGACGTGCTCGAGCTCTCGGTGAGCGACGCTCGGGAGTTTCTGCAGAACGTTCCGCGGGTGCGCGAGAAGCTCGACACGCTGCTCTCGGTGGGGCTGGGCTACCTCGAGCTCGGGCAACCCGCGAACACCTTGTCGGGGGGCGAGGCGCAGCGGATCAAGCTCGCGCGAGAGCTGTCGCGTCGCGCGCCAGAGCGCACGCTCTATGTGCTCGACGAGCCGACCACGGGGCTGCACTCTGTCGATATCGATCTGCTCTTGGGGGTGCTCATGCGGCTGGTAGAGGGAGGCGCGAGCGTGGTGGTGATCGAGCATGACCTCGACGTGATCAAGAGCGCCGATTGGGTGATCGACCTGGGCCCCGAGGGTGGTGACGGCGGTGGCGAGATCGTCGGTCAGGGCACACCAGAGCAGCTCGCGAAGAAGGGCAAGGGGTCTCATACAGGCCGCTTTTTGCGAGACCTGCTAGACGCATATGAAGGTAAGACACGAGCACAGAGCCAATGAGTATCGTCGCCTATGAGCTGGTGAAGCGCTTCGATGAGGCCGAGCTGGACAGCCCCCCGGCCGTCGCCGGGCTCTCCTTTGCGGTCGCGCCAGGGGAGGTCTACGGGTTGATCGGACCCAACGGCGCGGGCAAGACCACGACGATGCGGATGCTCGTCGGGCTGATGCTGCCGACGGCGGGGCGGGCGGCGATCGCCGGGTGGGATCTCGCGAGAGATGGGATCGTGGCGCGCCGCCGGGTGGGCTTCGTCAGCAGCAGCATGGGCCTCTACGAGCGGCTGAACGTGCGGGAGCTGCTGCGCTACCAGGGGCAGCTCTACGGGATGAGCCGCCGCCAGGCCGACGGGCGAATCGATGAGCTGGCCGAGGTGCTGCAGTTCGAGCATCTGATCGGGCGACGATCCGGCGGGCTCTCGACGGGCGAGAAGCAGCGCGTCGCGCTGGCGCGCGCTAGCGTCCATGACCCGCCTGCGCTGATCTTTGACGAGCCGACAGCGGGCCTCGACGTGCTAGCCAGCCGCTTCGTCGCGGACTTCATCCGCAGCTGTCGAGACCGCGAGCGGGCCGTGCTCTTTTCGACCCACTACATGACCGAGGCCGAGCTGCTCTGTGATCGGATCGGGTTGCTGCACCGTGGACGCATGCTCGCTGAAGGGACGGCCAGCGAGCTGAAGGAGCGGCTAGATGCCGATACACTCGAGGAGGTCTTCCTCCGCCTCCACGACGTTGGAGGGACGGCGTGATGAGACCCCTCGCGTCGCTGCTCAGCCTCGTCGGCCTGATCTACCGCAAGGAGATGCTCGAGACGCTCCGCGACCGGCGCACGCTGATCGTGATGGTGCTCTTACCGCTGGCGCTCTACCCGCTGATCGGTGTCGGGCTGACGCAGTACCTCACGATTCAGCAGAAGGCTCAAAGACAGCGCCCATCCACCGTCCTTGTCACCGGTGAACGTTGGCCGCGCCTCGAGCAGGCGCTGGCTCGCGCTGAGCGTGTTCAGATCGCCAAGAGGTTGCCGCGTAGCACACCGTCCGAGGCGCTGCGCGGTAAGCTCGTCGACGCTGTGTTGGAGATCCCAGAGCGGGTCGTGCAGAGGCTGGCGGCGCAGGAGACGGTGAATCTCGCGGTGCACTACGACGAGACGCGCGACAGCTCGCGCGTGGCGCTACGCCGGGTGCGGGAGGCGCTCGAGACGCTACGGCGTGCCCTCGTCAAGGAGCGGATCAGCGCGGCGAAGCTGACGCCAACGTTTCTGAAGCCCCTCGAGCTGAAAGACAGCAGCGTGGCGTCGAGCCGCGAGGTCGGCTCCTACATGCTGGCCCGGGTGCTGCCCCTGCTGGTGATGCTGATGGTGCTGCTCGGAGCGTTCTATCCGGCGATCGACCTCACCGCGGGCGAGAAGGAGCGCGGCACCCTGGAGACCCTGCTGATCGCCCCGGTGCCACGACTGGCGGTGATCCTCGGCAAGTTTCTCGTCGTGACCACCATCTCCGTGGCTACCGGCTTGCTCAACCTGACCTCGATCGGCGTGACCTTGGGCTTGGGCTTCGGTGAGGCCCTGCGCGCGGCCAAGCTCACCGCCGAGATCCCTTGGAGCGCGCTGGCGATGACCCTCGTCGCGCTTTTGCCTGCGGCGGCGTTCTTCGCGGCGATCATGGTCGCCGTCGCCTCGCTGGCGCGCAGCTTCAAAGAGGCGCAGAACCTGCTTACGCCAGTCTACCTGGTGTGCATGATGCCCGCCTTCGCCTCGCAGCTTCCCGGCTTCGAGCTCGATGTCGGCACGGCGCTGGTGCCCGCGGTCAACGTCTCGCTGCTGACCAGGGATCTGATCGCCGGCGACGCCCAGCTCTTGCCGATGGTGTTGGCGCTGCTCTCGACCTCCGCATACGCGCTCGTGGCCCTGTCGATCGGGGCGAAGATTTACAACAGCGAGCGTCTGCTCTTCGCTGGGGACACCCCAATCTGGCGCCGCAAGCGCAGGTCCAAGCCTGTCGCAGCGGATCCTCCCCCCGCCGGCTTCGACGTCGTCGCGACGGATCCTGCACCCGCCGGCTCCGACGTCGTCGCGACGGATCCTCCCCCCGCCGGCTCCGACGTCGTCGCGACGGATCCTCCCCCCACCGGCTCCGACGTCGTCGCGACGGATCCTGCACCCGCCGGCTCCGACGTCGTCGCGACGGATCCTCCCCCCGCCCCCCTTTCGCCTCCTGGCCCCAAGGCCATCGAAGCCGGCCTGCTGCTGCTCTTCGTGATGGCGTTGGTGTTGCTGGTCGGCGTCCCGCTGCAAGGCGGTGACATCATCAGCGGCATGCTCGTCACCGAGTGGCTGTTGATCGCCGCGCCCGTGGTGCTCGCGATCCGCCTCGGTGGCCATGACCTCAAAGACGTCCTCTCCTTACGCCGCCCGCCGATGCTCGTGTTGATCGGAGCGCTGATGGCCGGCGTCAGCGGCTGGTACCTCGTCAGCCTCTATGTCGAGCACGTGCAGCAGCACATTCTGCCGATGCCCAAGGAGTTTCTCGAGGGCATGCAGAAGGCCCTCTTCTCAGGCAAGCGCCCGCTGGTCGTCGACCTCGCCGTCCTCGCCATCTCTCCCGCGATCTGCGAAGAGCTGCTCTTCCGTGGCTTCATCCTTCGAAGCAGCTCCAGCCTTCGCGTCCCCACCATCGTCTTCGCCAACGCGGTGCTCTTCGGCCTCTTTCACTTGAGCGTCTACCGCTTCGTTTCCACCGCGGTCTTGGGCGGAGTGATGACCCTGATCGCCGTGAGGTCCAGGTCGATCTACCCGGCGATGCTCTTTCACGTGCTGAACAACAGCATCGCGATCGTGCTCGGCCGCTCCATGAACGACGAGGCGTTGAAGAAGACCGTGGAGGCGCACGGACTGTGGCCATGGCTGCCGGCGGCGGTCTTGCTCTTTGGTGCAGGGCTGTGGCTGACGCGACGTCAGGATGTCGAGTCTAGCCGCTCTTCGGAGCCTTGAAGGGTCTGGTGGCGAGCGTTCTGAGGCCTAGAGCGCTGACCAACTGACCTCCCGTCGCCGCGCTGGTCTGCGAAATCACAGCGGTTGTTGCTCGTCGGTTGCTTGCTACCAGCAGGCGCCCTCCTCGCTCCTACGCTGTGATTCC
>PDWJ01002466.1_pt1 | contig 27111 bp, 20 predicted proteins | sample 1430881 | NCBI WGS metagenome assembly PDWJ01 (sample SAMN01162460, study PRJNA174530) | Oral metagenome, whole genome shotgun sequencing project. | biome: Marine environment; feature: Marine mammal; material: Swab sample of the gingival sulcus; isolation source: swab sample of gingival sulcus...
GGCACCGATGCGGTGTCCCCGCTCATCAGATCAGCGATGTCCTCCTTGCTCAGCCCGGCAGCCAGGGCGGCACGAGCGTGACCGTAGGAGCACAGCGCGCACCCGTTGACTTCGGTGACCGCCAGCATGATCCGTTCGAAGAACTCTGATCCCATCTCGATACGGGCCTGTTTGATGAGGGGCACCGACGCAACCGCGTCCGTCGAGATTCGACATCCCTCAGCCAGGGTGAATCGGGTGTTGGATGCGAACCACTTCATCGCTGATCCAGCCTACAACTGGAGCAAATGACACATTGTCTTCGGTCGCCCTAACACAAATCTATGGACATTCGAACATCGCAGTCATAGGCTGGCGATATGACAAATGAAACAGCCCGAAACACCCGTGGAGCAATGCTCGTCATCAGCCTCTCGCTGATCACGGTGATCTCGGCTGTCTCCGGCCTCAACATCGCCCTACCCAACCTGGCTCGGTCCACCGGGGCCACCCAGACTCAACTGACCTGGATCATCGATGCCTACACCATCGTGTTTGCCTCCTTGCTCTTCTTTGCCGGAGCCCTCGGCGACCGTTTCGGACGCAAGCCCCTCCTGATCATCGGGCTGGCGATCTTTGGAGTTGGTGCCGTTGGCGGCGCCCTGGTCACGTCGCCAGCTCAGATCATTTTTATTCGGGCCTTTATGGGAGTGGGCGCTGCGGCGGTGATGCCCACCACCTTGTCGGTGATCACCACCTCATTCCCACCCGAAGAGCGACCACGGGCGATCGGCGCCTGGGTCGGGATCGCTGGAGCGGGGGTCATTATCGGCCTATTTGCTTCGGGTCTCTTGTTGGAGTGGTTCGAGTGGAATTCGTTCTTCTGGCTCAATGTGGTGCTCTCGATCGTGGCGATCGCCGGCACCATGGCCTTCATCCCCGATTCCAAAGATGAGAACCCGCCGTTCTTGGACGTTGTTGGCGCCTTTTTGGCTCTGCTGGCCGTGGGAGGCATCATCTTCGGGATCATCGAAGGTCCCGAACGAGGATGGACCTCGACAGTCACGATCACCGGCCTCGTGCTTGGGGTGATCGCGGCCATTGCGTTCATCGCCTGGGAAAACCGGCTCGCTGAACCAATGTTGGAACCCCGCTTGTTCCTCAACCGGGGAATGAGCACCGGAACCCTGTCGTTGACTGTCTCGTTCTTTGCCTGGCTCGGCATGGTGTTCGCCCTCTTGCAATACCTCCAATTTGTGGCCGGCCTGTCGGCCCTGATGACCGCGGTTGCGCTCCTGCCGGTGGCAGTGGTCTTGTTGCCCACGGCCCGGCTCTCACCCCGTTTGGCCGACCGGTTTGGATTCCGCCGAGTGGTGTCCGCCGGGCTGGTGATCTTGGGGATCGGGTTCGCCATCGTGGCCTTTGTCAGCGTCGATCTCAACTACCCTCGTCTGGCCGTTGGATTGGTGATCGCTTCGGTTGGCATGGGGCTGTCGGGAACCCCAGCGACCACAATCATCACCGAGTCGCTGCCCGACGCTAAGCAAGGGATCGCGTCCGCAATCAACGACACCACCCGAGAGTTCGGCGCTGCGCTGGGCACCGCCATCTTGGGTTCGACTCTGAACCAGGTGTATCGCTCAACGATGGAGCCTTTGGCAGCGAAGATTCCCAACAAAGAAATCGCCGACTATGTGGTCGGATCGGTGTCGTTTACCGAAGCCCCCGAGCTGGCAGCGTTCGGTGAGCGAGGTCAACAGCTGGCCGCCACCGCCAAACAAGCCTTTGTCGACGGCACTCATTCGGCCATGCTCTTGGCCGCCACGGTGGCAGCGGTGGCCGGAATCATCATCTTGATCTTTGCTCCACGCCGCCAAGCGAGAACAGCCGCCACTGCTGGGTAGGCGGACACCGCTCGGCGACCGCTGTGTCAGGCGCTGGGCATCAACCCTGACCTGTGCCAGCCCGAACAGGTCGCAGACGTCGGTGAACGCCCAAACAGTGGTCACCTAGGCTGACACACGATGACCAACACGACAGCCCGGCACACCCGTGGCGCCATGGCGGTGATCAGCATCTCGTTGATCACGGTGGTGTCAGCGGGATCAGGGCTGAATCTAGCGCTGCCCAACCTGGCGCGTTCAACCGGAGCTACCCAAACCAGATAAGCACCAACTATGCAAGTAACATTGATTTACTTAACTTCACATTTAAATGCTAACATGCGCTGCTACTAGATTAATATCCTCTCAACACACTCGCACATTATACCACATCTTAGTTGGCCCATTGGCGACCTTTGAACTCAGCACAACTCGCAACGATTGTCGCCATCGGCCGAACACTTTATGCCGCATACGTCCTGCTTGACATCATCATATCATAGTGTGCTTGGTGCCCTGAAACCTCAAACACTCTTTTGAATACATGCAAATACATTTTGACTTCCGAAGCAGAGAGGACATACTCGACGTCATCAAATACGGCATGCGAACCAGCATTAATCCAACCTACAAATCCTTTAAACAAATGCCGCTCTTCTCCGTCAAAATAAGACTCAAGACTTTTTATTTTCACTCCACCAAGAAGATCGAAATATGTTTCAAGTATTCTCCTGATCAGATTCTGAACTGTAACAGCGCTAATACTTGACCCACTCTCAGCTCTCCGCACATCGGACCAGAGCTTCGAATATGAGGATACTATGGGCGCTTGCTCTGATATTTCAACCACCCTAGTCCCTGGCGACGGACGCGATACAACGCCGTAACTCCTCTGTTTCTTTTTACATTGTGTCTGCTTGTCAAGATTTCTGAAAAAATAGGCATTGTGTGTCAACACGATAGTTTGCCGAATGGAACCATTCTCGTTCTTTGCTTCACTGACAATATCCAGAATCAAACCGGCTACAGCATGCGCGATGTCACTATCTAAACTCGATACTGGGTCATCTATCACCGCAAGAATACCTTTTCTTTGATGATCCTTTGATGATGCATCATGAAGAGAATAAAAGAAGTAAAGAAAACTTATGAAGGTCTTCTCACCCTCGCTAAGTGTAGCAGACGAACATTCACCATTCCGCCTAACAATCCGATATCCGTTCTCAATCTCATCAGACGTGGCCAAGAAAAATGACGTAAATCCGACCGATTCTAGCAGGCCGTTTATGGAGTTCATTACATGCTTTTCAGACCGGTTTTCAGCTTCTATACTGTACCGTTCATCATCAAGAGCTGCAATATCCGCCTCTATCTCTCGCTGTCTGCGCTGCAAATCGTCTCTAGATACTTTAAGATCGTCCACTTTATCTATATAGCTGCGTAAGTCATCAGCGACAACCGACCAAACAAAGTACGACCAACAACGATCAACCAGAGCTCTCTTAAGCATGTTTCGGTTCTGAACATTCTTGTTGAATCGGCGAATACTTGCGTTTGCTTTATTTACTAGTCCTTCAATCACGTTGGTTTCAACGTCCAAGCGACCAAGTTTAAAAACTGTTGATGGAGCGGAAATTTTATCATCCGCCGCGCTTATCATAAGCTGAAGCGCTGACCGAAGGCAATCGCGAGCGTTTTTAAATTCATTCATGTCAAGATGTGGCAAGCCAATGTTTCGCCGTTCCACAGTTTGAAAGTATTCCTCCCACTGATCGTAAAGCACACCCAATTCGTGCCTCAATGACTCCACCCGTCGAATCTTCGTCGAGTATTCATCATCGAAATACGCATTGATCTGATCGGAAAATTCCAGCGGAAGCGATTGCTGACAGAACGGACACACCCCATCGGCACCTAAAACGTAGGGGAGACCACCATGGACCCAATCGTGGTTTCCGAGCTTGTCTATGAGTCCTGACAAGTTAACATCTTTAGCACCCACTATGACGGAACTCATCAAGTAATATCCATCAAAATCACAGGGCGTTCCGCTTGGGATTTCACTAATTGGTCTAATCTCCTCAGTGTTTTTGTCAAATACTGAAGAAGCCTCAAGCTCTATCGAATCCAGATCGTCGTTTGAGATTAAACCTTTCTTAAATACTCTAGTAGCTTCTTCTAACACCTTGTCCTTGCTGCCGTGGAAACCATCGAACGCAACACTGATGGAGTCCGGAAGTTCTTTTTTCTTATCCCAAACATTTTGTCTCGCACTATCTGTTTTTTCATTGATTTTGTTGTTGATCTCGTCAATTCTCTCGTCCAGACGTATTTTTTCTTGCACAAATTGCTTTTGAATATCAGCAATCTCATCAATCCTAATTTGGTTATTCTTGCTATTCTCTCCGAGCAAAAAGACGCCTCGCAAACGAGTACTTTCAGCAAGAACCGACTCTGTGTATTCGTGGTTGTATACTCTTATATCAAGTTGGCGATCAGCACTTTGCCAGTGGAGCACGTGTTCGCTTTCAGGAGTGATGCCCGACAGCGCCCTGCTAATTGTAGTCTTCCCGGACGCGTTTGCTCCGTATACGTAGTTCACGATCGATAGAGGCCCTCCATCCGTTTTTATTACAGAGCCGGATTCAGGCAGATTATTGAGCACAAATGATTCGAGCATGCTGACTCGCTTTCTAGGACGTATGCGCGTATTGCGTGCGACGCAGAAAACATTACCAATTGATGCGCCCCCACGCGTACATATGCTATGTCTGATCTCTATCATCCATAGGTCAGTTAGTGATCTACTCTTTTCTTCGATCTTGTATGCGAAACGGGCGATTTAGCAGTGCACTGCATTCGGATTGTGGAGTTGCGCGCAAAGTGCTGGCTCCAGCACCTACTCTCTGACCACAAGCCTCGGCCATGACATCAACAACGGTGGCGCCGCGCACGCTACTATGGTCATCCTTCCTGAGGGTGACTCTGCCGTCTTCAGCCGAGCTGACACAGTTCTCCGCGCTGCCACCGAGCGCGAATCAAAAAAGATAGCTATTCATAACTGCTGTTAGAGACCCGGCCGACAAGGAATCGTTCGATGCCGGCCTGTAGCACATCACCGAGCGTGTACACGCCAGAACTGCCCGCGCCTCAAGCATGCTTCCCGACCACAATCACTACGTAGTCTTGAATGCCGAGATACCTCAAGCAATTAGCCACCACCGTAGCCAACGAAGCCAACCGGCTGATCCCATCGCCTGAAGTGAATGTGGACCCACCACCAAGCCGGGGAAGTGTGGTCAACTTTGGTCTCTGGCTCGCTGTGACCCCGACCGAATCAATCACCGCCAGCGCTCATGGGCGCGACACCGGTGTTGCGGTGACCGCAACGTTGGAGTCCACCAGCTGGGACATGGGAGATAGCACCGAGTTCGCGTGTGATGGTGGCGGCACCTCGATCGATGAGAAACACATGAACTCGATCGAACCCGGCCCATGTGGACACATCTACGAACAAAACACTCCGACGATGACCCCTACACCATCACGGTTACCACCCACTGGAATGTGCACTGGACCGCCACCGATTGGCGTTCCGGGACTGCACCCACCATTCACCGCGGTAAGCCGCAGATGACCAAGCACATCAAAGCAGCCACCAATGTCCAGGCGTGGTTTACTAGGTCGGTACTCTAGGACAACATCGTCAGCCGATCTGAGGAAGTCATGGCCCTGATCAACCCAGAACACACACCGACCATCGATGAGTTCAGACCGGCTGTGTTGGAGGTCCTCAGCGACGGGCAGACACGGGCCTTTCGTCAACTCTGCGAAGACGTGGCTAACCATATGCAGCTGAGTCCCGAGGTCCGAGCCGAAACGGTGCCCAGCGGCCAGCCCCGCTATATCAACCGCACCAATTGGGCTTGTTCCTCCTTCGCTCAGGCCGAACTGGTCACCCGCCCCAAACGCGGCCATTACATGATCACCGACAATGGTCGGCTTGTCGCGCAGCGAGGGCTGACTACATATTCCGAACGAGACATGCTTGAGTGGCCTGCGTGGCAGGCTTACCGCGACGAGGTTGCCGCACGCAAGGGCAATCCAGCTGATAGGTCACCTCAGGATCACAGCGCCGACCTTGACAGTGACGCTGACCCACTCGAATCGATGGAGGTTGCCCAAGCATCGTTCAACGCCAAAACCGAAACCGAGCTTCGTCGACGTTTGCAGGCTGCCTCACCCGATTTCTTTGAGAAAGCCGTTCTCGATGTCCTCTGGGCGATGGGCTATGGCGGTGATCAAGGTGAACGCCACCACGTTGGCAAGAGCGGTGATGGCGGTATCGATGGCATTATCAGCCAGGACAAGCTTGGGCTCACCAATATCTATGTCCAAGCTAAGCGCTATGACGATGCCAACACCGTGGGCAGCGTTGACCTTCGCAATTTCATCGGCGCCTTGGATTCGAGAGGCGCCACCCTGGGCGTCTTCATCACCACATCAACGTTCACGCAAGGTGCGCGAACCACCGCAGCGGGCTATCGCCACGGGAGGATTGTGCTGATTGACGGCATCCGTCTCACCCGACTCATGCTCGCTTATGGCGTGGCAGTCCACAAGGCCCGTGAGTTCGTCATCTATGAGATTGACGACGATTTCTTTGACGACGAGCTCGCCTGATCCTGAGCGACCACTACCCCACGCGTCCTAGTAGTGCTCGCGAATATAGGCGTACGCCCGGTCGAAGAGGTCACCGACGGGCGGCAGTGAGAAGTGTCTGAGAGTCTGGCGTAGTTCCCGGCGCACCCGCTGGTCTTGTGGTGTCGAGGTTTGCCAACCTGATCCCCTAACTGGGGCGACCAGGGCATCAACTGCTTCCACGACGCGCGCCACGATCTCTGGCCGGTCAACTGGGGCGTATTCCCGGAAGATCTGGGTCAGTGCACCGGTGCGAGGGTCCAGTACCTTGATCTGGTCGAGGGAACCATCATCGTCAGCTCGCTCAGCTCGGATCACATCTCGGGCCAGCTCCATCAGATGGTTGAGGAAGTCGACCGAAGCTTGCGCGGTGGTGAGATTGGCTAGCCGCAGGTCTTCCAAACGTTCCGATAGTTTGCGCCACACCACATGGGTGGCACTGCCCTCAATCCGAAGCCGGATGCGCTGCTCGATCCGGTCAAGCACTTCCCCAGCCGTTGGCGGTGGCCGTGGGGTGTCGGAATCAGGCGTCAGCACCAGCTGATGGTCTTGGAGGTATTCGAGTGTTTCAGCGTCGAGAGCTACCTGGTCAAGCGAGCCGGAATCGATCGTCACATCGGTCAGATGCTCGTGAACGATCGACATCGTCTTGGCACCCAAACGCTGCCACAGCAACATGTCGGGATCGTTTGGTGGCGTGATCGAGTGATAGAGCCGAGCCAAGAACCGGTACTTGTCTTCGTAGGGCCGCACCACCGGGTCAGGAGCAAGAAATTCAAACAGTCCTTGACAGCGCACGTAGCCGACGGCAAAGGCTTCTCGATCCTCGTCGGTGGCGAGGAGGTGCTGGGCGGCGAACACCCGCTCAAACTCAGGCTGATCGGGGTCAATCCCAGCGAAGGGCGCATAGGTGGTGTCGATGGCCTCGCCCAGCTCGTCGAAGAGGATAGTGATGTCGCTTTGGGCTATCTCGGGGCGTTCAAGTTGGGGGGTGACCGCCACCGCGGCAGCGAGATGCTCGCCCATCCCGACATAGTCGACCACCAGGCCGTGGTATTTCGGTTGACCGGTTCGGGGGTTGTTCCAACGCCGGTTGGTGCGACACACCGCTTGGAACAGGGTGTGGGCTTTCAGGGGTTTGTCCAGATACATGACGCCTTCGATCGGGGCATCAAAGCCGGTCAAGAGTTTGGCAGTGACGATCAAGAACTTGAGGGGATCATCAACATCACGGAAGCGATCCTTGATGTGGGCTTCGCTGTCGCGGTCACGGTCCCACACTGCCCACTCTGGTGGATCGGTCTTTTGGGTGCTCATCACCACGGTGGCTTCTTCCCCATCGTCGAGCAGGGCGCTGATCCGCTCGTAATAGGCAACACAGGTCGCTCGATCAAAGGCGACGATTTGAGCTTTTAGGCCGAGTGGAGCAATGCGCGACCGATAGTGGTCGACAATGTCGCTACATACTGCATCCATCCGGTCGGGGTCGCGAGCGATCACCGATTGGTCGGAGAGTTTGGCGGTGAGGTAGGCCTGCTGCTCATCGGTGAGGTCCTCCTCGTCGGCGACGGTGTCGAAGGCTTCTTGGATGGCCTCGAGGTCGAGGTTGTACCGAACCAGGCGAGTTTCAACATGAACCGGCAGGGTTGCTCCGTCGGCGATCGATCGGTCGACCGAATAGTGGTTGAGGGCACCGTCGGGGTCGTCGGGGTCACCGAACATAACCCAGGTGTTGCGGTCGGCCGTTGAGACCGGGGTGCCGGTCAACCCGATGTATTTAGCGTTCGGCAGTGCTTCGCGCATGTCATAGCCGAGTCGGCCTTCTTGGGTGCGGTGAGCTTCGTCGACCATCACCACGACGTTGGAACGGGTGGTGAGTTCGCCAGCGTCTTTGAACCGGAAGATGGTGGTGACGATCACCCCACGGGTGTCGTGGGCCAGCATGGAGCGGAGCTGAGCTTTGGTGTGCGCCACCTTGACCCCTGGGATACCCACCAGGGTGAACTCCTGCACGGTTTGTTCGATCAAGTCGAGCCGATCGACCACGATGACGATGGTGGGCGCGTCGAGATCGGCTTCGTATCGCAACTTTGCAGCGGCGTAAGCCATGGCAAAGGTTTTGCCTGATCCTTGGTGGTGCCACACCAAGCCTTGACGTTTGTTGGGGTCGAGGCAGCGTTCGACGATCGCGTGAACCGCTTCGACCTGGGGATAGCGAGGGATGATCTTTTGGCGCACCGCTCCTTGTGATGTGCGCCGCGACGAGTAGAGGGTGAAGTGACGCAAGATATCGAGCACCATCTGGGGAGCAAGCAGGAGCTCGGCAGACCGGATCACCGCCGGCAGGCCGGGCAACATAGGCTCATCGGTGGTTCTCGACCAGTTGAGCCAGAGCTCAGGCGGCTGACGCACCGCGCCGTAGCGAAAGTCGCGTCCGTCGGTCGCAAACGACAATACGTTGGGCACAAAGAAGCCTGGGGTTTTGATCTCGTAGCCGTTGTGGATGTCGGTGGCGGCGTTGAGCCAGGAGGTTCCGGATCCCGGCTTTTTGGTTTCGCCCACCACGAGAGGGATGCCGTTCACCCACAACACGATGTCGTAGCGCCGGTGTTCGCGACCGGCGTGGAAGGTTGCTTCAGTGGTGACCCGCAGGATGTTGGTGTCAACATGGTCGAAGTCGATGAGTCGGACAGCGGAGGGGCGGTCATCGCCGATGAACTGGATCGTGCGGCGGCCGCAGAGCCAGGCAACGCATTCTTCGTTGGCGGCCACCAGACCATCGGTTGGTGCAGAAAGCACGACAGCACGCAATCGTGAGATCACTTGCTGAGCCCGCTCGGGACGCTCGGCGATGGCGGGGTTGAGTCGTGTGAGGGCTTGTTGGAGTTCGTCGGCCCGAAACACCTCGTCATAAGGGCGGTCAAGCTCGGCATCCTCGACTAATCGTCCCCAGCCAAGGCGTGACAAACGTTTGCCGAGGCCCTGTTGTACTACTTCTTCGGAAAGGCTGGTCATTGTCCTACCGCCTCGTCATAGGTGTCGTCGAGGAGACGCTTACCGGATAAGAGTTCGTTGAGCACGCCGGCGCGCAGCTGCCGGGTTGCTTCAAGCTGGGAAGTGAGGGCGTCGATATGGTCGTCCATCGAGCTGATGATGTCTACGATGCGCTGCTGCTCAGCAAGTGGAGGAAGCATGACCGGAGTTTTCAGATACGCCTTCAAATCCAGATTCCGAATATTTGTCCCTCGCTGAAAAGCAAAAGCAACTCCCGACTGATGAAGCCACTGAAGCACAAGGAAGTAGAAACCGCAATCAACAATGCTCCTATCCGCCCTGAGAACACTCAAGAAATTAGAGAATGTAGAAGCTTTACTAAGAGATGGGACAATAACCACACGACCTGGCAGAGTAGGCGTACCTGCACTCTTCTGTATCAACACATCACCCCGCTGCAGCGCCCGGCTTGAGAGCTGTCGCAATGTCACCGACCGCGTCACCCCTGCCGGACACAGTAGCTTCCCAGAGCTATCAAATTCGGTCTGTCGGTATACCGGCACATCAACTTCACTCTCACCGGCATCTACTCCCCACACACCACCAATTGTATGGGCTGTCATATCAGCAAGAGTCGCTGAAGTCCAGATCTCACCTGGAGAACTGAGTAGCTCCGATAAAACTGCTGATCGAGCCGTACGAGTGGCAGCGATCTGGGCGCCCAGAGCATCAATGCAGGCATCGATTGAACCAACCAGGTCTACAATCCGCCGCTGCTCCTCCAATGGCGGAACTAATAGCGGAATGCTCAATAAGCTCTTTGGACTCAACGTCTTCCGGCGAAGCACCGTCCCCGTGCACCGAACCCGCATATCCTCCCAAAATGACGGAAACTGACACACAAGTCTCATATAAGACGGATCAACGGTCTCATTATCGATTTCGAAGACAGGAAACACAGGAGAAACATGAAAACCATCATGTTCTGCTTCAGCAACTGCGATCGGAGCTTCCCACGCCGTGATTGTTCGAAGAACAAGATCATTCTCATGAACTACAAACAGTTTCTGATACGTAGTTTCACCACCAACAAAGGCATCCTTCTCAAATAGTCCGCCTCCATCCCGATATACACCAACAGCGGGATAGATCCCTCCTTCATGTGCATTCACGAACTCCTTAGACCGGGTAAGAAACCTCCCAAGTTTCAGTTCTGACCAATGCTCAGGCATAGCCAGCTGCTTTCAGTCGCTCATGCATGCCAGCCTGAGCGACCAAGGCCTTCTGCTCTGCTGCCCTCATGTCGGCTAGCGCTGCATCCACATCGATTTCCTCCGCAGCGTCCTGTTCGATATAGCGACCGATATTGAGATCCCAGCCGTTGGCTTCAATCTCAGCAAGACTCACCATCGACTGCTTCACCTGTTCTGGCTGGGCATCGGGATCGCAATACGCCTCGTACAGCGCCTCAAGATCGGGATCAGCAAGTACATTCTGATTTGTCCCCTTCTGGAACCGCTTAGAGCCGTCGATGATCCGCACCGTGCCAGCACCCTGACGATCCTTCTGCTTGCGGAAGATCAACAAACATGTCGGAATGCTGGTGCCATAGAACAGGTTGGGACCAAGCCCGATCACCGCTTCCAACAGATCCGCCTCAATCAGGTGCTGCCTGATCCTCGCCTCAGCACCCGAGCGGAAGAGCACACCATGGGGCATCACCACACCCACCCGGCCGGTCTCGGGGTCGGCCGAGGCCAGCATGTGCTGAATCCAAGCCATGTCTCCCTGGCCCTTGGGCGGCACCCCGCCATACTTCGAACGCTGGTGGGGATCGGCAGTCCAGGTCTCATGACCCCACTCCTTCAGCGAGAAGGGCGGATTGGCAATCACCACATCAAACGTGTCGAGCTTGCCCCGATCGTTCACAAAACGCGGATCACGCAAGGTGTCACCCCGCAAGATCTGGGCATCATCAACGTCGTGGATATAAAGGTTCATCCGGCCGATCGCCGAGGAGGTCTGGTTGACCTCCTGACCGTAAAACCGCATCCGGTCCACCGACCCGCCAGCAGCCAACACCGAATTGGCTGACTCGATCAACATCCCCGCCGACCCACATGCTGGGTCATAGATGGTGTCGGTGGGTTGAGGGTCAAGAATCCGCACCAGCAATTCGATCACTGCTCGTGGCGTGAAGAACTGCCCAGCTGACACCGCATTCTCATCAGAGAACATGCGCAAGAGATACTCATAGCCCGCACCCAACATGTCGTTGGGCACCTTCGACGGCGAGATGGTGTACCGACTGAAGTGTTCGATCAGACGCACTAGCCGCTCAGGTGGCATCCGGTCACGATCAGCCCACGCGGCGTTGCCAAAGATGCCCGCCAACCGATCAGGATTGGCCTGTTCGATCTGTTGGGTCATCGTCTGGATTGCTACACCATGGTTCTCAGCAAACCGCCAAAGATCGTTCCAGTGGCAGCCATCGGGAAGGTCGAACTTGTGATAGTCATACTCGATCACGTCCTCGAGGTCATCACCCCATTCAGCAACCGCCTGAGCATGCTCATCGTCCCACGTGTCTGAGAGACGCTTGAGGAACAGCATCGGGAAGATGAAGTCCCGGAAATTGCCTGGGTCAACAGGCCCACGCAGGATGTCAGCCGCCCCCCACAGCCACGATTCCAGTTCTTGCTGCGACAACGCTTGCAATGGCATCGCACAATCGTAGGAGAACAACAGACCTAATCAGACACTTACAGCGCGAGGGCGTAACACGACGACCCGTTTGGATCGCCGAAGACACCAGTTGGGTTGACTGGCGTGTGGTGAACGCGGCGGCTTAGGCCGCGATCCTGCCGGGCGGTCCGGTTGATAACACGTTGCCGTTGGGGAGGGTGATGGTGAGTGTTCGATCTTCGCCCAGTTCAACCTGCCAGCCACTGTCGTGGATTTGGGTGTGGTGGTGGGTGCACACTGGTAGCAGGTTGTTGAGGTTGGTGTTGCCGCCGTTGCGCCACCAGGTGATGTGATGGGCTTTGGTGTATTTGAATGGCACGTCACAGCCGGGGATTGCACAGATGGGGTACATGGCTCGCAGCGCCCTGCGTTGGGCGGGGCTGGCGAGTCGGGTGGATCGTCCGAGATCAAGCTGTCCGGGAGCGTAGAGGACTGCACCGTTACGAACGACGACCGGTTTGATATCGGCATCACCGGTAGCAGCAAGCTCAGACAGCACAAAACCCCCGCCGCAGCAGGGGTTCGGAGTGGAGCTAAAGGGAATTGAACCCTTGACCTCTTCCATGCCATGGAAGCGCTCTGCCAACTGAGCTATAGCCCCGAGGAACTCGCACGATAGCGAGACCGAAGCCGGATTCACAACCGGTCAGGAGTCACCAACCGCTTCGGCCCACTCAAGTCGGGGAACGTCCCGGTACAGACGCTCAATCTCGTAGAACGCTCTGACCTCATCCAAGAAGACGTGAACGATCACATCGCCATAATCGACCAGCACCCAGCGAGACTCGCCCGCGCCCTCGACCCTCAGCGGCGAGCGGCCCGATTCATCTCGCACCTCAGTCTCGAGGAACTCCACCAACGCCCCCACCAAGCGACGGTTGGATGCCGACATCACCACGAAATAGTCGGCAACCCCAAGCACCTCCCCCACAAAGAATCCCTGGATGTCCGATGCCTTATGGGACTCGCCAACCTGAGCCACCAAACGGGCCAGATCAACCGACGTGATATCGCTCATATCTCACTCACGCTCCTGAGCCTGCCACATCAACACCACTAGGGACGCACCATTGCGCCATATTGATCGCGATAGGCCTCACCAAGCACGATCTCGATATCGACCCCATCGATCGGATGCTCAGCAGCAACCACCTCAACCTCGCCGAGATGGTCTCCGATCAAGGCGGTGATCATGTCGATCGCTGCCGGATCAGCCACCTCAACCCGAGTCACTGCAGGCACCTCGCCCCCATCGTCAGAGAGATCAGCAAACGACACCAGATTGACCGGAATCGTCAACAAGGCATCAACTGCAGGCTTGGCCAACACGGTGCGATTGCGCGCTCCCACCTCGCCAGCCTGGGCATCGTCAAATCGCGCCACCACCCTCACGGTGGGAGCATCGATTGTTGCACTGCGCCGACCTGGCGCCGCTGCGCCAAACACGATCGCTATCTCCGCCCGATCATGAGAGACCACACTGGGCACTGCTGCACCCAACACGCCGGTTAGACCCGGCGCGATCGAAGTTGGATCACCCGGCTGCGACGACAACTCCCACACCTGCGCCGAGCCGCTGGTCAACGCGGCGATCACCTCGTCCATCGTGGTGACCGGCTCCTCACTCACCGCCGACGACTCGTCACCAGCCGAGCCAACCGCAGCCGTCCACACCGCGGCACGAACCGGGTCGGCATAGCGATCCTCCACCACCAGATTGGCGGCTGTCAGCACCGAAGCCGCCTCATCAGCGTTGAGCGTCACCTGACCGGATTCCCACACCGTCTCGGTGACGGTGTCGGCAAGACCGATCGGCAAGGTTGCTGCCATCGGGCTCAGCGGCCCAAACAACTCAGCCAGACGATCAGCATCGGCAATCTCAACCAGGTCGAACGAGACCCCGGTCATCCGTTCCACCGCCTGGACAAACCCCTCCGGCCCCTCCCCCGCATAGATCGCGTTCAATGGGCGAGCTTCGCCAGCCCCACCCGACAACTCATCAGCCGAAGGTGACACCAGCACCACGCTGCCACCCGCACCGCTCTCATCCAGCAAGATGGCAGCGATCGTGGTGACCCGACCCTCATCGGTCACCCCCGCGAGCAACGCGGTCGACGTCACCGGCAGCGCCCGATGGGGCACGGTGACTCCAGCAGCAGCATCACGCCCAACAGTCGACACGCTCAGCAGCCAAGCTCCCAGACCGCCCAGCGCCACCGTGAGCACCAGGGCCAACACCACACCTGCCCATCCCAGTCGTACCGCTCGGCGGCGACGATCATCGCTCACGTTCCAGCCTCCTCCGAGCACCGCCGATACAGGCCGCGCTCGTCCATCACCTCGAGCACCTCATCGGTCACCAAATAGTCGAGCGGCCGCCCATCTTCACAACGCTGTCGCAGATCGGTACTCGACACCTCAAGGTGAGGAACCTCAACCCGAATCCACTCGATCGTCGGATCGAGCTCGACCTGACTGCCGGGCCGATCGACCACCACCAGATGGCTGAGTGCCACCACTTCTTCCCAACGGGCCCAGGTGGGCAGCTTGGCCGCAGCATCATCACCAAGCACACAAAACAGCTCAGCGGTCGGATACTCATCTCGCAGCCGGGACAAGGTGTCAGCGGTGTAAGAGTGGCCACCAGCTCGAATCTCATGATCGCCAGCCACCAAACCGTCAACATCAGCGACCGCTGCCGACACCATCGCCAGGCGGTCATCAGCCAGCGTGATCCGACGCTGACCAACCTTCTGCCACGGCAGATTGGCCACCATCAAGTACAACCAATCAAGGCTCAGCGCGTGGCGAACATTGACCGCGGTCACCAAATGGCCAACGTGGGGCGGGTCAAACGTCCCCCCAAAGACCCCGATACGCAGGGGTGTTGTGGGTTCCAAGGACACAATTAACCATTTTACGTGTCAGATGATAAAAAAATCTCTACCCAGGGCTTGACACGTTTGTTATGGTGAAAGCTCCCTCTCAGAAGGCCATTACCGGATTTCGTGAGAGTTTCCTCAGAATTGGGAACAAAACCCCCCGATGCACTGTTGAACAATTTGTTAACCCAATCGGGAGTTGAAGCGATTCACCCCAACAAGATCTCCGAACGTCGGCCGGATGCCGACACCCAGACCACAACATCACGAAGCGAGCAACGACAATGAATGATTCCATCGGCCTCTACCTCAACGACATCGGCAAGGTCCCCCTTCTGACCGCCGAAGACGAGCGCGAACTCTCCCGCATCATCGAAGCCGGCCGTGAGGCCCAAGAAAAGATCGATGGTGGTGCCCGCCGCTCCGCCGACCTCAAGGGCAAGATCGCTGCCGCCGCCGACGCCAAGGACCGCTTCATCCGAGCCAACCTGCGTCTGGTGGTTTCGATCGCCCGCCGCTATCCCCTGCCCCAGGGCATGGACCTGCTCGACCTCATCCAAGAGGGCAACCTCGGACTCGAGCACGCTGTCGACAAGTTCGACTGGCGGCGCGGCTTCAAGTTCTCGACCTATGCCACCTTCTGGATCCGCCAGGCCATCGGCCGGGCCCTCGACCAGAAGGCCAGCCTGATCCGCATCCCCGGTGACCGCTCGGCCAGCCTGCGGGCTGCCCTGCGCCAGGCATCCGGCGATGGCGAAACCCTCGACTCCCAAAACGCCGAACTCCACCGCCTCACCACCCCGGTCTCGCTCGACAAGACCGTGGGCGATGACGGCGACGCCACCCTGGGCGACCTGATGGCCAACGGCGACGGGACCCCTGAGGACCACGTCATGACCTTCGTCGAGAGCGACCTGCTCGATGAGCTGCTCGGCACGCTCGAGGCACGGGCCCGCTATGCCGTCGAAGCCCGCTTCGGCCTTCTCGATGGCGAGCGCAAGAGCTTCCGTGAGGTCGGCGAAAGCCTCGGTGTCACCGCCGAAGCTGCTCGCCGCCTGGTGAGCCGGGCCGTCGCCGGCCTGCGTGACGATGCTGAGCGCATCCTCACCGTCTAAACACTGATTCCCCCTTACACATCGAGACGGTTGCCCACTGGCAGCCGTCTCGTCGCGTCCGGGCCGCCGCGGACCTCCCACCGCCACCGCCGAGAGAGCTAGGCTCCCCAGAATGTTGAACGACTGGGCCCCCACCTCGTGGCACACGTTCCCGATCAAGCAGCAACCCCAGTGGCCTGATCGAGACCAGCTCGACCACGTTCTCGACCAGATCCGGGCCTATCCACCCCTCGTCTTCGCTGGCGAAGCCCGCTCACTCCAAGCCGGACTTGCCGAGGTGGCGGCCGGCAACGCCTTCTTGCTCCAAGCCGGCGACTGCGCCGAGAGCTTCGATGAGTTCTCGGCCGACAGCATCCGCGAAAAGCTGAGGGTTATCTTGCAGATGGCCGCGGTCTTGACCTATTCGATGGGCGTTCCGGTGATGAAGGTCGGCCGGATCGCTGGCCAGTTCGCCAAGCCCCGCTCGTCCGACTTTGAAACCGTTGACAACTGCCAGATCCCTTCGTTCAGGGGCCATATCGTCAACGCTGCCGGCACCACCCCCGAAGCCCGGGTGCCCTCACCCGAACGGCTCGTGCAGGCTTACCATCAGTCGGCATCGACACTCAATCTGCTGAGGGCGTTCACCAAGGGTGGATTCGCTGCCCTTGATCGAGTCCATGCCTGGAACCAGGCCTTTGTCGCTTCCAGCCCTGCCGGACAGCGCTATGAACAGCTCGCCATCGAAATCGACCGGGCCCTGCGCTTCATGAATGCCACCGGGATCGGCACCACCGACAATCCAGCCCTGCGCGAAGTCGATGTGTGGACCAGCCACGAAGCCCTCCTCTTGTCCTATGAAGAGGCCCTCACCCGCCGCGACTCCACCACCGGAAGCTGGTACGACTGCTCGGCCCACATGCTCTGGATCGGTGAGCGCACCCGCGAACTCGACGGCGCCCATGTGGAGTTCTTGCGCGGCGTTGGCAACCCGATCGGATGCAAGATCGGACCCACCGCCACCGCCGATGAAGTGGTGGCACTCTGCGATGCCCTCAACCCCAACCGGCTTCCTGGTCGCCTCACCCTGATCTCCCGGATGGGCGCCGACCAGGTCGAAGACCGCCTCCGTCCACTCCTGCGAGCGGTCGCTGACACCGATCATCCGGTGGTGTGGGCCTGTGATCCGATGCATGGCAACACCTTCACCAGCGCCACCGGCCGAAAAACCCGCCACTTCGAAGCAGTCATCGCCGAAATCGAAGGCTTTGTGCGAGCCCATCGAGCCGAAGGCACCTGGCCTGGCGGCATCCATGTCGAACTGACCGGCGATGATGTCACCGAATGCGTTGGCGGCGCCGACGAACTCAGCGATGACGATCTCGACAATCGCTACGAAACGGTGTGTGATCCTCGGCTCAACGGCCGTCAATCCCTCGAATTGGCCTTCCGTACCGCTGAGCTGATCAGAGCACAAACCACCTCCTAGACGACCGTTCGGCGCCCAGCACCAGCCGAGTGAGCTGTACTCGTCGGCAGTCAACCGAACAGCACGGCCCGATTCTGGCGGTAACGTGCATCCTGTGGGTCAACGCAACCCCCTTCCGGCAGATGTCGGCATTCCGCCGACCGGTACTCGAGATTGTTGGCGACGCTGCGTCGCTCTCTGAACACGAGATGATCTGATGTTTCAGCCCGGCGATCGCGTGAGATGGGAAGCCACCGACGACAACGGTCTCCCGATCGTGCGCTACGGGTTTGTCGGTGGCTGTGCTGCAGTTGGCGACCAGGTGGTAGTGATGTGCGATGGCGAACTCAAGGGCGAACACATCGTCGATCTCGACCGTCTCGCTCCGGTGGAGATCACCAGTGTTGAGCTCCGCCTCGAAGGCACTGACCTCCTCGACGACCCCTCGCTCCGCCAAGGCCTCGTCCACCTCTGGACCGCCGAAGCCGACCAGGCTGGCCTCGAGATCTGCTCACTGCATCCGCTCGGCACCGGCGTCCATCACGCCAACGGAAGCGTTGCCCTGGCTGAGTTGTTCGCTGGTGGCCACCGCTTCGTGCTCAAGGCCAGCTATATCGACGCCAACACCACCATGGTGAAGGCCGAGATCCCCCGCCATCCCAAATAGGACGCCGGACGCGACACACCCCACCGATGCCAACACACAGGTGGGGTGCGACGAAAAGCCTTAGCTGAGACGCTGAACGATCATGGCCATGCCCTGGCCACCACCGACACACATCGTCTCGAGACCAAACTCCTTATCGCCAGCCTGAAGGCCGTGAATCAGGGTGGTCATGATGCGAGCACCGGTCATACCGAACGGGTGACCGAGAGCGATCGATCCACCATTGGGATTGAGCTTCTCCATCGGGATACCAAGATGCTTGGCCGATGGCAGCACCTGGGCAGCGAAGGCTTCATTGATCTCGACGATGTCGATGTCATCCATCGTCATCCCGGCCCGCTTGAGGGCCTGACGCGACGACTCGATCGGGCCGAGACCCATGATCTCAGGATTGAGCGCGGTCACGCCCGACGACACGATGCGAGCCAACGGGGTCAACCCCAGCTCCTTAGCCTTGGTATCGCTCATCACCACCACGCCAGCAGCGCCATCGTTCAGCGGGCAGGCATTACCAGCGGTGATCTGACCGTCAGGGCGGAACACCGGCTTGAGCTCAGTGAGCTTCTCCACCGTGGTACCGGGGCGAGGACCGTCATCGCGGGTCACCACCGTGCCATCAGGCAGGGTGAGAGGCACGATTTCGGCATCCCAGAAGCCATTCTCGATATTGGCCACTGCCAAGTTTTGGCTGCGAGCAGCATATTCGTCCATCTCACGACGCGATACCTGCTCAGCCTGGACCACGTTCTCGGCGGTCTGACCCATAGCGATATAGATGTCGGGCAAGCCTTCAGCCGGCGCCCACGGCTCGGCACCACCCTCGGCACGCTTGGCTGAGCGAGCCGATGCATCGGCGAAGATCGGGTTGGGGGCGGTGTCGGAGAAGCCGTGGATATAGCGGCTGACCGCCTCAACACCAGCAGCGATAAAGCAGTCACCCTCACCGGCCTTGATCGCGTGAGCGGCCATGCGAATCGTCTGGAGCGATGAGGCGCAATAACGGTTGACCGTGGTGCCGGGCACATCGCCCAGCCCGGCCAGGATTGCCACCACACGAGCCATATTGAATCCAGCTTCACCAGCTGGCTCACCAGAACCCAGCATGAGGTCATCGATCATGTCCGGGGTGATCTGAGGGACTTTCGCCATCAGCGCTTGAACGACCTGGGCGGCCATGTCGTCGGGACGGAGGTCGATAAGTGAGCCCTTGGACGCACGTCCAATCGGGCTGCGGGCGGTAGCGACGATCACTGCTTCAGTCATGACGGTGAGCGTAGTTACCATGTCACCGAACATTTTTTGGGCTCCGGGATCGGTGGTATCCCCGATCATCACGGTCTCGCCTTCATAGACGACCTCATCGTTGACGATACGAGCGTTGTGGGTAGCCCGAGCCCCGCACCAGCAGCGGGCCTCCACCTGGATTTCCACCCGATCATCGGCGATCTCCAGCATCCGTTTGGTGCCGTCGAAGAGCTTGCCTCGAAAGTCGGTGAGCAAACCGAAGGCATAGACATCGATATCCATGTCATCGACAACCTTGGCCAGCTGATCACACTGTTCGGGGGTGTAGAACTGGACCTCATCGCACACCATGTAGTGCAAGGGCCAGTTGTCGATCGCCAACAGATGCAGGTTGAGATCTGGATCGACCTGAAGCGCCGGCGACGAGATGCCCAACCGACTGGTCACCTGGCTTCCCTCGCGGTCGAGACGGGTCAAGAGCAGGCCGCGCCGATGATGGGTCGACAGGTTGTGGTGAATCTGGAGAGCGAGCGTGCTCTTCCCCGATCCCATCGTTCCGAAGCTAAAGCGAAGTGTTGCCATGACGTCGCGCGACCTTATCCGGCGCGCGCCCCACCACCGGACTATCAGCCAACGTTTTTTGTGACGACACCGATCTCAGCCGACCGGTGAGGATCAAGGACGACGACGATGCCAGTCGGTCACCGACTGATAGGCGCTGGCGATACGGGTGGCCACCGCCTCGGTGGCAGCTGGGGTGTGGATCATCAACCCGATCGGCAGGCCATCGGTGGTCAGCCCACACGGCACCGAATAGCCACACCAGTGAAGCCGATTCCCCACCGAGGTATTGCGCAGATAGGCCAGGTTGTGACGCACATAGTCCTCCGGCGACGCGTCGATCTCGGCGATCGGGCGGGCGGGAAGCATGGTGGCCGGCACGAGATATCCATCGATCCCGGCGGTGCGACGGCCAAATGAAGCTCGCAAGGCCTTCCAGTCCTCATGAGCCATCAAGAACTCCACCGCGCTGAGGTCACGACCGGGAAGCATCCTGGTGGCCACCACCGGATCGAGTTCATCGACATGGTGTTCGATCATGTCGCGATTGGTGACATATCCCTCAGCAGCCACGGTCAAGGCCCGATACGCGGTGTCGCCCGATCCCATCACCTCAGCCACTTCCGGGGCCTCGATCGAGATGACCTCAGCTCCCAACGACACGAAGACCTCAGCCGTCGCCGTGACCGCCGCGGCAACCTCGGGGTCAACCCCATCGAAGAACATGGTCTCGATCATCGCCAAGCGGAGACCGGACAGATCGGGGCTGGCGATCTCACCGATCGGATCGTGGGTCATCGCCAGGCTTGCTGGATCAACCGGATCGGCGCCCACGAGGGCGTCGAAGATGAGGGCACAATCAGGTACCGATCGGGCCAGCGGCCCCACCGAGTCGAGCGTTGGGCTCAAGGGATAGACCCCGGCCCGACTGATCCGCCCCACCGTGGTCTTCAGCCCCGACAGGCCGCACAGCGAGGCGGGAATCCGTACCGATCCGCTGGTGTCGGTGCCCAACGCAAAGGGCACCATTCCCGCAGCCACCGCCACCGCCGAACCGCTCGATGACCCACCGGCCACATAGGCCTCATCGGTACGCCATGGGTTACGGGGCGAACCGAGATCATGGTTGATCCCCACTCCCCCATAGGCGAACTGGACGGTGTGGGTCTTGCCCACCAGGACCGCTCCCGCCTCAGCCAACCGAGCCACCGCCGCTGCATCACGATCGGCGATCTTGTCAGCCAAGAGATGGCACCCCGCCATGGTGGCTTCTCCAGCCACATCGAAGAGGTCCTTGACCGCATAGGGCACCCCGTGAAGTGGACCGCGACACCGTCCACGAGCTCGTTCACGATCGGCTTGAGCTGCCTCGGCCAGGGCACGCTCGTCGGTGACCGCGACGAACGCTCCCAGCTCACCATCACGGCGACGAATCTCGTCGAGCACTGCTCGGGTGAGCTCCGCCGATGACACCGTGCCGGCATCAAGAGCATCCATCACATCGGCCAGTCCCCGGCCCCAGAGGTCGTCCATCGCCTGAGCCTAGGTCATCGGTCACAAACCGACTGCGTTGCGACCGATAGCAGCTCGCTGAGCATCACTTTTCCAGACATCGCCGAGCCAAACTACACCGATGATGAGTCAGGTGACTAACGTGACTCATCGAGACAACGATCTACCCGACACCGCTGTCGGAGTAGGGGGACATCACATCATGACCGACACAATCGATCGGTCCGGATCCGACGCCAAACCCAAGGTGCTCGATCACCTCGTCGTCCGGTTTGCCGGCGACTCCGGTGACGGCATGCAGCTCACCGGTGACCGATTCACCTCGGTGAGCGCGTCGGTCGGAAACGACCTCGCCACCTTCCCGGACTATCCGGCAGAAATCCGCGCTCCCGCCGGCACGGTCGCCGGAGTTTCGAGCTTCCAGGTTCATATCTCCGATCACGACATCACCACGCCGGGCGACGAGCCCAATGTCTTGGTCGCGATGAACCCAGCAGCTCTGAAAGCCGATCTTGATCGCCTGGAGCGCGGCGGCACCCTGATCATCAACGAAGATGCCTTCACCGACCGCAACCTCGGCAAGGCTGAGTACGACTCCAACCCACTCGAGGATGGGTCATTGAACGGCTACCGCGTCATCCGGGTCCCGATGAGCTCGTTGACCAAGGAAGCGTGCAAGCCCCTCGGGGTCAAGCCTCGTGATGCCGACCGGTCGAAGAACTTCTTCGCCCTCGGCCTGATCTCGTGGATGTTCACCCGTCCCATCGAACCGACGATCGAATGGATCGAGACGAAGTTCGCTGGCAAAGACAAGGTCATCGCTGCCAACCAGGTCGCCTTCAAGGCCGGTCACCACTATGGCGAACTCACCCAACAGGTCGGGGTGCGCTATGAAGTGCGCTCAGCCCAGCTCCCTAGCGGCGAGTACACCAGCCTGACCGGCAATACCGCGGTGGCGTGGGGCATCGTTGCTGCTGGACAGCTGGCCGACCTGCCGATCACCCTGGGCACCTACCCGATCACTCCGGCCAGCGACATCCTCCACGAACTGTCGAAACACAAGAATCTTGGCGTTCGCACCGTCCAGGCTGAAGACGAGATCGCTGCTGCCGGCGTGGCTGTTGGCGCATCGTTCGGCGGCCATCTTGGCGTCACCACCACCTCGGGCCCCGGTATGGCCCTCAAGAGCGAAACCCTCTCGCTGGCGGTGATGGCCGAGCTGCCCATGCTGATCGTCGACGTCCAGCGTGGCGGCCCCTCCACCGGACTCCCCACCAAGACCGAAGCTTCCGACCTCAATATCGCGGTCTTTGGTCGTCACGGTGAGGCCCCAATGCCGGTTGTGGCGGCCTACAGCCCATCCCAGTGTTTTGATGCCACCATCGAAGCAGCCCGCATCGCCCTCAAGTACCGCACCCCGGTCATCCTGCTGACCGATGGCTACCTGGCCAATGGGTCCGAACCGTGGCTGATCCCCAATATCGAGGATCTTCCGGACATTTCGGTCGAGTTCCAGACCGAGTTCAACGGCACCGACGATGAGGGCAATCCGATCTATCTGCCCTACCTGCGCGATCCCGACACCCTGGCTCGTCCGTGGGCGATACCCGGCACACCGGGCCTCATGCACCGCCTTGGAGGCTTGGAAAAAGCCGACAAATCCGGAGCGGTGAACTACAGCCCGGAGAACCACCAGCTCATGATCAACCTGCGCCAGGCCAAGGTCGACGGGGTCGCTGATGACTATCCCGAGACCGAGATCAAGGGTGACCTTGACTCCGATGTCTGCTTGGTCGGCTGGGGCTCAACCTGGGGTGCCATCGACTCGGCGGTCCAGATCGAACGCCGGATGGGCAACAAGATCGCCTGGATCCATCTCGAACACGTCTATCCCCTGCCCAAAGACCTGGGAGACAAGCTCGAGCGATTCGACAAGGTGCTCGTCCCCGAGCTCAACCAGGGCCAGCTCTGCCACATGATGAGGGCAGAGTTCTTGGTCGATGCCAAGCCGATCACCAAGATGACCGGTATCCCCTTCCGAGCACAAGAAATCGTCAACGCAATCGAGGAGGCGCGCGGCTCATGACCGATACCGCTGTCACCCTGACCACCAAGAAAGACTGGACCAGCGACCAAGAAGTGCGCTGGTGCCCCGGCTGTGGCGACTACGGCATCCTCCAAGCCGTCCAGCAAACCCTGCCCGAGCTGGGCAATACCCCCGAGAATGTGGCCTTCATTTCGGGTATTGGCTGTTCGAGCCGGTTCCCGTATTACATGAACACCTACGGGATCCACTCGATCCACGGTCGAGCCCCAGCGATCGCCACCGGATTGGCGGTTGCTCGACCCGACCTTGACGTGTGGGTGATCACCGGCGATGGTGATGCCCTGTCGATCGGTGGTAACCACCTGATCCATGCCTTGCGGCGCAATGTCAACCTCACGATCTTGTTGTTCAACAACAAGATCTATGGCTTGACCAAGGGGCAGTACTCCCCCACCTCCGCCGAAGGCAAGGTGACCAAGTCGAGTCCCTATGGGTCGCTGGACTATCCCTTCAATGCCCTGTCGGTAGCCCTCGGTGCTGAAGCATCGTTTGTGGCTCGCACCCACGACTTGGATCGCAAGCACATGATGGCCACCTTCAAGGCCGCTAACGAACACAAGGGCGCATCGTTCGTGGAGATCTATCAAAACTGTGTCGTCTTCAACGATGGCCAATACGGCGACATCACCAAGCGAGATGTTCGTGATGAGATGATGATCAATCTGGTCCACGGCGAACCGGTCGTGTTCGGTGCTGAGAAGGACAAGGGCGTCGTGATGACTCCCGATGGCCACCTCGAGATCGTCAAGGTTGCCGATGTCGGCATCGAGAACATCCTGGTGCATAACGAGAAAGCAGCATCGCCGTCCCTGGCGTTTGCCCTGGCCCGGCTCAGCCACGATGATCATCATCCGAGCCCGTTTGGTGTGTTCCGCAATGTGGACCGTCCTGAGTACACCACCCAGGTCACCGACCAGATCGAAGCCACCATCGAGCGCAAGGGCCCAGGCGATCTGGCCGCCATGCTGCGCGGCAACGGCACCTGGAAGGTCTGATCATCCCCCAACTCAGGTGAACGCCCCGGTCGTAGCGACCGGGGCGTTTGCTGTATCAGGTCGCGTCAGCAAGGTGGCAGCGCGCCGATCCTGCCTGATCAAGCGATGATCAGCGAGATCGCCGCGAAATGAAGCCCCGCTGCCACCACGGTGAAGCCGTGCCAGATCTCGTGGTATCCAAAGGTCCGAGGCCACGGATCAGGCTTCTGCAGCATGAGGATTGGGAAGCCCACGGTGTAGGCCACCCCACCGCCGATGATCAGACCAACTTGGACCGGGGTCAGATGGCGCACCAACACCGGCATTGCCACGACCGCGGCCCATCCGATCACCAGATAGAGGCTGTAACCCAACCACTGCAGCCGCTGCAGATGGAAAAACTTGATCGCCATCCCCAACAGGCCGAGGGCACCGACCACGCTCAGCAACGAGATCCCCCATCCTCGAGGCAGGCCGACCAGACAGATCGGGGTATAGGTTCCAGCGATCAAGACGAAGATCATCCCATGGTCAAGCCGCTGCATGATCTGACGGGCCCGAAAGGTCTTGGTGAGTCGGTGATACGAGGCTGAGACCCCAAACACCGCCAACACCGATGCCACATAAATCGCCGCTGAAGCTACCTCGACCGCGCCGGTTGCGTGGGCGATCAAGACCGCACCAGCGGGAATGGCCGCCACAAATGCCCAGGTGTGAAACACACCGCGCCAGCGGGGGCGCTCCTCCAACAGACTCTCCAATCTCACCTGACCGACCGTAGCCGCCAGATTCATGTGATTCTCGGCCAATTTCGATGTGACACACGCCCCGCCCAGTTGTAAACTTTTTGTAAAACGCACGTGAGTGTGCCCATACAGCAGAATGCGGAGGAATTAGATGAACGGACCGACGGTGGTGGCAATCGGAGGCCACTCTCTTCTCAATCCCAAGCTGCCACCTACGGTTGCTAACCAGTTCGCGACCACCCAGGCCGCCATGGTCCCGATCGCTGACCTGATCACCGCCGGCCATCACATGGTTTTGACCCACGGCAATGGCCCCCAGGTCGGGTTCATGCAGCTGCGGTCGGAGATGGCCAACCAGGAGCTTCCCGAGGTCCCCCTCGACTCCCTTGTCGCCGACTCCCAAGGGGCGATGGGCTACATGATCGAAACTGCCCTGCGGACCCAGCTCCGCAAGCGTGGCCACGAAGAGCCGGTCGTCACCGTGGTCACCGAGGTCGAAGTCGACCCCGACGATCAGGCCTTCACCAACCCCGACAAGCCGATCGGGCGCTTCTACCCCGCCGAAGAAGCCGACGCTCTCAGCGAGAAGCACGGCTGGCCGATGATGGTCGACCCCAAGCGTGGCGCCCGCCGCGTGGTCGCCTCGCCCCAGCCCCGGCGAATCGTTCCCTTGCCAACCATCAAGCAGCTCAGCGATCTCGGCACCACCGTGATCTGCTGCGGTGGCGGAGGCATCCCGGTCACCCCCGGCCCTGACGGCACCAGCGTGGGCCGTGAAGCAGTGATCGACAAGGATCGCGTCTCGATGCTCCTCGCTGTCGAGCTCGGCGCCCCCCACTTTGTGATCACCACCGGCATCGACAAGGTGTACACCGACTTCTACGGGGACAACCCCGTCGCCCACGACACGATGACCGCGTCGGATGCTGTGCGCTATCTCGCTGCTGGCGAGTTTGGCACCGGCAGCATGGCCCCCAAGATCGAAGCTGCCATCGACTATTTGGCAGCGATCAACGGAACCGTCACCATCTGCCTCCCCGAAGACCTTGTTGACGCCCTTGAGGGCCGCGCCGGTACCCAAATCCGCCGCGACTCATGACCTGTTCCCCTTCTCTTATCAATCAACTACCCGGAGATACCCGATGACTCAATCACCACTCGTCGCCGCCTTGGCCGACCTTCCTCTCGACACCCTGTTCGGCCGCAGCATGCTGACGACCCAGCACTACTCCCGCAAAGAGCTCGACATGGTTCGGGCCATCGCCCGCGCCCTCGCCGACCTCGATCGTCGCGGCATCAAGACCCCCCTGTTCTCCAACGAACTGGCCTGGGCGGTCTTCTTTGACCAGTCCACCCGCACCAAGAGCGCCTGGGCCGGCGCGGCCTCGCGTCTCGGTATGCAGCCGGTCATCGTCGATGGCTCATCCACCCAGGTGTCCCACGGCGAGACCGCTGTCGAAACCGGCACCATGCTCGGCATGAACTCCCACGCCATGGGTATCCGCCACGACCTCATCCTGGGCGAAGGCAACACCTTCATCAATGACGTCACC
>PDWJ01001613.1_pt1 | contig 27086 bp, 20 predicted proteins | sample 1430881 | NCBI WGS metagenome assembly PDWJ01 (sample SAMN01162460, study PRJNA174530) | Oral metagenome, whole genome shotgun sequencing project. | biome: Marine environment; feature: Marine mammal; material: Swab sample of the gingival sulcus; isolation source: swab sample of gingival sulcus...
TATAAGAAAAACAAAATTAGTCCCCCAAATGTAAAAACCGCGTCCGCAAAACACTGCAAATCAGTCGCTTACAAAAGCAAATTTGCAAGTTGGGTTAAAGAATATTTATAATCATAATTATTTTCATATTTACTACATCCCAAACCTGTGTCTTTTATTTCTATAAATTTATTAATAAAATCTTCTATATTATCAAATTTGGGAGTATTTTTATTTAACTTACTATTATTATAAGCTAAATAATCTTTCTGAATAGTTTTACATGCCGAACTAATGGGAGTTGTTACAGGATAAGCGTAATTTATTTCTATTGTACAAGAATAAGAATCATCGTCGTTTGGGTCAACATAAGAAACATTTTTATAGTTGTAATACTTTATTTTGGCACTATTTATATAATTTTCTTTTGCAAAAAAAGACATAGATTTTGTTTTATCTTTGTCTATCCATTTTCCCGATATACTGTTATCATCATTAAGTTTTCCTTTAAAATATCCGGTAGTTTCGTAATCACTATTTGACTCTCTCAATTCAAAATAACCATTATTATTTATATCTCCATACAAATTGATTCTTTTCCCTATTTTATCATAATAATATGAGCCACTAACATTTTTAGGAGTAAAAAATATATCCATTGTTATTGGATATTTGTTATTAATTTTTCCTTTGTAATGATAATATTTATACACACTTTTAACCTGTCCGTTTGCTATAAATGAAAGAACCAATACGAGCAATAATACGTTTAATAATTTTTTCATAAAATTTAATTTTAATTTGTTTTTTTTAAAACGTTGTAATATTTTCAATATTATACCAATGAATATCGAATTGATTTAAAATTAGCTGTTTCTTAAAAAATGTTTTTTCATGAAACTATATTTTTTAGCTAATTATCTACAAATCAATTGTTTTGTCGGTAAACTGTAATTTTTCTATATCCGACAAAGTATTCACGCCGTCTCTGTCGTTTATTTTGTCTGTAACGGTTGTAACTCCGCCTTTTGTTTCAACAGAATATTCCGAAGAAGCTCCCGAAAAAATTACAGTATTTATTCCGGTATTTCCTGTTATGTTGTTGTCCAATTCATTAACTGTAACCGAATTATCGTTATTTCCCAAGAGAGTAATGTCTTTTAAATATCTTGAATGATGCGTATAAGGTTTAGAATTGTCAAATTTCAAAGAAAAATTGCCGTTCAAACTTGCATCAATACGAGCATTGTAGGTCAAATACGGGTGCAAGAATTTGTTATTCATTAAAGCATATCCTTGTGGGTCGTCGGTTGGCATATCTTCTCTGCTTTTGGCAACATAAAAACCCCACATTCCGTTTGTTTCGCTTTCCGTAAACGCACCCCAAAGTCCGTAATAGCTATCAACTACCGAAGCCCAATATTCTTGACTCAAACTATTTTCTTTTGTCAATTCTGCTATCCAATCAGCCTGTTCAATTCCCCACAAATTATTTGTTAAAGCATTTTGTTGGGCAGCTCTGATTTCTGCCTGATAAGCCGGCAAAGCCCCCGGAGTTCCGTTAGCTCCGTCTATCCCAATTCCGTTATCGTGAACAAAGTGCAGAATTTCTTCAAAAGTTGCGTCTCTGTGTTCGTAATTTTGATTCATATACCAAGAGCCTCCTTCTACTTGAATTTCGTTTTGATACAGCGGTTGCCCCGTAACTTGATTACCAACAGGATTACTGCCGTCATCTTGTCCATTCAGCAGACACAAAATTGCATTATTCTCAGCTATTTTATTTGCCACTGCCGATTTGTCGGCTCCATATTCCGACCCGGGATAATTGGTCAAATAAAATTCCAAAACGCTTCGGCATCTGATTATTTGTTCGTCGGTCAAATTCGATTGTGCTACAATGTGTATTACGCCTCCGTTTGGTGTTTTAACTTTTGTATAACGATTAAAGTTTTTTCTGTAAACTCTACTCAAATCTGACGGTATTTTATTACTAATACCGGTTGGAGTTATTACTTCTTCTGTTGGTTTTTTACACGAAACCATTACTAACATGCTCAAAGCTAAAATGCTGAGCGATAAAATTGTTTTATTCATATTGGAAATTTTGTTATAATCAATAGATAAATTTTAACTGTAAGTATAGTCAAAGAGTTCTATTTATCTTTGTAATGTCCCATTGCAGAGACTACATATACAGTTACAATATTTTCATTTACCTTATAAATTATTCTGTCTTTTGAGTTTAAGTGTCTCGACCAAAAGTCTGATAATTCGTATTTTAGTCGTTCGGGATTGCCTGTTCCCGTATATGGGTGCTCGGATAATTCAAGTAATATTTTCTCAATTTTTTTTGAGCGTTGCTTTATTACCTGATTTAATATGTTTCTTTATATGTTGTTTGGCTAATTTTTCTATTTTTATTTTAAACTTCCCCATATATCATTTACATCTAAAGTTGTATATTCTGCTCGTTCTTCCGCTTCTTTTATCATTTTTACAAATTCAGGATTATACGGAGATTGCTCTTTAAATTCTTTATTATCAGACTTCTCCGTGATTTCGACAAAATTTAAAGACTTCAAAAATTCAATTAAAGTTTTTGCTTGTTGAGTGCTATTATCAAGTTTTAGTGTATATTCCATGATAGTTTTTTTATGAGGTTAATTATTTTGAATCTCATTCCTGTGTTACAAATATATATAATAATGTGTTAAATTTCAAATATTTATAAACGCATATTTTAAAAATTAATAGGCAGTGTAATCTATTTTATAAGCAATTGTAAGCAATAGAGCAGTATGCTTGGATTTTATTTCGTAATTAAATGATATTTTTCAATTTCTTCTTCGGTCATCCGGTGGATAGAATCAGCCGGTGCCGAATTGATAGTAAAATAGTAAAAATCTTCTGCTTCTTGTTGCGAAAATCCCACCGATACATAATATTTAATGTACGGTAAATGATTTGCGTGTCCTACCGGAAAATCCGTAGCCGTTTCATTTTTCCCCGACCAAGAATGAACTCCTATTTGGCAATTTTTGCCTTTGGTTCGTTTCGTGCCGGCAACAAAAAAATCAACACCGCCCGAAGCTATCATTCCGTTGTCTAACAAATGAACATGTATACCTTTATCGTGTACTTTTTTGGATAATACTAAGTTTGTTTCATCATCTAACGAGCCACCACATTCTCTAATATTTATTTTGCTGATATTTGGAAAACGTGTTTCTAATTCATTAAAATGCTTTAAAGTTTTACGTCTTATTTCTCCGTTCATTTCTACTGTTGTGCCATCTTCAAGTACCTTAAAAATCCCAAACTGATTACTTTCTTTTTTTAAAATATTACAACTAAAAACGCTAAATGTTAAAATAAGTATTCCTAAGATTTTAATTTTGTTAGTCATATTTATTGTTTTTATGGGTTTATAAAAAAAAATACCTCAGTTTAATCACTTTTTGTAGTAATTAAACTGAGGTATATGCTCTTGCATAAGATTTTCAAAATACAACTTCCTGTTTCTTCCTCAGTGTCAAAGTGTATTTTACAGAATGAAAACCATTATTTTTTAAAGGTCTGCACCTTAAACTTGATGCAAATATAATATTTTTTTTCTCCCTCTCCAAATATGAGAATTGAAAATTTAACACATCAAAGATAATAGTTCGTTGCTTTTTTATAAGCAACTGATAATTATGGGTGTAGTGTTTGTGGTATGCCTTTAAACTGTCTTATTTTCAGCATATTAGGTTTTAAATTCTCAAATTTCAAATTTAGTTTATTGCACTGCCAAACATTTAGTTTGTTCAAACTTGCTTTGTCGTGTTTTTTTGTGTAACTTAGCCCACCAAAAAAGTTTTGGCTCACTGTTTATAGTTATTTTAAAACTTATTATTTCAAACTACTTCACTCCTTATATCATTTGCACTTATAAATGGTATTAAAGCCAAAACGTTTCCTGTAATATAGAGCGACATAACAGAAAAGTCAAATGAAACACCCACGGCTAAAAGTTTTTAAACCCAGAAGAGCGTGATTATGGGGACGGAAGACCGAAGACGGAAGACAAACTCCCGACTTCTCGTTTTCAACTTCCCACTAAAATATAAAAATATGAAAAAACTCACTTTGATAATTATAATATTGTTTTCTTTTAAAGTTTATTCGCAAGAAAGAAAATTTCGTCCTATATTATGGACGCAACACGAAAAAAATACAGATGTAGCCGGTATTTCGGTTGGCTTTTTTCAAACAGATTATAAATCAAGCAACCACTTAAATAGAACTTTTGGACTTAGAATTGTTGCTTGTCCTATTTCGCCTTTGTATTTTTTAGCGCCCAATGCCCCTATAATAACCGGTATAACACAAAAAGTTTATGGTATAAATATTACTTCAGGAACTTTTGAAGCAACTGATGTTCACGGAATTTCTGCAACAATATTTTTAAATAATCTAAACAAGGTAAATGGAATTTCTTTTGCAGGTGTGGGTAATTCTATTCAGAAAGGAACCGGACTTTTTATATCGCCGGGTGGAAATAGAATTATAAAAGGAAACGGAATTACTATTTCAGGAATGTATGGTACATATACTCAGAATTTTAATGGATTAGTTATTGGCACAACCAATTACGCAGAGACCATTGAGGGAGTACAAATTGGAATTTACAATTCTTCTAAAAACTTAAAAGGCTTTCAAATTGGATTGTGGAACAAAAACCAAAATCGTTCTTTTCCTATAATTAATTGGGCTTTTTAACCCGAATTATGCGTTAGAACTTTGTAATGAGCATTCAAATTACAATAAAACAAGAATTTACAAAACTGATGCATAGCACCGCTATGGTGAAGTTTTGTAAATTAACGGAGTGCCTTGTTTTGAAGTAATTTGAGTGCGTAATAGATTTTTTAATGCATATTTGGGGTTTAACTCAAAAATACTTGTTAAATTATGAGTTTACATATTGATATTCAGGGGATAGGAGAGGTGTTAATTAACCGTATAACCAAATGGAGTTATTAACATTTTAGTTGAATGTTTACAAGTTTTTGTCAACTGATATTATGAAACATCAAACTCTTAACTCTTATACCTACGATAAGCTCTATTTTTCCAATGTATCTCCCTGCCGATTAGTCCGCCCGACACCGATAAAATTACATAAAAAGGATAAACAGGTATCCATAATAAATACCAGAAAAAAAGTTTTGTTTTTTTAAATCGAATAAATGCTTGTAAAACAAGTATACTGTCGGGTATTATTTTTAAAAGGAAAAGGCTTAAATTTATTTGAAAAAATATAGGTTCAACTAATGCTACTACTGCTGTTAAAATAAGCGACAAATTCATTGCAAAAACAATAACACCCGTAGCAGTTGTTTCTATGTCGGTATAACCCTTAAATTTTGAAACCCAACGGGTGCGTTGTTGCCAAAATTGGTTTAAATTACAACTCGCTTTAGTATGTATACCGGCTTCATAATCAGCAATAAAACTTACAGCTTGCGGCATTTGTTTTTTTATTGAATGCAGCAAAAACATATCATCGCCGGAAGCATAATTTTCATTTAGGTCGCAATTTCCTTGGCGTTTAAAAACCATTCCGGCTCCGTTGCTTAGTATAGGCATACCCAAGCCTGCCGAGCCTGCTGCCGATGCCGTTAGGCTCATAAACTCAGCAGCTTGCAGACGTTGCCAAACAGATTTTCCCGAAAAAAACACAGGTAATAAAAGAAGTTTGCAATTTTTTGTTTCAAACGCAGTCATTGTTTTTTTCAGCAATGAACTTTCAAAAGTAACATCGGCATCGGTAAACATTATGTTTGGGTGTTTGGCACGTGCTATACCATATTGCAAGGCTTGTTTTTTTCCGTGCAGATTTTCAGGCAGATGAAATAGCTGTACATTGTTTTGATTTTTGATAAAATTACTTACCATTTCAATTCCTTGGTCGGTTGAATGGTCGTTTATTAAGATAAACTCAACTTTATCGGCAGGATAATTTTGTTTTTTTATAGAAGCAAAAAAATCAGGCAAGTTATCAGCCTCATTGCGAAAAGCTGTAATCACCGACACATAAGGCAAATCGTCTGAGTTGATTTCAGGTATTTTGCTGTCTTGGGTTGTTTGCCAAAAGCCAATTGAAAACAAGGTTATCATTACGGCGTATAGCAGTCCGAATGTAACCGAAAAAAGCATTATAAGCGAAAACATATTGATTTTCTCAGCTTTTATTTATGTTACTTGTATCTTGCGCCGGATTAAATTCTTTTATTTCAAAATTTGAAGGAACTTCAAACATACTGTCGGGCAAATCAGGACTTTCTTGTAATTCCACAGCTTCGGTTTTTATGTGTATGCCTTCGTCTATAAATTCAATTCGCATAGGTATATTTTTCCATACCGAAATAACTCTGTGTGCCGTATTTCTTATTTTCATTGAATAAATAGTACATTCCTTGCCCAGAATATTCTCGGTTCCGGTTTTATTAATTTCATACTTGGTTCTTATTTTTTGAGGTATATTGTCAAAATCAATATTTTCAATATTTAATACGCTGTCAGAAGCCTGCGGTGGGGGCATTTTAGAACCTGATTTATTATTCATATCTAAAATATATAAATATCCGTCTTTTGTAAATTGACGCGAATGGCTCTCGTGTCCCATATAAGCTGCTTTGCTGTCGGTAATTTTCAGGTTACCGTAATCCTTAAAATATAAAACAGACTCTGATTGTACCCCCATGAGGTCGGTAGAATATTTCACCTTAGCCTTTTCAATTCCATAATATTTATGTTTTGGGCTTTGCGATTTATCCGTATTTTGCTCGGAATTACATGATATTGAAAAGATTATAAAAGTTACTATTAAAATATAATATTTCATGGCTTTTAGTTTTATACAACATTGCATTAATTCAAAATTTAATTCCCTGATATTTACTTCGTATTTGTAATTGTTTGATTATTAGTTATTATTTTTTAGCTTACTGAAGTGCTATCATGAATTTGGGGCAAATATATCATTATATCGGGTAAATTTAAAAGGTAAAATTTAAAAGTTATAAATTAAACCTATTGAATATAGGAAAAATAAACATAAATTGATTGTATAACCAAATGGAGTTATTGATTTAGGCTTTTAGTAAATATGTATATATGTTGTATTAGTCTTTTATTTTTAAGACTTTACAGGATAACAAATATTTTTTTACCGCAAAGTTCGCTAAGACTTTTCGCAAAGCTCGCAAAATATACATTGAATTTCTTCTTGAAACCTTTGCGTTCTTCGCGCTTTCTGCGGTTAGAGTTTTTATAAACTAATATTTATACGCCTAATTCAATGGAGTTATTAATACCTTAGTTCAATGTTTACAAGTTTTGTCAACTTATTTTATGCGACATCATTTTTTTACATTTTCCCTTTAAAATTATCTCGTTTATCTATGAAATTATTCATTTAGTCAAAAAGCAATATTATATTGAAAATGAGTTATAATAAAGCATGTATTATAATAGAAAGAAAAGTCATATCTTATATTTTGGTTAATTAGTCAAAAGACAGTTTTATGTAGTAAAAAGATTTCTAAATTTGCGTATTGAAAATGATTTAATTAACCTCAAAATTTAGAAAAATGAGAAAACACTTAACAAAATTCGGCTTACTCCTTTTCTTGGGAGTATTTTTAAGTAGTGCTTTATCTGCACAAATGAATTACCAACTTGATATTGTTGGCACGCAGGTAAACTCTAATAATGCAGGCGACCTTTCTGTAATAGATGGAGTTACAGGAATAGTTACTTACGATTATACAACTAAAACTCTTACGCTTAACAATGCAACTTTATCCGCATCAGAATTTCCCGGTATTTCGAATACAGGCATTGAAGATTTTAAAATTATGTTAATCGGTTCTAATACCATAAACGCAAGAGGCGGAATAGAAATTGTAAAAAACACAGAAATTAGTGGAACGGGATCTATTTCTATTACCTCTACCCAAAGGGAATGGCCCGGAATTTACATATTAGCACCATTAACCATAAAAGATTGTAGCGTAGATGTTGTAGGTGAAGCATATGGAATTGCAGGCTATCGCGCGCAATCGGGTACAAAATTAATAATTGACAATGCTACCGTAAAAGCTACAGGAACAATGATAGCATCTATTTCAGATATAGCAAGCCTAACTCTTAATAGTTGTTCTCTTGTTTCTCCTGACGGAGCAGCTTATGATGCAAGTCTATACGGCGTAGCAATTAATAATGAATTAGTAAAAGAGCAAGTTGTAATTGGACAGGAATACAGACTTAAAATTGCCGGCACGCAGGTAAATTCTGCCAATGCCAACGACCTCAGTGTAATAAACGGTGTTAGCGGTACAGTAACTTATGACAATGACACCAAAACACTAACGCTTGATAATGCAACCATTAATGTTACATATACTGGTTTAAGTTGTATCCGAAATGAATTAATTTCAGATCTTAAAATAAATTTAATAGGTACAAATACTATTAGCAACAATAGCTTTGCACTTTCATCTATAATTATAAATGAAGATACAGAAATTACCGGCACAGGAAGTTTAACAGCTAACAATCCAAATAATGGAGGTGCATACTTATATAAAAATAAACTAAAAATTACAGGAGGATGTACCGTAGAATTTTCCGGTAAGTCAGGAATTTCAGGACACAGTGATAAGGATGCTATTCTTGAAGTAGATAATTCAACTTTGAAAGCTACCGGTGTAGAAAACGGTTCTATATATGATATTGGAAACCTTGTATTGCATAACTGCCTCATCCTTTCGCCTGAGGGAGCTACTTTTAGTTTGTTTAGCGGTGCTGTATATGAAAATGGTATTGTAAAAGAACAAGTTGCAATTGGACAAGAGTATGGTCTTAAAATTGCCGGCACACTGGTAACTTCTGCCAATGCCAACGACCTCAGCGTAATAGACGGCGTTAGCGGTACAGTAACTTATGATAATGATACCAAAACACTAACTCTTAATAATGCAACTATTAATAAAAACAATGCACCATCTATTCATAATAAATATATCTCCGATCTTAAAATAAATTTAATAGGTACAAATACAATTAGTAGGAATAGTCCTTACTCCTGTATGCTTGTAGACAGGAATACAGAAATTACCGGAACAGGCAGTTTAACAGTTAACAATCCGAGTGGTGGAGTTGCACATTTAGCTAATAAAGAATTAAAAATTACAGGCGGTTGTTCAGTAGAGTTTTTCGGAAAAAAAGGAATACGAGGAGCAAATTTACACACTGCTTCTCTTGTGGTAGAAAATTCTACTCTAAAAGCTACCATAACAGAAACTCCGTCTATATATCATATAGGAAGCCTTACTCTCAACGATTGTAAAATCACAGCTCCGACAGGTGCTGCTTTTGATGAAAATTTACACGGTGTTGCTCTTAACGGCAGTTTAGTTACCGAACAAGTTATAATAGAACCTATCGAAAAATACGAGCTTGAAATTGCCGGCACTCAGGTAACAGAAGAAAATGCAGACGACCTTAGTGTAATAGACGGCGTTACAGGCACGGCAAGCTACAATAATGCTACAAAAACCCTTACGCTCAATAATGCAACCATAGTAGCAACAGGTAATGACAATTGTATTTTTAACGACGGTATTGATGACCTTAAAATTAAACTTATTGGTAACAACTCACTTACTTCCTTTAGTTCTACTCTTTATGTTAGTGAATATAATGGTGCTGAGAATACTGAAATTATCGGCAATGGTAATTTAAATTTAGAGAGTACTGCTAATGAAGCAATTTACCTGTATGAATCACACCTAAAAATAAAAAATGGCAGTTATATTGAAGCCCTTGGAGCTACCAAAGGTGTAACCGGATACGGAATCTATACTCATCTCGAAATAGATAATGCAACTTTTAAAGTTCAGGGAAACAACGGCTCAATAGATGATATGGCAGACCTAACCCTAAATAATTGTAAAATTATTTCTCCGGCAGGTGCTACCCACAATTCATCTACCGGTGCGGTAGAAAATAACGGTTCTATTGTTACCGAGCAAATAGTAATTAGACCTATCGAAAAATACGAGCTTTACATAGCAGGTGTTCAAGTTACAGAAAACAATGCCGCAGACCTTAGCGTAATAGACGGCGTTAGCGGTACAGTAAGCTACAACGACGCTACCAAAACCCTTACTTTAGACAATGCTACAATTGATGCAAGTGGAAAAGAATCTGCAATAGAAGTAGAAATAGAAGATTTTAAAATTAATTTGACAGGTACAAATGAAATAGACGCAGAAGACTATCCTTTAAATATTTATGACGATACCGAAATAAGTGGTAACGGGTCTTTGAAAATAACAAGCAATGATATAGCAATATATATTACTGAATGTTTGCTAACTATAAAAGATTGTACTATTGAAGCTATTGGCACAAATAACGGCATTACAGGAGAGGCAACAATAAATGATAAATTAAGCATAGAAAATGCAACCGTAAAAGCCATAGGCTCAGATGGTTCTATTATCGGACTTGGAAGTCTTACAATTACTAATTGTGAAATCACAAATCCCGCAGGAGCAATCTTTAATGCAGACCAACACGCTGTTGTCCTTAATGAAGAAATAGTTACCGGACAAATAGTAATTAGACCAATTGAAAAATACGAGCTTCGCATAGCAGGAGTTCAAGTTACAGAACTTAATGCCGGCGACCTTTCTGTAATAGAAGGTGTTAGCGGTACAGTAAGCTATGACAATAATACTAAAACCCTTACCCTTGAAGATGCAAACATAAATACTCCACACGACCACGCCATAGCACCAGAAATAGACGGCTTAAAAATTACTTTCAAAGGAACAAATAATTTAACTTCAGGTCAATACGGAATAGATATTTATAAAAAAACAGAAATAAACGGTACAGGTTCTGTATTTATTACAACCAGTGCTTTCGGAATAGTATTAAATAATAGTCCTTTAACCATAAAAAACTGCACAGTAGAAGCAGTTGGACAAGAATATGGTATTGCGGGCTATAATAATGCCGCTGATAAATTGGAAATAGAAAACGCTACCGTAAAAGCTATCGGTTCAACCGAAGGCTCTATTAGCAGACTCGAAAGCCTCACTCTCAATGCTTGCTCAATTACTACTCCGGCAGGAGCTACTTTTGATGCAAATCAACACGCTGTTACACTTAATGGAGAAATAGTAAAAAATCAGATAGTAATTGAACCATTAGAAACCTACGAACTTTGGATAGCAGGCGAACAAGTTACAGAAAACAATGCCGACGACCTTTCCGTAATAGAAGGAGTTACAGGTACTGTTACTTACAACAACACAACCAAAACCCTTACCTTAGACGGTGCTACAATAGCAGGTGGTAATATAGATGATGCCAATATTTCCATATATTCTAAAATAGAGAATTTAAAAATTTCTTTAATAAATACTAACACCTTAAATGCAACCGGTGCAGGAATAGCTTTTTTGGAAGCTACCTCCGAAATAAACGGACAAGGTACACTTAACGCATTAGGTATGCAGAATTTTGGGATAGGATTTAGTGATTGTAATTTAACTATTAAAGATTGTTCTATAAATGTGCAAAGTGATGGAGTAGGTCTCGCAGGAACAGGTGAAGACAATGAAACATTAACAATAGACAATGCCACTGTAAAAGCCACAGGCACAAATGAGTGTTCTATGGGAGGTTTTTCAGAACTTGTACTTAACAATTGTGCCATCACCGCTCCGGAGGGTGCTGCTTTCGATGCAAATGAATTAGTAGTTATGCTTAATGGTGAAGCAGTAACCGAGCAAATTGTGATTGAACCATTGGAAACCTACGAACTTTGGATAGCAGGCGAACAAGTTACAGAAAACAATGCCGACGACCTTTCTGTAATAGACGGAGTTACAGGTACTGTTACTTACAACAACACCACCAAAACTCTTACCTTAGACGGTGCTACAATAGCAGGTGGTGATATAGATGGTGCCAATATTTCCATACATTCTAAAATAGAGGATTTAAAAATTACTTTAATAAATACTAACACCTTAAATGGAACAGGAGCAGGTTTATATCTTTATGAAGCAGCCGCCGAAATAAACGGACAAGGTATACTTAATTCATTAGGCACTCAATTTTTTGGTATAGGAGCCGGTGATTGTCATTTAACTATTAAAGATTGTTCTATAAATGTTCAAAGTGATGGTATAGGCATAGCAGGAACAGAAACCAAAATATTAACAATAGACAATGCCACTGTAAAAGCCACAGGCACAAATGAGTGTTCTATGGGAGGTTTTTCAGAACTTGTACTTAACAATTGTGCAATTACTGCCCCCGAGGGTGCTGCTTTCGATGCAAATGAATTAGTAGTTATGCTTAATGGCGAAGCAGTAACAGAACAAATTGTAATAGAACCTGTAAGTGGTATTCAAGAAGCTGCAAACATGCTTAGTTTTGAAGTTTATCCAAACCCTGCCGGAAACTTTGTTCATATAAACATTAATGATACTAAGTCTAATGATTTAAAAGTACAAGTTTACGACATATTAGGAAAATTAGTTAAGACTCAACCCATAACAGAAAGAACAACACAATTAGATATTCAGAATTTAAAAAGTGGTGTTTATATTTTAAAAGTGGGTAATAGTTCTAAACGTTTAATAAAAAAATAAGCATAGCTGACAGATTAAAAGGACACATAACAGCATGATTATGATATAAACGGAAGACGGAAGACGGGAGACGGAAGCCCAAATGCTGAGAAGTGTATCCGGTAGACCGAAGAGGGTAGACTGAAAACGGAAGATTGAAGACGGAAGACCGAATACGGTAGACCGAAGACCTGAGACCTAAGTCAAATTTTCAGCTTCCAAATTCCTACTTCTCACTCCCAACTTCCTGCTTCCAACGAAAAACATAAACATGCTAAAAGAAGAGTTAGGGTTTTAAAACCTTAACTCTTTTTTTATGTATATGTAATATACTTTTTTATCATAGTTAGTTACTGTTTTTCCTTAGGTTTAATGTTTTATATAGTAATTTTATATCATATTATTCTAAGATATAATATTGTAAGATAAGATATAATAGCCTAACAAGTGGCTTTTGATTTTATTAAGGCTTGGGTAAGTAGTCTAATAAGTAACCTCTAATTTTCTGAGAAGCTTGCTAACAGTCTAATAAGTAACCTCTAATTTTCTGAGAAGCTTGCTAACAGTTTAGCAAGTAACTTTTGAGTTTCTGAGAAGCTTGCTAACAGTTTAGCAAGTAACTTTTAAGTTTCTGAGAAGCTTGCTAACAGTTTAGCAAGTAACTTTTAAGTTTCTGAGAAGCTTGCTAACAGTTTAGCAAGTAACTTTTGAGTTTCTGAGAAGCTTGCTAACAGTTTAGCAAGTAACTTTTGAGTTTCTGAGAAGCTTGCTAAGAGTTTAGCAAGTAACTTTTGAGTTTCTGAGAAGCTTGCTAAGAGTTTAGCAAGTAACTTTTGAGTTTCTGAGAAGCTTGCTAACAGTTTAGCAAGTAACTTTTGAGTTTCTGAGAAGCTTGCTAACAGTCTATCAAGTAACTTTTAATTTTCTGAGAAGCTTGCTAACAGTCTATCAAGTAACTTTTGAGTTTCTGAGAAGCTTGCTAACAGTCTATCAAGTAACTTTTAATTTTATGAGAAGCTTGATAACAATGTAGCAAGTTATTTTAAATTATAAAAAGTAAGTAATAAAGAGCAAATAAAAGAATAATATCTATAAAATCTATTAAACTCAAATATTTAGAAAGTATTAAATAAACGTTTTTAATATCTTTGAGGTACGGAAAGACTAATTAAATGAAATAAAAACATATAAAACGTCTATTACTATTAAAGGATAGCTCTCTCTAATCTCCCATCTTCATTCTCCCGTTTTGGGTTTTCCGTCTAAACTCCTCTAATCATCTTTGAAAAAAAGCATTTTAAAATTTGATTTCTTATAAAATGTTGTATTTTTACACTATCATAAAGGTAAAGTATACCAATTGGATAAGCAAATAGTTCATTCATAATGAAAAAGGACTATTATAGACATCAAAAATTTTATTAACTCGCTGATGCTATAAGGATTAAAAGCAAAGGCACAAAAACAATATTAGCATGAAAGTATTTAAAACTAATTACAGCTCTCAAGCAGATGTTAAGGTTTGTGAGGTAAACTACGAATCACAATGCGACTTAAAAGTTTATAAAGTTAATTACGAATCTCAAGCCTCAGGCAATAAAGGTCTCTGGTACTTTGTTGATTACGAGTCGCAAGCCGACAAAAAAATATATTTTGTAGATTATGAATCACAAGCCGATTTATTGATATATTTTGTAAACTATGAATCGCAGGCAGGCTGGAACAAATCCGGTAAACAACATCTTTTATAGTGAATGCTGAGGCACTAAAAGTTTATTTTTTAGTTAGAAGTGGGAAATTGGAAGAGAGAAGAGAGAAGAGATGCGAAAAATTAGTTTATAGACTAATGTCTGAAATATTTTTATTATTTTGCTCATTATTTTTTCATTATCAGAAATTAAAATTAAATACATTATGAAATTTAAAATTATCAGGACTACATTTTTATTTGTAATTATATCCTTATTAGTTAATTACAAAAACTTGTATGCGCAACAGGGCGATACAACTTTTATACAAACATTTGAATTTGAAGGCTATCCGCCCATGCCGGGTTGGAACTCGCCCAAACAAGGATTTTTTGATTTTTCTGCAATAGACGGAAAGACGTTTAATAAAGTACTAATGTACTACACCCTAAAATGCGACAATACGCAATCACCTGCATGCGGAGAATGGGATTACCTTACGCACGCCAAAGTAATGGAACATACGGGACGTGGCGAAGACCCAAATTTCAATATCGGTGGACCGAGCGGTTACACGGTAGATAATATTTCATTTATGAACGACGTATCGTGGAATTATAAAAGTCGTTTTGAAAAAAGTATAATTTGGGACAACCCTACTGAAGTGTCTACCTATCAAATAGGCACAGGTACTGTCCCTATGACTATTTCTAATTCCGACGGAAGATATATATTCCTCTTCACAAAGGATGAACTATCAGCGGCAGGACTTATGGCAGGAAATATTACAGGACTTCAATTGGATTTTGCCAACGCAACCAACGAAACTTTAAAAAACTTAACCATAAGAATAAAGCACGCTTCGGTTAATCAACTTAGTAACAATGTTGACACCACAGGCTTTACGACTGTATATGCAAAAAATACAAAAATAAATTCAACAGGCTGGCATGCTTTTGATTTTTACAAGTTTTTTAATTGGAACGGAACATCAAACATATTGGTTGATGTTTATTATTCAATAGAAAATGAAAACTCACAGTATACATTAAACTGCACAAAGTATATAAGAAATGTTACTACCAACGCAGAAAGTGATGATTATTTCTTTTATTTTGAGGGTGCAGATGTTATTCCCGTACGAAAAGAAAATTTTACAGGTATAACAAATGAAATAACAATCTCTTTCTGGCAATACGGCGACCCCGAAATACAACCACAGAGCGATTATATTTTTGAAGCTAAAAACGCAACAGGCGACAGAGTTCTGAATGTGCATTTACCTTGGGATAACGGCTCGGTATATTGGGATGCAGGAAATGAAACAGGCTACGACCGAATAGAAAAACCAATGACACCGGAGCAATACAAGGGACGTTGGAATCATTGGGCTTTTACCAAAAATGTTAATGAGGGTACTATGAAAATGTATCTTAACGGCGAGCTGTTTCATAGCGAAACAGGAAAACTAAGAACTATTGATGTAATTGATACTATGGTGATAGGCAAAGGTCTATCAGTTACCAACCCCAGACATTATGACGGTGCAATAGATGAGTTTAGAGTTTGGAACAAGGAACTCGACCAAGCCACCATACAACACTATATGAAGCGAGAGATTAATTATGTACACCCGAATTACTACAATCTGAAGCTATATTATAAATTTAATGAAGCAAACGGCTATACAACGAAAGAAGAAACTTCCGGATACAACAGTAAACTGTGGGGTATACCACAAAGAAAAAGTTTTAATGGTAAACGTTTCAAAAACTTTAGCTCTACAATACGAAGACCTAATGTGAAATTTAATAGAAACACCTCAAATTTTACTTTGACTTCGGAACTTGTGGTTGATTCTTTCCCAAAGGGACAAATTATGATTGAAAAATACATACAAACTGACCCTGATGTTAAACCTGTTTTAGATGAAACATTGTATGTATATCCCACTTACTATAATAACTACACTTACGACAGTGCGGGAAATGCCATCGACTCAGTGTTAGTAAGCCCTGATGAAACATTGGAACTCGAAATGATAGGCTACAACACAAGCGACCCTGCTGATGAAATTCTTATCCCATGGGAGATAGGGCGTTTTATTACACCTTACGGCGGTGGTTTAGATTTAGGCGAAGAAGGTTGGACGTGGATATATGACGTTACTGATTTTCAACACCTCTTGCGTGGAGACAATGTAGAAATAAGAGCAGGTAATTTTCAAGAACTTCTTGATATGAAGTTTGCTTTCATAGAAGGAACGCCACCCAGAGACCTCATTGAAATAAAGAACGTATATTCAGGCAATTATTTATTAGATACTTTTGATGAAGAAGTTGTACCTAAAACCATGAGTTTAAATTCGGAGGCAAAAATGTATTCTGTGAAAACAACAGTTACAGGACACGACTTTGGTGAAGGTAACAATTGCGGAGAATTTTGTCCTAATACACACTCAGTTACAGTGAATGGAACAACGGCAAAAAGCTGGGAAATAATTACTGAATGTGGCGAAAATCCGCTATTCCCACAAGGAGGTACATGGTTCTACGACAGAGCAGGTTGGTGTCCCGGAATGCCTGCCGTAACCCAAAATATAGATATTACACCATATATAAGCGATACCGACACCGAAGTTGATATTGATTACGACATAACTCACGACCCTTACGGTAACTATGTTACGGAGATATTTCTTGTGCAGTATGGTGATTATAATTTTGTGAATAATGCCTCATTGGAAGAAATAATTTCACCGAGCAATTTTAATCTGAACAAACGTTTTAACCCAATGTGCGGTAAATCTCGTATAAAAATTAAAAACAACGGAGCAGCACCACTAACAAGCCTGCATATAGACTACGGAATTTACAATAACGAAAATGCAACTTACGAATGGACAGGGAACTTAGAATTTAATGAAGAAGAAGTAATTATACTTCCTCCTTTGGGATATATGAACTATTTGAATAATTCAAATCAGTTTTACGTAGAAATATCCGAACCAAACGGCGAGGCTGATGAATATGAGTATGACAATTCAAAAGTTTCGAGTTTTGAAATAGTACCTTCATACCCGCCTGAATTGGTTTTCAGATTGCGAACAAACTCTCGTCCCCAACAAAACAGATACGAAATATACGACATCGAAGGCAATTCAATATTCTCAAACGAATTAGAGCAAGCAAATACAGTATATTCCGATACATTGACATTTCAAAAAGGCTGCTACGAATTTGTGATTTATGACACACAAGGAAACGGTATGAACAACTGGCCCGAAGGAGATGGCAACGGTGCAATATTAATTCACGATAAACAAGGACCTTTGTTGAAGTTTATGGAAAGATGGTTTGGACATTCACTTCGACAAAGTTTTGCAGTGGAAGCTGATGTTGCTGTGCCGGAAATTGCTAAAAGCGATTTTAATATTTGGCCTAATCCCTCAAAAGGCAGTTTCCATTTCAGACTCCAAGACCTTAACTCAAACAAATTTTACTTAACGGTTTATAGTCTTACAGGTAAAACTCTTTTTTCAAAACAATATACTAAAGAAAATACAAGTGCCTATAATTTAGACCTTTCAGCTTTACCCGCAGGTATATTCTCCGTTAAAATTATAGCAGGAACAAAAACATATCATCAAAAGATAATAATTCAATAAACTAACTACCAATGACTTTGTTGCATGGATAAAAATACGATGTAAGTGTTTTTATTGTAATTCATTGATTGTCAGTAATTTTATTACTATCGTGAGGGCTTCGCCGTTCGTAATTTGTAATTCGTAATTTGTAATTCGTAATTGAATATTTGTAATTAATAATTAAACTAACTTTATAATCAGTATTTTAGATACTAATTAATCCATGCAACAATGTTACTACCAATTATAAACTAAAATGTTTATAACTAAAACCCGATGGTAGTTTAATTAACACTTTTATCATTACTTTATAAAATAAAACAATGAATATAAGTAATCACTAAACAAAGAAACACCCTATATTCAATAGATTTAACCCTATTGGATATAGGGAAAAACTTTAAACCCTAATTATATATTAGAGATTGCTTTAACCACTAAATTCAAAATCATGGAAAAAATATATTTCAGTCCGGGCAATGAATGCGTAGACGGTATAATAGAAGCCTTAAAAGAAGCTCGAAAAACAATAGATATTTGCGTTTTTACTATAAGCGACAATCGCATAGTAAATGTTTTGAAACAAAAAAAGAGCTTCTATGTAGACATACGCATAATCACCGACAACGACAAACGTTTTGATGCAGGCTCAGATATTGAAGAGCTTGCCAAACAAGGTATCCCCGTGCGTGTAGATAGAACGGATGCACACATGCACCATAAATTCGCAATAGTAGACTGCAAAGTTTTGATAACAGGAAGCTACAATTGGACACGAAGTGCGCGCGAGCGAAATTATGAAAACATTGTTATAAGCGATTCAAAAGAAATGGTGTCTGAATTTAAAGAAGAATTTAAACGCCTTTGGAAAATTATGAAACCACTTAATTAGAACAGCTTTAAATAACTAAATAAAAGTGAAATAATAGAATAAATACAAGAGATTTATTACTTTTGTAGGCATATTAAATCACATAAAAATTTAAAACATGTTAAACAAAAAAGTAGAAAACGCTTTAAACGAGCAAATAAATATAGAATTTACTGCCTCACATCTATATTTGGCAATGGCTTCTTGGGCAGACAAAGAAGGTATGGCAGGAACAGCAAAATTTCTTTACGCACATTCCGACGAGGAGCGTGAACATGCACTCAGACTGTATCATTATGTAAATGACAGAGGCGGACATGCTGTAACACCGGCTTTGGAAGCTCCTCAAAAAAACTACGAGAGTTTAGACAGCGTATTTAAAGCAATTTTGGAACATGAACAATATGTTTCCGAAAAAATAAACGACCTGGTAGGCGTATGTATGCAAGAAAAAGATTTCACAACCAACCAATTCCTGCAATGGTATGTAGAAGAACAGGTTGAAGAAGAATCATTGTTCAGCACCTTGCTTGGCAAATTGGAAATGCTCGAAGGACACAAAGGAAAAACCTATCTGTTCGACAAAGAGCTGGAAGCAGCAGCAGGTAGTGAAGTAAATGAATAATAGTTTGTAAATCAAGAGTTATAAACTTAGTAAATAGAATAAAGCCTCATTTTTTCACTCATTGAAAAAATGGGGTTTTTCTGTATAATTTAGTTTTTAACCCGAATTACACATTAGAACTTCGTGATGAGCATTCAAATTACAATAAAACAAGAATTTACAAAACTGAGGCATAGCAACACTATGGTGAAGTTTTGTAAATTAACGAAGTGCCTTGTTTTGAAGTAATTTGAAGGCGTAATAGATGAGCTAATGCGTATTTCGGGTTTAATTGTTAGAATAATTTTAGTCTAAATGAAAATACTTTATGAATTGACAGATGAAAAAAATGAATACACTGTTCAATTATTATCTGATAAGATACGACGTTTGTATAGATTTGATGGTAAAGTTTTCACGGAGGAGTATTCTTTTGAACAAATTTTTTCAAAATATTATATAAAGTTGTTGTCGGTAGAAAATAACTATACTATATACAAAAAAATAGTAGAACATATTTCACCTGATAATTGGGATACCAAAGCATATAAAAGATGGCTTTTTTGGAAGTATATTAATAACGAGTCAATTCGCGAAGATATATTTTTGCTTGACGAGGAAGACCCTGAAAGCATAAATCATTGTTTATACAAGTCAAAATTTGGTTTTGCTACCTGCTGGGTGAACCTTGTAAATGAGATGAAGCTATACAATTGGCATTCATTAGACAATTTCTTTTTTCATGGACCCGCCATATCGGGTGTTTCCTTTAAAGATAAAGTTAGTCTTAAGCAAGAAATATTTGACTGTCTGGGAGATACTCAAAAAAATATTACACTAAACGACGGATTTGTTTTATTTGATTATGACCGAATAAAGGAATTAAAACTTCAAAGCTCAGATGAAAAAGGATACTATTATTTTGAAATAAAAAAAGGGAAAGTTAGTTACGGCGGAGGACCGTACGGTAATAAATGGGAAGGAAGCGGTGGTTCGTTTTCGGTAGAGTTTTTATATTATAACATGTATGCTATTCCCTTGAGGTTTAAGTATAAAACAGACTATATAAAGTCAATTTTAGAAGATGCCATAGTTTAGAAACCTCGGAGGTAGGTAATAATTAGCTTAGCAAAGTATTTAGCTTTCTTGCACAGTACTTTGTTGCCCAATACTTTGTCAAACAGAAAACTCCGAGACTAACGCACTGACAATTATTTATTTAAAGCTCGAGCAATAAGGTGCTGTATTTTCCTGCTTATTAGTTCTTTGTAAAAAGAATAACTACCTGTTGATTTCGTAAAATCGGGCTTAAAAAACTCAAAAGTTGTGTTTCAATACAAATTTTGAGTTTTTTTTTATATTCACTTCAGAAATATTTTTAATTTTGTCGTAATTAGAAAAAAATAAGCATACACACAATGAAAATTTCCTACAATCAATTAAAACAATATATCAACTTTGATAAAACTCCGCAAGAAACAGCTGCAATTCTTACCTCAACGGGTTTAGAAGCAGAGAGTAAAGGTAAATTTCAATCTACCACTGTAAACCTTGACGGAATATACACAGCAAAAGTTTTAACCAAAGAAAAACATCCGAACGCAGACAAATTAAGCCTTACCACCGTAGATGCAGGCGACGGAAAAGCTATACCCGTAGTATGCGGTGCACCCAATGTAGAAGCCGGACAAAAAGTTATTTTAGCCAAGATAGGCAGCAAAGTACAAATCAACGGCAAAGAGATTGAGATAAAAAAATCAAAACTACGCGGCGAAGCATCCGAAGGAATGATATGTGCCGAAGACGAAATAGGCTTAGGCAACTCCCACGATGGCATTATAGTCTTACCCGATGACACCCCCATAGGAATACCCGCCAAAGAATATTTCAACTACGAAGAAGACGACATCTTGGAAATAGACATTACCCCCAATAGAGGCGACGGAACATCGCACATAGGAGCAGCAAGAGATTTATACGCATATCTGAAATTTAACGGCGAAGAGGTAAATATAACCAAGCCCTCGATAGACAAATTCAAGGTAGATGATACAAGTCTTACCATTCCGGTAGAGATAGAAAATACAGAAGCCTGCAAACGATACACAGGACTTACCATTTCAGGCGTTAAGATAGCCCCATCGCCCCAATGGTTGCAAAACAGGCTCAAAGTTCTTGGGCTTACACCTATTAACAATGTAGTTGACATTACAAATTTTGTACTTCACGAAACCGGACAACCCCTCCACGCCTTTGATGCCGAAAAAATAACAGGCAATAAAATTATCGTGAAAACACTACCTGAAGGCACTCCTTTCGTTACATTAGACAAAGCAGAGCGAAAACTCACAAATCTTGATTTAATGATATGTAACACCGAAGAGCCTATGTGTATAGGCGGTGTTATGGGCGGTTTAGAATCGGGTGTTTCAGCCGAAACGCAAAACATATTTTTAGAAAGCGCCTATTTTGATTCTGTCTTCATACGCAAAACATCAAAGCATCACACCCTACAAACAGATGCTTCATACAGATTTGAACGCTCAACCGACCCCGAAATGGTACTCTATGCTCTAAAACGAGCTGCTCTCCTAATACAAGAGATAGCAGGCGGTAGAGTTACTTCTGAAATTCAAGATGAATACCCAACACCTTTTAAACCTGCTGTAATAAAATTGCAATATGCCTATGTTCATAAACTTATAGGTGTGCAAATACCAAGTCAAGATATAAAAAACATTTTGTTGAGTTTAGAATTTTCGATATTAGAAGACAACGAAAATACCCTTACAGTGGAAGTGCCTTTATTTAGAAGCGAAGTTACACGTCCTGCCGATTTAGTGGAAGAGATTTTGAGGATATACGGATACAATAATGTACCCGTTGCCGAAAAAGTTAATGCGCCTGCCGCCTATATGCCCAAACCCGACAGAAATAAATTGTATAAACTAATGGCAGAATTTCTTACCTCACGAGGCTTTGCCGAAGCCATGTCAAACTCACTTACCAAAGGCGAATACTACGAGAAAATTTCAGGCTTCAATTCCGAGAACTCAGTTGAGATAATGAACCCATTGAGCAAAGACCTCAATGTTCTACGTCAGTCGCTCGTAACAGGAATGCTCGAAGCTGCTGAACGTAATATAAATTACAAAAACTCCGATATTCGCATGTATGAATTTGGCAAATCATACCGGTATAACGCCGGCAAAAAAGATTTATCGGCTTACTCCGAAAAAGACATGCTGGCACTCATGCTTTGCGGTAAAAAACAGCAACAAAATTGGCGTGATAGCGAAACAAATTTTAGCTTTTTTGAATTAAAATCAGAAATAAATAATCTTCTGCAACGTCTGAATTTTCAGCCGGACAGCTTTGAACTGACAGATACGGAAAATCCTATTTTTGCCTATGGAATTGATTGGAAGTTAGAAAAAAAAACAATTATATCAGGCGGTTTGGTAAGTAAAGATATAAGGAAAATATTTGATATTGAACCCGAGATTTTTTATGCAGAAATAAACTGGGAAAACTTATTGAAAAAATATTCCACTCGAATAAACTTTAAATCATTGCCCAAATATCCGGCAGTGCGTCGCGATTTAGCTCTATTGGCAGACAAATCGGTTAGTTTTGCCGACATTCGTAAAATAGCCGTGAAAAATGCAAAATCGCTTTTGGTTCATACCGACGTATTTGATATTTTTGAAGATGAGAAAAAACTGGGTAAAGGCAAAAAATCTTACGCTATAAGTTTTATATTCAGAGATGATAATAAAACTCTGAAAGACAAACATATAAATAAAATAATGAACAAAATAATGTCCGATTGCGAACAAAAACTTTCGGCAAAAATAAGATAACAAATGGAACTCAATTTAAAAAACCCCATTGCATTTATTGATTTAGAAACCACCGGAACAGATGTGGCTAATTCCAGAATTGTAGAAATATCTATACTAAAGGTGTATCCCAACCGGAAAGAGGAAGTACGTACAATGAAGATTAATCCGGGCATTCCTATACCGCCCGAAACCACTGCCATTCACGGTATTTCGGACGAAGACGTGAAAGATGCGCCTACCTTTGCGCAAGAAGCAAAAAACATAGCAGACTTTATTGAAGGATGCGACTTGGCAGGTTACAATTCAAACAAATTCGACTTTCCGCTTCTGGCTGAAGAATTTTTGCGTGCCGAAATAGATATTAACCTGAAACGCCATAAATTCATAGATGTTCAAGTTATTTTTCATAAAAAAGAACGTCGCACCCTTGAAGCTGCATACGAATTTTATTGTAATAAAAAATTAGAAAATGCCCATAGTGCCGAAGCAGATATTAGAGCCACCTATGAAGTGCTTAAGGGACAATTAGAAAAATACGACGACTTGGAAAACGACACCGAATATCTCTCTACATTTTCATCGCATAACAAAAATGTAGACTTTGCAGGGCGTATAGTTATTGACGAAAACGGCAAAGAAGTATTTAATTTTGGTAAAAACAAAGGAAAACCGGTAGAATGGGTTTTAGAAAATCAGCCCGGATATTATGAATGGATGTTGAAATCTGATTTTCCGCGACATACGAAAAAAGTTTTGACCGAAATAAAATTAAGAAAATTCGGATATTAAAAAACCGGAGGAAGCATGAAAATAATATGTATTGGCAAAAATTATTTGAAGCACATAAAAGAGCTAAACGGTAAAGATATACCGAAAACTCCTGTATTTTTTCTAAAGCCTGAAACGGCTAAATTGCTTAATAATGCCCCATTTTTTTATCCCGATTTTTCTAAAGAAATTCATTATGAAACAGAATTAGTACTGAAAATAAACAAAACGGGCAAATATATTGAAAAAGCCTTTGCACACAGGTACTATGATGAAATAACACTGGGTATAGATTTTACGGCTCGCGACCTGCAAAGACAATCAAAAAATAAAGGCTTACCTTGGGAAATTGCCAAAGCATTTGACAGTTCAGCTCCTTTCGGTAAGTTTATTGAAAAAAATAATTTTCCGGACATTAACAATCTCAATTTCAGACTATTAAAAAATGGCATTGAGGTTCAAAAAGGAAATACCGGCGATATGATTTTTGATACAGACACTATTGTTTCTTATGTGTCAAAATTTTTTACCCTTAAAACCGGCGATTTGATTTACACCGGAACGCCCGAAGGGGTGGGGGAGGTTGCCATAGGCGATAGATTAGAAGCATTTTTAGAAGGAGAAAAAATGCTTGATTTTGAAATAAAGTAATTTTTTGAAATGAAAGTAGGATTGTTTTTTGGCTCATTTAACCCCGTACACAACGGACACATGATGATAGCAAATTATATGCTTGAGTATTCTGATATTCAACAATTATGGTTTGTTTTAAGCCCACAAAACCCTTTCAAAGAAAAGAGTAGTTTATTGTCCGGTTATCATCGACTTGCAATGTTGGAAGAAGCCATAAAGCATCAAGAAAACTACCGAGTATGCGATATTGAATTCAAACTGTCATTTCCTTCATATACCATCAACACCTTAGTTTATTTGAGTGAACGATATAAATCAACCGAATTTGTATTATTAATGGGTGCTGATAATTTAAAATCTTTTCATAAATGGAAAAATTCAGAACAGATTTTAGAGCAATACGAAATAATGGTTTACAATAGACACGGTAGCGAAAACTTGTCTTTAAAAAATCATCCGAAAGTGAAATTTTACGATGCCCCACGTATTGAAATATCCTCAAGTTTCATTCGTCAGGCAATAAAAGAAAAAAGAGAAATTCCATATTTTATGCCACATGCCGCATACCGGTATATGCGCGATATGCACTTTTACGAATAAAATTATGACAAATAAAATCATGTATAAAGTAATTTTAGCGGTATTTACTTTTGCAACTATTATCTTCTTTAAATCGTGTGCGCCAAAAGTAAACCCCGAAGAAGAAATTATACGTTGTAATCCCGATGAGGTCAGCCATATAGTATTGGAACAGTATGGTTTACAAACCGAACTGACCAAAAAAGAAGATGGTAAATTTGTTGTAAACGGCAAAGAACCTGCCGATACTTCGGTTATGGCAAATTTACTGAACTTGCCCTCTCAATTGATGATAAAAACCATTGCTCCAAATTCAGAAATTGACTCGTTGCACGAATTGTTGGAGGGACACGGTTTAACAATAAGTTTTTTTAATAAAGATAAATTGCTATGTTCTTGGCAAACAGGAACTTACTCAATAAAATACAAAGCCTTGCCGCTTACAAATACAGGTGCTAAAGCAGTGTTTTATACGGAGCTCATAAGTTCTGAATTTAAACCCGATAATTATTTTGAAATAGACCATGATTTTTATATTAATAAACAAATTCTTGATTTAGAGTACTTTGAAATAGCATGTGTTACATTAAATTACTATAATAAAGACTCCTTACAAAGTTTTAAATTAGAGGTATTTCCCGATTCTGCTGCATTGTATAATTACAATAAAGAATTACAAAAAAATATAAACTTAAAAGCAGTTGGACAGTATATTAATTACTTTAAAAACATAAGATACTATCAAAGCGATACAAATTTATCCGACAAATCACAAGACTCTATAATACAACTAAAGCCTTTATATTCAATAGATGTAGAAAGTACTACCGATAAATTAACCTCACTGAAAATTTACCCGATAAAAGATACCGCTAATAATTTGAATAAGCATGAAGCTTATCTGCTTTTAAATAATAAAAAACCATTACGTATTATAAAATATTATGAGTTAGATTTACTTACCAAGTCGCCTGAGTATTTTTATATTTCAGATTAAGTTATTTTTTTTTGGGGGGATTGAAACATGATAGAAAAAATAAGCGTATATTTGCAAAAACAAAAAATATACAATCATGGAAAAAACTTATAAAGCCGAGCCGTATCGCTATCTGGCTAATGCAAGAGAAATATTAAGCACAAAAGCTAAAAAACAAGGCAAACTTTACAGCGATGCAAAATACGTCCGTATGGCATGCAATACCGCTTATAGCGGTTTACTTCTTGCTTTGGATGATTTATTTGAGTACAAAGGAATAAAAGCACCTAAAAAAACAGGTCGCCCGCGAGCAGTTGATGTAAAATTTTATCGTGATAACATTGCTAAAATGAACAAAACAAAGCTAAAAGAATTTAATGAAGCTTATAATTTACTGCATTTATACGGTGGGTATGATGGTTCTTTAGCGGTATCAGTTTCACAAGATGGATTAAGTTTTTCGACCTCAATAATAGACTGGATTTACAATACCCAAATAAAGTAAATCATTATTTATAAACATATTACTACATTTCAGAACTTATTTTTTAGTTTGGGTTTCAGTTATAAATTTATTTTTTTACATTATAATAAAAGTATTTTCTATATCAAGTTTTTTAAAACAAAACAAAAATATTTTTTACTTAAACCAAAGGTTCTGTTTTCATCCTTATTTTTTACAACTAAACACAGTTTAAAAAAATAAGTGTATATTTGCAAAAACAAAAAATATATAATCATGGAAAAAACTTATAAAGCCGAGCCGTATCGCTATCTGGCTAATGCAAGA
>PDWJ01001615.1_pt1 | contig 27083 bp, 30 predicted proteins | sample 1430881 | NCBI WGS metagenome assembly PDWJ01 (sample SAMN01162460, study PRJNA174530) | Oral metagenome, whole genome shotgun sequencing project. | biome: Marine environment; feature: Marine mammal; material: Swab sample of the gingival sulcus; isolation source: swab sample of gingival sulcus...
TTAGAAACTGAGTCACGACCATTCTTAGTAGAACCAGCTCCTTTTTTACTAGAATGCAATTGCAGATTTAATTTTAACATGCTAATCCTCCTTAATTTCAATACTAACGAATTCAGGATATTCATCTACTAAATTTTGTATGCCGACTTCATATACTAATAAAGCGTCTCTAGCTCTTTTAGCATCATCTTCATTAACAAACTCTAATATAAATTTTCCATCATCAATTAAAATTTTTGTTTCTATTCCTAACTTATATTTTATCGCATTTGCTACTGAATAGTCAAGAATTGATACTCCAGCGCAAATAATGTCATAGCCTCTTTCGGCACTATCTGAATGTCCAAGCGATTCATATTTTATAATAAAATCACCTTTTTTATACAGATTAACTCTAATCATTACACTAATATTTCTTCAATTTTAAGCTTAGTATATGGTTGTCTATGACCTTTTTTCTTACGGTGATCTTTCTTAGGTAAGTATTTAAAGATTACAACCTTTTTAGCTTTACCTTGCTCAAGAACACTCGCAACTACTTTAGCGCCTTCTACTAAAGGACGACCAACTTTAAGTCCTGATTCATCACTAACAGCAAGTACAGTATCTAATTCAACTTTATCGCCTACTTCAGCATAAAGCTTTTCAACTTTAACTTCATCTCCAACTTGTACTTTGTACTGCTTTGAACCTGTTTTTACTAATGCGTACATTTTACCTCCTCTAACCTAATCTCGCCTTGTAGGTACGTACGTTTAGACCTACTTAAGTGCGGTTACCCAACTATACTATCATAAACAGTATGAAAAAGCAAGGGTTTTTTGGCTGAATCTATTAGTTCCTAACACTAACATATAATTGTCAGTTTAATAAAATATCTTTGTAATATAAATGTCTAAAAATGAGGATATGCCATATATCAAAAATACTAGATATACTAATCTTTTTCAATACCCCTATTAAGAAAATAAAGAAAAAAGAAGACAAAATTAATAGTATAATAGCTTCTATTTTATAATAATTTATACAAATTGTTTTCCATAAATAGCCCATATTATTTTTGTCAGTTTTGACCTTTTTATGACTAAAATAAAAACTAATCATTTCTGATTAGTCCATTTATTACCAATACTATAGTTTTACTACGTTAATAGCACTATCACCTTTAGCGTTAGACTCGATATCATATGATACCAATTGTCCTTCATCTAAAGAAGCATAACCTTCACATTGTATAGATGAATGATGTACAAAAACATCATTGTTGTCTTGACCAGTTATAAAGCCGTAGCCTTTATCTGAATCAAACCATTTTACTTTACCGTTATTCATGTTAAATCCTCCTACTTTTATATTTTGTAAATACTTCTTAAAGAGAATTAACTTTTTGGTAAAAATCTAAATCCATTTAATAAACTACTTTACATTGTATTCATTATATCCTACTATTCCTACAATGTAAAGGATTATTTAATAATATTTAATTTTATTTCAAATTTTATTTATTTTTCAAGATTTATGCGTTATTTTTTTCAAGCCCAAATGATAACAAAGCACTACCTAACAACGCAGCTAACATAACAAGTATCCACATTGTCAGTGACCCAAAATTTTCATTTATAAATCCTGCTAATACTGGGCCTATCAACATGCCACCTTTTCTTGCAAGAGTGCCTAGAGAGGCTGCTCTACTTCTATTCTCTTCTCCAGCATTATCTAGTATATATGGGTCAAATGTAATTGCTGAAAGTATCTCCCCAATAGTCCAGATAACTGTCGCTACAATGAAAAGGAACGGAAGATCTATAAAACCAAACATACCAAAACCAAGACCATAAAGTATACCACTTGTTATAAGAATAATCTTGGAACTATACTTTTTGCTGAAAACTGTAATCATTGGTGTCAAAGCAAAGCACAGCGCGGCGTTAACAGTTAATGTTATGCTGTATAGTGTAGGACCGTAATCCTCTCCAAAAAGCTCTTTTAATGTAAGAGGAACTCCATAGCCTGACTGTGAAAATGATATAAAGTATAAAAGGTTTACAAGAACGAGAGTTGTAATTATTTTATTGCTAAATATAATTTTAAAAATTGAACTCTTCTTATTATCATCTTTCTTACCCTTACTGACTTTTACATTTTTGATTGCAATGTATAAAAGCCATATTGAAATAAATGATGTCAGAGCATCACCAACAAATAGCAACTGCATGTAATTTTTGTATAACCAAGCAGCAATAAGCGGTCCTACTGTAAAACCTATATTTATTCCTATATAGTTTAAGCTAAACGCAACTCTAACATCTTCTTTATTCACATTATCATATATCATAAGAGAACTTGTTGGAGATTGCAAACCAGCAGAAAAAGACGCTAAAAAGAGTATTGCAATTAGCGCATAGGAGCTCATGAATAAAGATCCAATTAAATATAAAAGTCCATGTATACCATGAAACACTATACTTGTATTTCTGGCTCCAAGCGCATCTACAAAATAACCACTTAAGAATGTACCTAGTATACTAGCTAGAATATTTAGTGATACTAAAAGTCCTATAATAAACTTATCTAAACCAAGCTGTGATGCGAGTATTAATGTAATAAATGGTCCAACAAAACTACCTATCCTATTTAATATAGTTGATAGCACTATAAAGTATATTTCTTTTGGTAGTTTTAAATAACTCTTTAATGAACTCATTTGCTCCTCTCATCTAGTTCCTTAACAAATTTATTATAATCACTTTTGTTATTAATAAATATAATATCCCCATCAAAATTTTCTTCAATTAACTTCATTAACTTAGGTCTATTTTTTCTTTTAAAGCCTATTATCCACTTTAAAAACTCCAAATCTATTTTTTCGTTGCAACCTTCTCCCATATCAGGTCTAGTTTTATTATGATACATAATCCTTCTCTTAATAACTCTGTAGAGGGATAGACTTGTTGGATAATTTAGATATATAAGTGTATCGGCCTCCTTAAGTCTTATATCGAGACTGCTAGAATAATTGCCATCAATTACCCAAGAGTCATTCTTTATAATCTCTCGTATACAATCCTTAAGTTCAGTCTTTGGTATTGGATTCCAATTTGGTCCCCAGAAATAACTATCGATATGATGTACCTTTATATTAAGTTTTTCTCCTATTAATTTAGCCATAGTACTTTTGCCAGAACCACTGTTTCCAAGGACTAGTATTCTCTTCATAAAAATTACCTCAAAATTAATTCTATCATTATATTTAGATTATTACTATATTTTTATGATAAAATAGATATAGAAAGGATGGTTGTATGAGTAAAAGAATTGATATCGATTGGGGAAAACTTAAATATGATTACATAAAAACCGATTACCGTTATATTGCATACTATAAAGATGGAAAATGGGATGATGGACATTTAATTGAAGACGACAAAATAAGTATCAATGTAGGTTCTACTTCACTTCACTATGGACAGGAATGTTTTGAAGGTTTAAAGGCATACAGAGCTAAAGACGGACATATTCAATTATTTAGACCTGATGAAAACGCAAAACGTATGATAAGGTCATGCAAAAGACTGCTCATGCCAGAATTTCCTGTAGATAGATTTGTAGATGCGTGTAAAAAAGTTGTAAAAGCAAATGAAGACTTTGTTCCACCATATGGTACGGGTTCTACGTTATATATTAGACCATTTATTATTGGGGTTGGTGGCAACCTAGGACTTAAAGCTGCAAGCGAGTATATATTCTGCATATTTGTTATACCTGTTGGACCATATTTTGCTCATGGCCTATCTCCTGTAAACTTCATTGTTACTGATTACGATAGAGCTGCACCAAACGGAACTGGTTCTGTTAAAGCTGGTGGGAACTACGCAAGCGGACTCTTACCTAATAAAGAAGCTCATGATAAGGGTTATAGTGGATGTTTATATCTTGATGCGCAGACTAAGACTAAAATTGAAGAGGTTGGGGCTGCTAACTTTTTTGGAATAACTAAAAATAAGGCGTTTATTACACCTAAATCGGATTCAATACTACCTAGTATAACTAAAATATCTCTTATGCATATCGCAAAAGAATATCTAAACTTAAAGGTAATTGAAAGGGATTGTTATATAGATAAAATAGATGAATTTGTTGAAGCTGGAGCATGTGGAACCGCTGCTGTAATAACACCAATTGGAGGTATATTTTACAAAAACAAACTTCATGTCTTCCACAGTGAAAGTGAAGCTGGACCAATAACAAAAAAACTCTACGATATCCTTTATGGCATACAATTCGGTGATGTAGAGGCTCCTAAGAATTGGATATATAAAATTGATTAATGGCAGTTTAAAACTGCCATTTAAAATACTTAAAATATGTAGTTAAAGTAAGTTTACACCAACGCTTTTCCTAATAATTTCACATATACCATTTTTACTCATTTTAGAATAAGTAATTCTTGAGTCACTTACAAATATTGAATTATCAACCCCTTCTCCACTTTGGATAAAATCAACTATAACTATACCTGACACATTCATGGTAATCAGTATTTCAGATATTTTCTTTGAAGCTTTAGAATTAATCTCTTCTATACTCTCTTTAGATGACATTGAATCTACATCAATTACTAATCCAACTTTAGTTTTTTCTATATTGAGTCTAAATTTATCAGATATGATTTCACTTTTAGAATAACAACGAATTCTTTCTTCCAACTCTCTTATAAAATAATCATCTTTTATTTCTTTAAATGGTACTGAATAAAGTTTGATTAGGCTTTTTTCATATAGCGCTTTTTTTTCTATTCGCTCTTTAATCTGTGTTAATTCGTCAAATTCATCTTCAAGTTCTTTATCACTATAACTAATGCTTTCTGTTTTAAAAAATGCATTTAGCCCTAATTTATCTAACCTTTTTATATTATCTTCATCAATATTTTTACTATATCGTTTTCTATCAGACAATATTAGTGAATTTGATTGTATAGAATATTTTGATGTTACAAGTGGCTTTTTACCATCATTTATTTTTATAACTTCAAATACATAGTTTTCACCTATATTTAAATTTTTATCATTTGTAAATGCATTAAAATCACTAGTATTAACAAAAAAACCATTCGTAGCCTTTGATATAACTTTACCTAAATATAAATCACCGACATTGTATTTATTGTTATATAGGTGTATTGCAGAAAGAATTTTATTATCATCAAGTATGATCCTTCTTCTATAATCTCCACATATATATTTTAATACTCTAATCATAACAACTCCATTTTGCTTTGAAAATATCCTTCTTCCTTTAAACTAGTATAATTATTATAACCTATAACAATATGGTCAATCAATTTTATACCAACTATCTCACCCACATATATAAGCCGTCTTGTAATATCAATATCCTCTTTAGACGGCGTACTATCACCTGAGGGGTGATTATGAACTACAATTAAACTTGAAGCCATATTCTTAATGGCATCATTAAAGATATCTCTTGGATGAACAATTACTTTATTGACCGTACCAACAGATATTGTCTTTATACCAATTACTTCATTCTTAGTATTAAGAAGTACGCTAAAAAAGTTTTCTACTTTTAAATTTCTTACTCTATCAACAAATAATTCATATACTTTACTTGGAGAATTTACTTTATCTTTAGCCTTTACAATATTGAATCTAGAGCTAAGCTCAATTGCAGCAACTATAGTTGCCCCTTTAGCAATACCTACTCCATTTAGTTTCATAAGCTCATTTACAGAAGCATCCTTCAATGAACCGGAAAAATGAGCTAGTATGTTTAGGGCGAGGTCAATAGCCGACTTTTCCTTACTACCCGATCTAATAAGTATTGCAAGTAGCTCTGAAGTGCTAAGTGTTTTAGGTCCATATTTGATTAGTTTTTCTCTTGGCCTCTCATCAGTAGGTAAATCCTTTATATTATAGATACGCTCCTCCTTATAAGGATAATTCTATAATAAAGAACTAGTTAAATTAACTATTTTAAAAACATTTCCTTAATGGCCCCTATAAGATAAAAAGATCCAAAAGCTACTATAATATCATTCTCACTTGCAATACATAAGGCTTTATTGACTGCTTTTTTATAATGTTTTTCATTAAACACATTCCCTGTATATCCGTTTAGAGCATCAACTATTAACCCGCTGTCTAACGCTTTATCTGAAACTGGCTCAGTTGCTATTATAGTATTAAAAATTGGGGATATTGTATTTATAGCAGAAACATAGTCTTTGTCGTTATTAAAAGCCACAATACCAATTGCGTTCTTACCATTTAGTAAACTTACGAGTGAATCTTTAAGTTTTTTTACAGCTGGTGGATTATGCGCACCATCTATTATTAATACAGGTGATTTATTTATTATTTCAAGTCTACCCTCAAAAACTATGTTATTAAATGCTCTCTTTATTGAACTTTCTTCAATAGGATATTTTTTTGAAAGCACTTCTATTGCTTTTATTGCAGTAAGCGCATTATCTATTTGATATTCACCTATTAAGTTTAACCTGTATTTACACCCTTTATGATAAAAAATAGATCCTTCTAAATTTGAGGTGTATTTATCTTTGCTATCTGTTAAGTGAACTTTCGCTAACTTTTCTTTTGCAACTTCATTTATAACAGTATTTGCCTCTATATTCTTACACGCATTTATAACAGTACCATTCTCTTTTATGATACCTGCTTTTTCATATGCTATCTTTTCTAAAGTATCTCCAAGAAGATGAGTATGATCAAAACCAATAGATGTAATTACAGAGAGTTCACTGTTTTTTATTACATTTGTTGAATCATACCTGCCGCCAATACCAACCTCAAGTACTGCAAAGTCAACATTCTTTTCCTTAAAATATATAAGTGCAGCAACGTTAAGTACAGCAAATTTGGTTGGCTTTTTATACCCTTTGGATATCATAGTTTCTATTTCACTATCTATTTTTGTCAGTATTCTGTCTAAGTCTTCGTCGCTTATATCATCCCCATTTACTCTTATTCTTTCATTAAACTTTATCAAATGAGGCGATGTAAAAAGACCAACTTTGTATCCTGATTCAGTTAATATTTCACTAATCATAGCAGAAGTAGAACCTTTACCATTAGTACCTGCTACATGTATAAATTTTATTCCATCTGTAGGATTATTAAATTTAGAAAGCAGGTAAGAAATGCTTTGTAAACCAAGCTTCCTACCTACTTTGTATTCTTCATATGAATGATTATTAATCTTCATCTACACCTTAGTCCTTACAACTAATACCTTTTCGTTTAATTCATTTAGCATTTCCTGATATTTAGCTAACTTTTCTCTCTCAGCATTTACTAACTTTTCAGGCGCTTTGTTGGTAAATCCTTCATTTGCGAGTTTTCCTTCTGCTCTCTTGATTTCAGAAGTTACCTCTTTTATCTCGCCCTCTAGTCTTTCTAATTCTTTTTTATAGTCAATAAGATCATCAAGAGGAAGTGATAGTGTCATACTATCAAGTATTATACTTGCAGAATTATCAACTTCGCCTTCAGTTTTAATAACTTCTGTTATCCCAGAAAGTCTATAGAAATAATCTGCATTATCAATTATTCTAGTAGCATAACTATCGCTTGCTTCAATAAATAATCTACTTTTTTTAGACATTGGAATTTCCATTTCAGCTCTCAAGTTTCTTATTTTTCTAATTGCTTCCATGATATCTTCCATCATATTTCCAGTCGTATCAATATTTCTTGACTTTGGCCACTCTGCAACAATAAGGTCAGTTTGGATTCCAGGAATAGCTTGATATATTTCCTCAGTTATAAACGGCATAAATGGATGAAGTAGTTTTAACATATCTTTAAGCACAGTAACAAGAATTGCCATCTTTTGATTCTTAACTGTCTTATCATCGCTATAAACACCGTGTTTAGATAGCTCAATATACCAATCACAGTATTTATTCCAAACAAATTCAACGACCTCATTTGATGCCATACCTAGTTCGTACTTTTCTATTAACTTCGTAACATTTTCAGTAGTTTTATCTAATTCTCCAAGTATCCAAATATCAGCGGTATCAAGCTTTTCATAATCTATTTCAGGCTTACTGTCATCTAAATTCGATAAAACAAATCTAGATGCATTCCAAAGCTTATTTGCAAAGTTTCTAGCACTCTCTACTTTCTCAATAGAGAATCTTGTATCACTTCCTGCGCTTATTCCATTTACAAGCATAAATCTAAGTGCATCCGCACCATACTCATCGATTATATCAATCGGATCTGTACCGTTGCCAAGAGATTTAGAAACCTTCCTTCCATATTTATCTCTAACTATACCATTTATTAGAGTTGTATGGAAAGGAGCTACTTTCATTTCTTTGAGCCCTGAGAACATCATTCGAGCAACCCAGAAGAATATAATATCATATCCAGTAACAAGTACATCTGTTGGATAGAAATATTCTAATTCCTTTGTTTTGTCAGGCCATCCAAGCGTAGAAAAAGGCCAAAGTGCAGATGAAAACCATGTATCAAGTACATCTTCATCTTGTCTAACATTATTGCAAGAACACTTTTCACATACCTTTACCTCTTCTCTAGATACATTTATATGTCCACACTCATCGCAATAATAAGCAGGTATTCTATGTCCCCACCATAGCTGTCTTGATATACACCAATCTCTTATGTTCTCTAACCAGTTCATATATGTCTTAGTATATTTCTCTGGAACAAACTTCATATCACCATCTAATACACTTTTTATTGCAGGCTCTGCAAGTGGCTTCATATCAACAAACCATTGATCGCTGATCCTAGGCTCTATTGCAGTATCACATCTATAACAGTGTCCAACATTGTGATCGTGTTTTTTAATATTAACTAAAAAGCCTTCTTTCTTAAGATCTTCAACTATCTGCTTTCTTGCCTCTTGTCTATCAAGTCCTTCATATTTTCCACCACGTTTATTAATCTTAGCATCATCTGTAAATATATTTATAAATTCAAGGTTATGCCTCTTACCAATTTCATAGTCATTTGGGTCATGTGAAGGTGTTACTTTAAGTGCACCAGTACCTGTCTCAAGGTCAACATAATCATCACCTATTATAGGTATTACTTTCCCTACTAGAGGAAGAACAGCATTTTTACCAATTAAATGCTTATATCTAGAATCATTAGGGTTTACAGCAACAGCTGTATCACCTAACATAGTTTCTGGTCTTGTAGTAGCGATTTCAAGGCTTTCATCCATCCCTTCAATTGGGTAGTTTATGTGATAAAAGTTTCCATTTTCCAACGCATGATCTACTTCAGCATCAGATAACGATGTCCTGCAATCTGGACACCAATTAATAATCCTGTTGCCTCTGTAAATAAGTCCTTCTTCATACATCTTTATGAATACTTCTTTTACAGCCTTATTACAACCTTCATCCATTGTAAAACGCTCTTTATCCCAGTCACAACTATTTCCCAATTTTTTCATCTGAGATACAATTGAGCCACCATACTCTTCTTTCCATTTCCACGCATACTCTAAAAATTCTTCTCTTGTTAAGTCTTGCTTAGTTCTGCCTTCATTTTTATTAATCATATCAAGTATTTTAACTTCAGTAGCAATAGAAGCGTGGTCAGTACCAGGTAACCAAAGTGTTTCGTATCCTTGCATTCTTTTCGTTCTTATAAGTATATCTTGTAATGTATGGTTTAATGCATGACCTTCGTGTAACCTACCTGTTATGTTTGGAGGCGGAAGGACTATTGTAAACGGTTCCTTATCCTCATTTACCCTTGCTTTAAAATGTCCTTTTTCCATCCACATTTTATAAATTCTTTCTTCAAAATCTTTTGGATTATAATTCTTTTGCATTTTTCCTCCTATAAAATAAAAAGTCCATCATCCCTAAGGGACGAAAGACCGTGGTACCACCCTAATTCCATTGCTGGCTCTTAAAATAGCTATATAGCGCAACCTATCTATTCTAAAAAGCTACCTTCTGTTTACACTACTTAAGGATTTTACACCAACTACCTCTCTCTTTGAAGCGTTATAAACATACTCCTCTTTTATTATCGAACTTGTAACTAGTCTAATATAGAATTGAGCAATTGTCAATATAGCGATATTGCATTTATCACTATTGTTCTTCAATATTACGTGGAATTGCCAAGGCGCATATTAGATACAATAATCCACCTGTCCCATATATAAATATTAAGGCTAACCAAATCACTCTAACTATTGTAGAGTCTATATCAAAATATTCTGCTATACCTCCACATACTCCTAAAACTTTTTTATCAGTATTTGATAAATACAGTTTTTTCTTCATAACAATCTTACTCCATATCTTCTTCAACTAGCAGCTTATAACTATCCATAATTTTTCTTAATATTTTATTTTTTGGATTGTATTTTTTAAGATTTATTTTACGAACTGGAAGTACATCTTTAGATGTGCCAGTTATAAAACAAGCGCTCATCTTGTTTATATCTTTTAAGTAAAGATCAGCCTCAATAACCTCATAACCTAGTTCACTACAAATATCTATAACTTTCATCCTTGTTACTCCACTTAGTACATCTTTAACAGGTGGAGTATATACTTTATTACCCTTTATAAAAAATATGTTGCTAGTTGTACACTCATATACCTTTGAATTATTGACATACAAGAGTTCATATACACGTTTTTTTATTTTGAGTTTTTCTGTAATAGCTTTTAGCTCACTAGTATCTAATTTTATATTTGGATTATCTCTCTTGTATTTATAAGTTAATATATCAACACCTGATTTGTACATCCTGTTTTTAGGATATCTGCCCTTAACCTTTGTAAAAGTGTATTCCAAAGTATCTATGTCTATCTCAATTCTTATATTAAAACTCTTATTCTCTGCAAAATGTATTATATTAAAAATACTGTTATAGATTTCATTCATATTCAAAGAAACCTTTTTGTAAAAAATAAGTGAATCCCTAAGTCTATCAATATGATCACTTAAAAATAAAACATTAGAATTTATAACTCTTATAACTTCATATATCTTCATATTTATATTCTATTAAACCGTCCATTCAATCTAGTAATATCCTACTCATTTTCATCTAAATCTTGTTTATCCTCTTTAACTTTAGTATCATCTAACAACTTAAGTGGATCAAACCATTCTGATCCTTTAAAGATAGAAAAATGTAAGTGAGAAGCTGTACTTCTTCCTGTTGATCCCATGTAAGCTATAGTCTCACCCTGTTTAACCAACTGTTCTTTTCTTACAATTAAACTTGTTGCATGCCCATATAAGGAATGATATCCATCTTTATGTAACACCACAACATAGTTACCGTACCCAGGATGTTCTTTAGCTTCTACAACTATACCAGATTTGGTAACCTTAATAGGTGTACCCTGGTTACCTGGAACATCAATTCCATTGTGAAACATTTGCACATGAAATATAGGATGAATCCTGTTACCAAAAGGAGATGATATATCTCTTAACTCAAAAAGTGGCCATAGCCATTTTTCATCCTTGTTAGATTTAACTTTTTCATAAAACTCTGTATTCGGCTTACCATACCTCGTTAAAAGGTCTTCTTCAAAATCAAGAAATATCTTTGCTTCAGCTCTATTTTTTTCGTTTTGTTCCTCGATTCGTTTTTTTTCTTCTTCAGAGATATTTTCAGTTTCCTCGTTTTGTTCTGTTTCTTCTTCTTTAGCATCTAACACTTCTGTCTCTTTTGATTCTTCTTGCTTCTGTTCTTTCTTTTCGTCTTGTTCTGCCTTAGCTTCTTCTTTAACGTTTTCCTCTTTTGTAGCTTCAGGTTTATCTTCCTTCACAACTTCTTCGGATTTACAAGAAAATGACAGTAGTGTTAATAAGACTAAAATTAAAATTAATATTTTTTTCATAACAAACTCTCTATATAAAATGATAAATAAGATTTACAACACAAAATAATAATGTTGCAACTCCAACACTTGGCCCAAAATACATTTCTGACTTCATAGTAATATTATCTTCTTTATTCTTAATTTTATCCTTTACCATTCTAGCAATAAGTATAATTGCAGCAACATAAAACGCTGCAAATCCAATTATTACGGCTGCCTTCCAACCTAGATACAGACCAATTACACCAAGAAGTATAACATCTCCTTGTCCAAAGGCCTCCTTCTTGTAATAAAGTTTAGCAAGTAAATACACAAGTCCATAAAACGTAGCGCCTACAATAAGTCCTAATAAGTGATCTTTAATCGTTAGAGAGTGATTAAAGAACATCAAAATAGCAGCTACTCCTGCAAAAAATATGAACACACTATCAAACATAACGCCATGCTTATAATCTATAAAAGACACAATTGTAATCATACAAAACAAAGAAAAATATAGAATTGCATCAATAAAAGTAGGTGTATAATTATAGAGAAAGACCGCTGTAATTGCAGTATATAGTTCTACTGTCATATACATAAACGAAATCTTACTATCACAATATCTACACTTACCTCTATTAAAAAGAAAAGAAAATACCGGTACTAAATCATAGTATCTTAAGGTATTTCCACACGACATACATTTTGATCTAGAGACAAAGATATCTTCATCATTAGGTAGTCTTATAATAACAACGTTTATAAAACTACCTATTAATAACCCATAGATAAATACAATTAAACTAAGAACCATTCAATTATATCAAATAGTTGAGGATTATAATCTTGTACTGATTCAATGAATTTAACATCAACTACGTCTCCTGATTTTACAATTAGATTTCCATTATAATCTGGAATATCCTTAGTTATTTTCTTTGTTTTATTTTTTTGATAAAAAGCATTTATCTTCTCGTCTTCAAACACAACATCATCTACTGTATTTTTAATTTCTTTAGAAAACTCTTTGTAAAGATTAGCTATATCGTTTGATTTACTATATGAATTACCAGTGTTAAAAGATAGATCTAAATCATGTTGTTTGTAGAATTCAGTATTTTTATCGACTACTGAATCTTTTGTTGTTTCTAATGTCGTATCGATCGTTTTATCAAAGGTTTTATCAGAAGTTGTATCAACTGTTTTATCGATTGTCTTATCAATCGTTTTATCAAAAGCTTTATCGATTGTTTTATCTACATGCTCTATTTTACCGTTATAACCAGTCTCGGTATGAGACATTATTATATCAGATGTATTATCAGCAGGTTCGTATTCCCCAGAAATGATGATAAAATCAGTACCCAGACAAACTATATCGCTTCCCTTAACATTTACGGTATTATTACTAGAATTTACCTTTAACTCTAGTATACTCTTAGTGTTCTTATCAATATAAAAACTAATTAGTTTACCAATCATCTCACCATCAATAGTAACAACTGCATCACCTAAATCATTTACATTTATAATGTTTTCATCTGTGACAGTATACTCGTTAGCTTGAGTAGGATTTAAATTTGTAATAATTGCGTTTGAACCAAATCCAATGATATTTGATTCATTTAATTCGAGCTTTCGATTATCTGAAGCAACGACAATAAATGATGCTATCACATTCTCTTGATGTCTGAATGTGATTGAATCAACAACACCAACAAGTGATCCGTTAGTAATGCTGATAACTGATAGTCCCTTTATATCAGAGTATTTCAACATCTTTCCTCCTTTATTATACTAAAACCCTACTTTTTAATTGGTTCAAAAGGACTGTAATCTTTTTCCTGCCATTTAACCTTTGCAGGTGGGTTTTTAGTAAATCCTTCTTCGCTTTTTGTTGAATATTTTCCAGCAGAATCAATACTATAGAAAGCTAAAACAAAAACTCCATCAACTAATTCGTATTCTTTATTTCCTGTTTCGTCTTTGTCTTTAATTCTTACTGTTTTACCACCTTCAAATTGAGTGGTCATCTCAAATTCATCAAAAACTATCTTTTTTTCATATTTGTTTACAAAATCAATAAACTTCTTCAAATTATCATATTTGCCTCTAATATCCACTTTTACTTTAGTTGCCTTAACATTTGGAGCTAGAATTACAGGCTTTTCCTTTGGTGGAGTTGATACCTTTTTATCATTTTTAGGATTCTTCTTTACAGCGGTACCTTTTTTAGCCTTCTCTTTTTTAGGATTGCCTTTTTTAGGTTTACCTTTATCATCCTCAATAACAACTTTGATATCATTTCTTTCAAATTCTATTTCTTTAGTTACCAACTCACTGTCTTTTACAAACGCATTTATAAGCTTTAAATAATCTCTGTCCTTATACTCATATGAAAAAAATGTCTTTGATTTTTCAGAAATATCTTTCTTTATACTCTCTAATTTTTCTTTTCTTTCATCAATCTTTCTTGCTTCAGCAGTGATTGCAAAGAGCTTTTGATTCAATTCAGTTTTGCTTTGTTCTTTCTCTTCTATTGTAGCTTCATATTTTGGCTTAATATAGAATAAGAAGGCAGATATCAAAACGAATTCTAATAATACAACAACTAATATTTTTTCTCTTTTAGTAAGTTTCATATTTATACCTTCCTATCTTTAATTGAAGTCCATAAAGAACTCAAAATCAATATATATATCTTCTTCAGTTTTAGCTTGTTTAGTTTTATCTTCTTCTACATTAACTTTAATACTGTTAACACCAGGAACTCTATTAGCAAATGATTTCTCTAAGTTATATAAAAAGCTTGGCAAATCATCGATTTTCTCTCTGTCATTAACTTTACCTTTGATAAGTAGTTGATTCTCAATAACACTAAGTGAAACAAAGTATTGTTTTTCAATTAAGCTAGATACAATGCCATCCAATCTAACAGTATCAACGGCATTTTTACTAAAATGTACATTTTCTATCTCATTTATTGACAACAACTCAACTGAAGCCTTTTCTATTTCAGTCTTTAGTTTTCTTGATTCTGCAGCATCCTCAAGAAGCACCTTATCATTTAGTTTCAAATTGATATCATTAATATCATTATTTAAAGCATCAACTTTATTCATATTTTGATATATGAAATATGACATATACGCTACTGTAGCAATAATTATTAGTACAAATAATAAACTTACTATACTAATACTTTCTTTTTTCTCTTTATACGGTTCATGAAAATTAAAATTTGACATATTATTACCCTTTATTTGTTAAAAATTCCAATCAGATTAACGAAACTTCCAACATTTTCCTTATATTCTACACAACTCTTCTTATCATCAACTTTGTCAATACGTTTTACAACTGCCACTTTAGTATCACTAAATTTATTACTTATAATACTCTCAACTAATTTTAGTTGTCCGTAATAGCTATATAATAGGATTTTATCAACAACTAAGTGATTAGATGAACTCTGAGCTGCTATGCTTCTAGAAATATCAGACACTAAACTATCCAACTCTTTATTAATCCTTGAAAATAGCGCTTTATAAGAATTCATTTTCTCTAATGCTTGAGACGGATTAAAGCCTTCATCAAATAAATCATCGTTAGCTAGAACATCTTTCAAGAAATCGCTTTTATTATCATTATATCTGTTAATCATATCAAAACATTCACTAACACTAACTCCAAGTTCCTTAACTAATTCAGATATAAGTTTATTTATTCCGTGATCAACATATGTGCTGTAAACATATTCACCTTTATCATAAAGGTTTATGTCAACTCTACTTTCAGAAATACTTAACATACAAACTGTATCTTTTTTAGGCTTAATAAAACCTGAATTAAAATTCTGAGAAGAAGTGTTATACAGTGATAAAACATTACTTTTAACATCGATAGATTCAATTTTAAGATCTAGTTCATGAGCGAACTCAATGTATGACTCAATTATATTTTTGGGTACAGCGCAGACAAATAAATCTAACTTAGTTTTAACTTTATTTTTCTTAGCCTTTTTACCTTCCACGTTTTCATCAGGTTCATCAATATCCTCAGCAGTCCCCTTTATTGTACCCAACTTCTTATATTGAATCACATAGTCGCTCATGTTAATACTAAGGTAATCTTCTAATTCATATCTCAAAAGGCCTTCAATATCTTTATCTTTTACCTTTTGAATAGCCATCCTTCTCTCAATTATGCTATCGGCATCTATTACAAATATTGCCTTAGCTTTCTTAGGAGGATTTTCTAAAAAATAACCTTGGTATACACTTTGCAACTTTTCGGGGTCTGATACTACCCCATTTTCATAAGAGTCATACGGGGTATCAACCTCATAAAACCTATCTACAGTAATCTTCCTACCTTTTTTTGTAACGTATATCATTTTGCTTCTGTCTTTTTGAAGCTCGAAAACAATATACTTACCATTCTTATTCTTGTACACCATTTAATACCTCTCATCTATTCCTTAAGTTACTCGCTTATAAACTCGTTCTTTTCTTTCAAATATTTTTCAACATCTATATTGAAAGGAGCATTGTAAACTAACAATTCTGAAAACGCAAATTTTCCTGGTCCACCTATTTCTTTTGTGCGATTTCTTATATATGGTGTTAATTGACTATTAGTAGGACTTATAACAGCACCATCAACTCTCATTATAACTCTATGTTGCTTAATTCTTAAAGACAAAGTGTGAACTTTATTGTAATCAAGCGGTGAAGTCTCATATAACATTATTCCTGGCTGATTTGGACCACCAGGTAATTTCGCAGCACAAATGAATTGAAGTCTACCATCTGTTGTAGCTTTAAGTTCATATATATCTCCAATTTGTGGAAAGAACATTTTGTCCTGGGAAAGTAGCTTCGCACTTTCTCCAGGTATAAGTCTAAAGTTCATATATATTGTATACTTATTATCAGTAGATGGCAAGCGACTATAAGCATTTATTAAAGTAATAAATTGTTGCACTCTATTAACGGTTCCAGATACTAATGTCATCTGTATTTTTCTAACTATTGCCTTGCTTATAGGTGCGCCAGTTGAATAAATACTTTTTGGTGCAGAACTTCTACTTTTTAAATTCTTTAGCTTGTTGATAAAAAGAGTCTGACTGAATTTTAACGCATAGCTTCCATCAGATATCATATTTGCATCATAATGAAGCAAGAAATCTGTCATAACAGGAACACCCATAACGTATACACTATCACTAACAAAAGCGCTTCCAACAACACCAAATTTTCCTACCGGTTGAATCTTATATACAATATGTTTACCTAACATATCCGAAGTTGCTTGAATCTTTGTACTATAGCTAGTCAAACCCTTGTAATCAGTAGGAAACGATGGTGCTCTATCTTCACTTCTATGAACATCATCATAATAATCTTTGATAATAGGCATACTAAAGTGATCTTGAACCCCCGTTGCAGTATTAGTTGAAGTTTTATTTGAAACAAACCATTGATAAGCCCAGGTATTAAGATTTGTAGTATCTCCAGTAAAAGTATAGCTAATCGGACCCGTACGTTCTCCTTTATAGATATAATTATATCCACCATTTGTTATAGAATCAACGACAGGTAGATCTAAATCTATAGTCTTACTCGGAACAACACATACTTTATATCTTCTACTAGGGTTACCAGCAAAAGGTTCATCAATTTCTAAGTACTCTACGTTCTTTCCAAACACGGTCTTGCTATTTAAAACTCCAGCTCCGCCCGAAGTCTTAGCGAGCACAATTTTATCTTCAATTGATTTTTGAGTTTTGTATGAATTATCAGTAAAACCCCTCAATTTTATTATATTACTTGTAGAATTACCAAATCCAACAATTAGCGATACCAAAACAATTAGTATTATAACCATTGATATAACTAACTCTACAAGTGCAAATCCCTTTTTATTATTTTTATTTTTCATTTTAAGGCCCCATTACATACCAAACTTCTTTTGCTATGTCACTCCTTATTTCGTCAAAAACTCTCTCAAGTTCTTCATCATCAGTAGCCGGATAGTAATTATCATAAGTTCCGCCCACATTTGTTCCACCGCAAATACCTGCAATTCTGAAAGCTGAAGCTTGACCCGGACCTGTAGCAAAACCTATTACGTACACCTTGTCAATATTTCCGTGATAAGTTTGATATACTCTTTCAACAAAGTCAAATGGGCGATCGCTATATACCCAGCTACCACCAACTAAATCCCATCCAGTTCTTACCCTAACATTTGTCTCGTTTGCTACTGGATAATCCGTAATACTGCTTCCATCTATATAAGTAGAGAAATTCAAAAGTCCATCCGTAAGTAGTACATAGTACTGCTTGTATTCAACTTCTGAGTCCATTGGCGCATCATTTATTGTATGAGCGACAAATCTAAATGAGTCTCCCATATTTGTTGCTCCACCTGGAGTCATAGTATTAATAATACCTTCCATATAAGCTAGATTCGTTTTTAAATCTACTAATCCTGTATGTTCTCTATCTCTGTGATCAAAATGACCCAAACTTGCATCTACAACCCCTATTTCTGATAAATCTCTCATAAGCTTTTTAGATTTATCTTTAAGCACAGCTATTCTACTAAATCCTGTACTACCTAAAGGATCACCCATACTTCCCGAACTATCAAGTACAAAGCCTATCCTAATACGTATACCCTTAGGTATTGGATCTGTCTTATAAGCTATTGCAACTCCTGGCTTATAGGCAGTTTCTCTTGTAAAAATATTATAAGTGTTTGTAGCCTCAGCTTTAGTAGTTAAAGAAAAATCATGATTACCCGTTTTATCTAAATCCGCTAATTCTCCAGACAAATCAATAGACACCATATGGTCGTCATTGCTATGATCTTTACTCAACTTAAGCGTATATTTAGTACCATAATCACTTTGAGCAAGCGATCTCATTTTATGAGTGGTCGAAACAGGATCATAAATATATTGAACAATATCTGTCCCCGCTTCATTTAATCCTATATAATTCCACCCTGGAGTTAAATCAGTAGGTAACCCTGTATAATCATCTTTTGTAACAATAAACGTAACCGTAGCTTTTCTAACTTCAGCTGATATTTTTTGCATAGCATGTCTGACATTTGATTGTATTATAAACTCACCAGAATTAGCATTATAATAATCAGAAATAACGTAAATAACGCCTGCTATAGCAAGTAATAATATTGAAGCAATTGCTACATACAGTACCAACTCGATTAGTGTAAAACCCTTTCTATCTTTCATGTTATCTCCTCTCTTTTCCTTAACGTAATCCTAGTTTTGCTTAGTCCATATTAGCGCCGGATTATATACCGAAACATTTGAAACAATTGTATACGGAACTCCATCAGAAGTTGTTGATACTGACTCGATATGTATAAAATAATTATCAAGTGTCTGCTCTGAACCCTTCCTTTCCAATCTCATTTTAAGATTTACATTTTCTCCATCTATTGTTATAACATCGAGCTTCTCTGCTGATGATGGATTGGTATTCGAACTAATACAGTTTTGAGCTTCCAATTTATACTCATTAAATAAATCTTCTGAATCGACAAATAATGCACCATAAGCCATCTCAACACCTGAAATCGCAAGATAGTGAGCTTTCATTAGCTGAAATTGCTTATAAGCAATCTTCGTATTCGTCGTTACCATGTGAAATGCAGTAGCTAGTAGTATTGAACCAACAAGCATAAACACTATAACAATCGGGAGCACAAAACCCTTTCTATTCTGTTTTCTTTTAATATTAGTTAATCCGTTCATAACATCACCCTTAAATATTCTTAAAAGGGGATAAGAATATCCCCTTCTTTGGTTCAAAATAATTTGTTTTACTATGGAGCCATATTGTACTCAATAGTATCACCACTTTTTAAAGTAGAAACTAAAGTATTACCACTAATTGCATGAGCATCTGTAGTTAAACTAGAAATTCCACCTTCAAAGTAAGTATCTAGTGCAGATAAATCAGCTGGAACATCATTAATTGGATCTGGTTGATTCAATTTCCACATTTGTACCGCCGCAATAAGCTCCCTATGTTCTGCTCTAATTCTTGTGTCAGTAGCTGAGTTTGTAAATGAACCAAATTGCATTAATGCAACTGCAGCTAAAATAGCAATAATAAGCATAACAACTACTAGTTCAACAAGAGTAAAACCTTTTCTTGATCTTCTTTTCATTTTATAAATCTCCTTTCCTTTTCTTATAAAATTAAAAAGTATTTTCCGACATATATATTATAAACCTTCTATTGTACCGTTTTAGCTGCTTGAAAGATTGGCAGCATTATCGCCACAACTAAAAGTCCTATAATAATCCCCATTACAACTATCATAACCGGTTCAACTAGAGCAAGCAATTTATCAATTGAATTCTCTATTTCTGAATCATAATAGTCAGCCGTTTTATTTAACATTTTATCTAATTGTCCTGTCTCTTCACCAACGGCAATCATTGAAATCATCATCTTAGGAAATATTCCCATAGAATTGAGAAGGACGTTCATTGTTTTACCTTTTCTAACACCTCTGTACATATCATCAATTTTGGATTCAATAATAACATTATTAGCTGTTTTAGCAGCCGCTCCTAGTGAATCTGCTAGAGAAACACCCGATGAAAGCAAACTTGATAGTGTTCTTGTAAATCTTGCGGTATAAATATTTATCATCTGATTTTTAATTAATGTAAAATTAAGTTTGAAATTGTCGATAGATTCTCTACCTTTTACAGACTTTCTATAACTCATAAACGCAGCTATTAGTAAAATTAATGTTATTAATATTGCCCACCAGAAGTTCTTAAAGAAATCACTAACTCCCATTACCCATCTAGTAATAAGAGGAAGATCCATTCCTGCATTAGTGAACATATCTGAGAAGACAGGAATTACAAACATCATTATTATTGCAATAGCAATGATTGTAACAACACTAAGTATAATCGGATAAATCATAGCATTCTTAAGCTTTGCATTTATTTTAATCTCTTTTTCATAGTGATCTGCCATTCTGGCAAGAACTTCATCGATTTTACCAGTTTTCTCACCAGACTCTATCATAGTTATAAGTAGAGGAGGAAAAGAGCCACCGGTTAATTTCATACTCTGAGATAAGTTATACCCTTTTTGTATCCATTTAGTCATCTCTTCTAGTACATTTCGAATCCTTATCTTACTTTCTTGTTGTGAATATATATTAAGTGCTTTAGTAAGATTTATACCTGAAGATATCATCGTCTCCATTTGTTTACAAAAAATATTAAGTTCCTTTAGCTTTAACTTATAAACCCTCTGTTTAGACATTGATTCTACAGATCTTTCAGTAGCATTAATCTCTTCTAAGTTGATAACTGATAGCTTCATATCCTTTATCTTAAGACTTGCTTCTGAATAAGTCATAGCACTTATTTCGCCTTTTTGAACTTTGCCCTTTGAATCAATGGCTTTATATTTATAAAACTTCTTCATAATTACCTACCTGTTGAGCCTGGCATAAATGATTGTAGAGTTTCTCTAGATATCTTTCCTTTTCTATATAAGCTGTTTAGAGATGTCTCTAAACTAATCATATCTTGACCCCTACTGTTTTCTATTGTCAAGTTTATTTGTTCTGTTTTACCTTCTCTTATAAGACTTCTAATAGCTGGTGTACCAGTCATTAGTTCAACAGCTACGGTCATCGACTCTTCATCTGCTTTAGGTAGCAATCTCTGCGATATTACCGCTTCAAGAACTATTGAAAGCTGTAATCTTATCTGTTTTTGTTGAGCTGGTTCAAAAACGTCAATCATCCTGTCGATTGAGTTTACCGCACCAAATGTATGCAGTGTAGATAGTACTAAGTGTCCTGTCTCTGATGCTGTAATCGCTGTACTTATCGTATCATAGTCCCTCATCTCACCAACTAGTATAATGTCTGGGTCCTGTCTAAGCGCTGATCTTAACGCTCTTCCAAAACTCTGAGTGTGTGTGCCTACCTGCCTTTGATGAATAATTGATTTGTTATTTTCATGTATATACTCTATTGGATCCTCAATAGTAATTATATTTGCTTTCCTAGTACTATTTATATAATCTATCATTGCAGCAAGTGTAGTAGATTTACCACTACCAGTAGGTCCACAAACTACTATAAGTCCGCTTTTTTTATTACAAAGCTTCTTAAGTGAATTAGGTAAGGATAACTCTTCTATCGTTGGAACATCAGCTGGTATAATCCTTATAGCAAACGAATACCCATTCTTCTGAGAATATATATTACATCTAAATCTCTTATCTGAATATGAAAATGTAAAGTCTACTTCTCCATATTCACTTAAATCGTTCTTCTTCTCAGGTGTTAGAACCTGATTCATAAAATCACCGAAATTATCAAACGTTACAAAGATGTCTTTATCATTTTCCATGATAGTATTACATCTGTATACTGGGTGTTCATTCGTTAATATATGAATATCAGTAGCACCCTTCTCAATACCTCTTCTTAATATTTCTTCAAAAATGTTACTCGAAGCAATATTTTGTTCTGAATTTTCGTACATATCTACCCCTATTACATATCCACATCATAAACAAGTTTATCCATCTGTTTTATCGTTGTCTTTCCTTCTAGTATTAAACTGATACATGAATCCTCTAAAGTTAACATCCCTTCATCCCTAGCATAATCTTTAATCTTATCTACAGATTTACCATTAGCTATCATATCTCTAATTTCTCTAGTCATAATTAATATTTCGTGAACAGGAACCCTGCCACTATATCCTGAGTTGTCACATTTGTTACAACCAACAGGTTCATAAATTTCAACAGGTTGTTTAAGTTTTAGCTTTTCAGTTTCACTCTTTGTAGACATTCTTTTTCTTTTGCAGTTATCACATAGCTTCCTAATAAGTCTCTGCGCAACAACTCCATTTACAGCTGTAGAAACCATGTAAGCTGGTACATTCATATCTACTAATCTAGTCAGTGTACTAACCGTATCATTGGTGTGGAGTGTTGATAAAACCAAGTGACCAGTAATAGCTGCTCTAAACGCTATTTGAGCTGTTTCTTCATCACGTATCTCACCGACCATTACAATATCGGGGTCCTGACGTAAGATGGATCTAAGTCCTGATGCAAAAGTTAGCCCTGCTTTAGTATTAACTTGAACCTGATTAATTCCCTTTACTCTATACTCCACTGGATCTTCAACGGTAATTAAATTTGAATCTACTTTATTTAATTCGGTCAAAACAGTATATAAAGTTGTTGTTTTACCACTACCTGTTGGTCCTGTCAATAATACAATACCTTCAGATGATTTTAATATCTTATCAAATCTATCGTTGTTTACTTCTGAAAGTCCTAATCTATCTCTTGTTAAAATAGAATTGTTTCTTTCTAAAAGCCTCATAACTATTTTTTCACCATGCACTGTAGGTAGAGCCGAAACCCTTATATCAATGTACCTATCGCCTAATTCTAATTCAATACTTCCGTCTTGAGGTTTTCTCTTTTCAGAAATATCAATCCTCGCCATTATCTTTGTTCTAATAGTAACTGGTGAGTGCATATTTATATCTAATTTTAAAACTTCCTTTAAAACACCATCTACTCTATATCGAACCCTCATTTCATCTTCGTAAGGTTCAATGTGGATATCGCTGGCATTCCTTTTAACACCCTGTTCAATAATTGAGTTAACTAATCTAACAATTGGTGATGATGTAACTTCCTGCGCCTCTTCACTCTTCTCAGATTGGTCAAAGCTAGGTACAAATTCCTGTATAGCTCTATTAGCAGCACCACTCTTATCATAGTACTTATTTATAGCATCTTTAATATCATTTTCTTTTGCAAGTGCTACAAATATCTGATGATTTAAGAACAATTTCACTTCATCAACAGCTGCTATGTTCTCAGGATCTGAAACCGCTAATATAATCCTATTATTCTCGTTAAAATTAACAGGAATTACATTATGTCTTCTAGCTACCTTTTCAGGAACCCTATTAACACATTCCCTGTCAAAAGTATGCTCTTTTAAATCAATAATCGGTATTTCCAGTTCAAGAGCTAAAGCGTTAAGATTATTTTCTCTTTCCTTATCTTTATCACCGGAATCAACTAACCCACTCTCAATAAATTCAGTTAAATCAAAAATCTGTTCATCATTCAAATCTTTATCCATATATTGTTCTTCCTTTACTTACATAATCCTATTTTCGAACAAACCCTCAACCAAAATCATTACTATCGTAATGGTTTTCAATTTACATCTAAACCAAAGTTATAAAAAGTTTGTAATTCAATTGAGTAAAATATTATGATTTTTAAAGTAATTAAATGATTTATATATATCAATATCGTCATTGTAATCGAGATGTTATCAATTTTATCTAATTAATAATTCTATTTGTCAAAAAAATATATTGTTTCAAAAATTTTATTTTGTGGTTAATATTATGTTGAATTGTTAAGGTTTTTAGCATCATATATTAATGCAACTTTAAATATAGATAACCTTTCGTTTGTGGTCTTATTATATAACTTAATCCCTAAAGAGTCAACACGTTTTGATATTGTATTTTGTTATTATATTTAATTTTTTTAACATTTAAATAAAATGTATACAAAATCTTATATATGGCCTTAAAATTGTAACAGTTGTTTGCTATAATTTTTATATGAGGACGTTATATTTTCATGTGGATGTAAACAATGCTTTCCTTTCTTGGGAAGCTTCATATAGAGCTTTTAAAGGCGAAACAGAAGACATTAGAAATATACCAAGTGTAATAGCGGGAGATGTGAAATCTAGAAGAGGTATTATCTTAGCTAAGAGTACCGAGGCAAAACGGTATGGAATCGTTACTGGCGAACCACTATACTCTGCTAAGAAAAAGTGTAAATCACTGAAAGTATTCCCTGGCAATTACAGCTTATATAAAAAATGCTCTAATTCTCTTTATTTGGAATTAAAAAAGTATTCTAATAAAGTAGAAGCATTTTCAATAGATGAATACTTTGTTGAAATTTCGGATAAAAACCCGATTGAGCTTGCCTACAAAATTAAAGATGAAATCAAACAAAAACTTGGCTTTACGGTTAATGTTGGTGTAGCAGAAAATAAGCTTCTAGCTAAAATGGCTTCAGAACTTCAAAAACCCGATATGGTTCACACTATATTCAGAGATGAAATCGAGACCAAGATGTGGCCACTTGATGTTGGTGAATTATTTATGGTCGGTAGAAAAACTAAAGCTAAGCTTAACAAAATTGGTATATTCACAATCAAAGATTTAGCACTTTTTGATATTGATATTTTAAAAAGTAAAATAGGATCAAATGGCATTTTAATACATAGATATGCAAATGGATTTGATCTATCACAAATTAATATCAAGGACTCTGGTAAAGAAAAATCTATCGGAAACTCAACCACTATTAAATGTGACATTTTTGATATAAATGATATAAAACTTTACATTTTAGCAATAAGTGAGATGGTTGGTTTCAGAATTAGGGCTATCAATAAGAGGGCTTATACTATTTCTATTCACTATAAAGATACCGAAATGAAAAAGTATAGACACCAAAAAAAGTTAGTTAGACCCACCAGTAATACCACAGAAATATATGACTATTCTGTAAAACTATTTACCGAAATATGGCAAAGTGAAGGTGTAAGAGCTATAGGCATATCACTTAACGACTTAACAGACTTAGATAATTATCAACCATCAATATTTGATCTAGAGCATGAGAATATAAATAATTTAGATGAAACCATAGATAGAATTAGAAATAAATATGGAAACGATATTATAAAGAGAGCTAGTTTTATAGACAAAGACATACCACATATTATTGGTGGTAGCGGTGATACAAAAGAGCAGCTAAAACTAAAGAGTTGGTTATAAACCAACTCTTTACTTTTTATTAACCTTATTATTAAACTTTTCAGAGTCAACTATAAATCTTGTATGTGTACCCTTGCCTATCATCTTTTCTTCATCAAATGCTTCCACTTTAAAGGTAAGCTTTTTACCGTCAATTGCTATTAAAGTCGCCTCGCTTTTTACCATCATACCAACTGGTGTCGCTGCGATATGATCCACGTTTACATTAATACCTACAGTAGAAAATCCTTCTGGTAGTTTACTATCTACTGCATTAAGCGCAGAGTTTTCCATGAGTCCAATCATAAGTGGTGTAGCAAATACTTCTATACTTCCACTTCCAAACGCCATAGCAGTGTCATTATGCTCTACTTTCTTTTCAGATACACCTACTATTCCTACTTCAATGTTAAAATCCATTTTCACCTCACTTAAATCGTTTAATCACTATTCCTATTATTTCACTATAGTCTACATTCTTAAGAAAAACATTACTAATGCTATTATCATTAATTCCTGATAGATCTAAAGTTTTATCATTATTTATTTTTATTATTTCTTTTATCATAACACCGTAAGGTGCTCTATTAAATACTATGTCTCGGCCTTCTTTTATAAAGTATTTAAAAAAAGGCGATTTCATTATTAAAACAAAATCACCATCCAAATACTTATCAGCCATACTATTACCGACAATCTTAATAATCTTAAACATTATATTTTTCTATATACGAGTTCTAAATTCGGAGCATAAGGAGCTTTCGCAATGATAACACTTTCCCCCTTAATATCCCAGAAAATCTCAGCGAATTCATTCACCTTTTTAAGCAGTTCAATCGCAAGCTCTCTGTCTACATGTTGCTTACACTCTGAACCCAACTTCATAATCTGATGAACGATTAAATTTAGCTCAGGATACTTTTTAAAATGCTCTTCTTTTAGAAAATCGCCCCATATAATTCTAATCTCATGCTTAGTCTTTTCAGCATGCTCTTCTTTTGTGCTAACAAGCCTTGATGCCCTATTAGCAAAATCAACAGTCTCCTTATTGTCTTCAAAATGAGAATTAAGTAAATCAACCATTCTAACCACAGTTAAAGCAGAAATTTGAGCAGTTATAGGATCATATATACCACATGGTACATCACAATGAGCACTAGCTTCATCAAATTTATGCTTCCTATCAATTACTTGCAATATCTTTTTCATAGCGATCTCCTCTCATATAATGTTACATCCGTTGAGAACGATTGTCAATTAGCGTTATAGAACACACCCTCAACAAAGCTATCA
>PDWJ01001709.1_pt1 | contig 27073 bp, 22 predicted proteins | sample 1430881 | NCBI WGS metagenome assembly PDWJ01 (sample SAMN01162460, study PRJNA174530) | Oral metagenome, whole genome shotgun sequencing project. | biome: Marine environment; feature: Marine mammal; material: Swab sample of the gingival sulcus; isolation source: swab sample of gingival sulcus...
CGGTGTGTACAAGGCCCGGGAACGTATTCACCGCGCCATGCTGATGCGCGATTACTAGCGATTCCAACTTCATGGAGTCGAGTTTCAGACTCCAATCCGTACTGAGATCGGTTTTCTGCGATTTGCTCGGCCTCGCGGCTTCGCGGCGCTCTGTACCAACCATTGTAGCACGTGTGTAGCCCAGGACATAAGGGCCATGATGACTTGACGTCGTCCCCACCTTCCTCCGGTTTGTCACCGGCAGTATCATCTGAGTCCCCAACTTAATGATGGCAACAGATGACAGGGGTTGCGCTCGTTGCGGGACTTAACCCAACACTTCACAGCACGAGCTGACGACAGCCATGCAGCACCTGTATATCGTCTGCAAGCAGAAAATGTATCTCTACATTCGTCCAATATATGTCAAGCCCTGGTAAGGTTTCTCGCGTATCATCGAATTAAACCACATGCTCCACCGCTTGTGCGGGCCCCCGTCAATTCCTTTGAGTTTCACCCTTGCGTCAGTATATGGCCAGAAGCTCGCCTTCGCCACCGGTATTCTTCCTGATATCTACAGATTTCACCCCTACACCAGGAATTCTAGCTTCCCTTCCTATACTCTAGTTCAACAGTTTCCAGCGCGTCTCCTCGGTTGAGCCGAGGTATTTCACACCAGACTTGCTGTACCGCCTACATGCCCTTTACGCCCAATGAATCCGAACAACGCTTGCCCCTTACGTGTTACCGCGGCTGCTGGCACGTAATTAGCCGGGGCTTATTCCATCTTTAACGTCATCTGGCTGTCATTCCCTACAACCATTATTCCTCCAAATGAAAAGAACTTTACAACCGTTAGGCCTTCTTCGTTCACGCGGCGTCGCTCCGTCAGGCTTTCGCCCATTGCGGAAGATTCTTAGCTGCTGCCTCCCGTAGGAGTCTGGGCCGTATCTCAGTCCCAGTGTGGCCGGTCACCCTCTCAGGCCGGCTATTCATCGTCGTCTTGGTAGGCCTTTACCCCACCAACTAACTAATGAACCGCAAGCTCATCTAAAAGCGAAGCCTTAGCTCCTTTCATCTATATCCTCCCGAATATAGATCGTATTCGGTATTACCCTATGTTTCCACAGGCTATCCCCAACTTTCAGGCAGATTACTTACGTGTTACTCACCCGTTCGCCACTCTCAAGAGGTGCAAGCACCTCTCTACCGTTCGACTTGCATGCTTAAAACGCGCCGCCAGCGTTCGTTCTGAGCCAGGATCAAACTCTCCATAATATAGTCTGCTGACATAAGTCAGCAGGTTTTTTCCTAACTTTTAGAAGTACCATCTTAAATAAAACGATACTTCAGCAAATTCCCTGCAAAGGGAATCTACCATATTCGGCTGCTCCGACATTCTGCATATTTCAGCAGACCCATCGGTTTCACCCAAACACAGGCTCTCTCCATCCCTATTTATTTAAAAGAACAATTTAGTTTCTTTGACAGAGAACAGCCAATATCAGCATTTGACAAACGCATAAAACCGTAAATTCTGATGCAGAAGTATAATACCAATTTGCATTGAAAATACCAAAAAGCCCGGCCGGCAAAACTCATAAATGATTCAGCCTACCGTCAAACATTTTGTCTTATTGATGCGTGATGATGAATATATAGAAATAACAACCAAGTGTCAACAGAATCATAAAAAATATTTTATATTTTTTATGGATTACACCGTTTTAATCTGACCGCAGATTCTATACAAACAATATCATCATTAAAGATTCTCGGCTCATTTATAAATGACTTTATAAAAAATTTACATATGCCCTTGACCGATGTTTTTTTTGGGGTTATGGTTATTTCATGAATTATCCGGTTGTTTTGATAACTTCAAAAGCATACGAACTACTAAACAATCTCGTGTCAGTCGTGGTGGAACTGCCAGTCCGCAGAGGGTGGTCTTTAACCGGATAATAAGGAAGGTATTTAAATCGAAAATACAGGCCTGTTGACGGTTAGAGTCAACAGGCCTTTTTTATGGGGGAATAAAAAGGTGAGCGATAGTGAAAGAACAAACAAGAGGACAGGAACAGACGCGGTTCTCGAAACATTAAAAAACGAGGGAACCGAAGTAATCTTTGGATACCCCGGAGGCGCAACCCTTCCGCTGTATGACAAGATGGAGAAGTATAAAATACGGCATGTGTTATGCAGGCACGAGCAGGGAGGAGCCCACATGGCGGACGGTTACGCGAGGGCAGCCAAAAAGACCGGTGTCTGCATGGCAACCAGCGGCCCCGGCGCTACAAACCTTGTAACCGGAATTGCCACAGCCTTCATGGATTCTTCACCGGTCATAGCCATAAGCGGACAGGTGCCTAGAGAAATGATAGGAAACGACGCGTTTCAGGAAGTAGACATTACCGGGATAACAATTCCTATAACAAAACATAACTACCTTGTTTCAGAACCTGAAGCCTTGTCTGAATCAATTCACGAGGCTTTTTATCTATCATCTACAGGCCGAAAAGGGCCCGTCCTGATTGATATACCAAAGGATGTATTAACAGCAAAATTTAAAGCCCCTTCAAAAAAGCACAAGCCCCCTGCGCTTGAGGGCTACAGCCCGACAATAAAGGGCCACAGCGGCCAGATAAAAAAGGCGGTCAAGCTTATTCAGAACTCAAAAAGACCGCTTATAATTTCAGGAGGAGGTGTTGTAGGAGCCTCTGCCGAAGAGGCCCTAACAGGCCTGGCACGAAAGAAGGGATTTCCTGTCGCGGCAACACTGATGGGAAAAAACGGCTTCCCCAACAGCGATAAACTATATCTCGGCATGATTGGTTATCACGGTACTGCTGCAGGAAATAACGCTGTCCAGAAGGCTGATGTTATTATTGCGGTAGGAACCAGGTTTGGTGACAGAACAACCGGACCGCTGAGAACATTTGCCCCCGACGCAAAGATCATACATATAGATATAGATCCCGCCGAGATAAGCAAGAATGTTCCGTCATTTCTACCCATAGTAGGTGACGCCTCATACATCATAAACTCAATCAACGAGCTGCTGGATGATTCTCCCGTAAAGGGTTCTGCGAAAGAATGGGTGGAGCACCTCCTGCAAATAAAAACCAAAAGCACAAAACCCGCAGACAGCAGCAAAATGAATATACCGCTGATTCTTGAGCGGTTAAAAAAGATAGTGCCTGACCCTATAATGACCACAGACGTAGGCAGGCATCAGATATTCGCAGCCCACCATTTTCCCGTTGACAGAAAAAACTCCTTCATAACATCAGGCGGACTCGGAACAATGGGTTTCGGACTACCATCAGCCATAGGCGCAAAGGCCGGCAGCCCCGACTCAACTGTAGTCTCAATAAATGGAGACGGATCATTTCTGATGTGCTGCCAGGAACTTGTTACAGCCGTTGAAGAAAACCTTCCGGTTATTGCCATGGTCATGAAGGATCAGAGACTTGGAATGATCAGCCAGCTTCAGGACGCATTCTACGGTAAAAGATATAATTACTGCGATCTTGGAACAGTGGTTGATTTTACAAGGGTTGCTGAGGGCATGGGTGCACTTGGAATCAGGGCGGAAAGACCGGAAGACATAGATTCAGCAATAGAAAAGGCCGTTGAATCAGGAAGACCGGCAGTTATCGAATTCATCCTTCACAAACAGGGAAATACCTACCCGATGGTTACCGGCGAAAGTCTTACCGATTTTATAGAAAAATAAAGGAGAAGAGCAGTGAACCATACTATATCCATACTTTGCGATGACCACCCCGGAGTAATGACCCGGATTTCAGGACTATTCTCAAGACGGGGTTTTAATATTGAAAGCCTCACCGTCGGCCACACCGAACTTCCCGGAAAAAGCCGGTTCACCATCGTTGTCAGAGGCGATGACACCGTTCTGGAACAGGTAAGAAAACAGCTGCAGAAGCTTGTTCATGTAATAAAGGTTTGGGACATTAAGAAATCAGATGCTGTTGAACGGGAACATGCATTGATGAAAATAAAGGTAACCCCCGATATCAGGAGTGAGGTTCTGCAAATAATAACAGCCCTGCAGGTAAGAATAATTGACTCAAGCGATACTATCTGGATTCTCGAAATAACAGGAGATACAGATTCTGTAAATAATGCATTCAATCTCCTTGGGGACTACAACATTATCGAATCAATAAGGACTGGTAAGATATCGCTTAAGCGCGGAGAGCTGACAAAATAGAAGGGCGAAAATCATTTACTGCCCAGTATTACGGTCTTAACTGCATCAAAACCAATCTCGCCATCATTAAACCTAACGTAGATGAGAATTTACTAAAATTTAATAGTGTGGTATATATTAGGCTATGAAAGAAACAGACGAGAGTGTAAAGTTCTGGGAACAAAAAACCATTGAGGCGGGAAAAGAAATACTCTTTAAGAGTTTTTCGCGCTTTATCGGAACAAGAAATGAAGGCATGAAAAATCTTACCGGCCTGCTTTATGCTACTGAAGACAATATCTATTTTGAAGATTTTGAAAAATCCTCAATGTTTGATTTTCTAATGAAGAAAAAAAGGGATTATGAAAAATTTATGATGGATTTTCCCCTATCAGAGATAACAGAAATGAGAAGGGTGTCTGAGAGCAGCGCGGAAACCTGCATTAATGGTTCCATCAAAGAGGCAAAACCTCAGGGTAAGATAATGGGATTTTTCAATCCGCCAATTTGGGAAATAAAACTTCAGTCAGAAAACTCGCTATTCTTCGAACTGTTTGAGCCGGATGGACTGGTTAAATTAGTAGGTAAATAATGAAAGAGAATCTGGAAAAAATATTATCAACGGCTTCGGCAGCTGCAGCCGAGGCGGCAAAGATCATCATGGATCTTCAGAGCAGGGCAAAGGTAAATTACAAAGGCACCAACAACCTTGTAACCGAAGCGGACGTAAAATCAGAGGCCGCTATAAGAGAAATAATTCTAAAAACCTTTCCAAATCATTCAATATGTGGAGAGGAAGAGGGCGGTGAAGAAAACCTTAACTCAAGCAACCTTTGGATAATTGATCCGCTTGACGGGACAAACAACTTCGCCCACGGCTTTCCATTCTTTTCTGTTTCAATAGCTTACGCTGAACATGGAGAGGTAAAGATGGGCTACATCCTTGACCCGATTAGAAACGAATGCTTTCACGCTGCAGCCGGCGGCGGAGCATTTTTAAATAATAATCCAATCCATGTTTCTGACAGACCACTTGAACAGGCAATTATAGGAACAGGTTTTTACTATGACCGTGGTGAGATAATGAAAGCTACCCTGAGATCTGTCGAAAAACTTTTTGAAAACAACGCCCGCGGTATGAGAAGAACGGGAAGTGCCGCTCTTGATATCTGCTATGTTGCCGCAGGACGGCTTGACGGCTTTTTTGAATACAAACTCGGAACATGGGATTTTGCCGCCGGAATGCTTATAGTCAAGGAGGCAGGAGGCCTCTGCAATGACGCAGCAGGTAATCAAATGACACTAAACTCAAAGACATACGTATTCAGTAACGGATGCTGTACGGAAGAACTGCTTAAGATAGTCAGATATCCTGAAAAAGATTAGGTGAAAAACCGGAGCCTTTTTTAAAAGCCTGTTACTTTTAACACAACTCCATCACCTGGTCCCATTAATCACTTTTTCTTAATTTTAACAAATTTTCCGCTTTTTATCTCTTTTGCAGAAAGCCTTACACCTGATGCCTTTACGCCCTTTATAAGAAAATCAGAAACAGTAAAAGCCTCTTCCAGAACCTTCAGTCTGGGCTTGGGTTTATAAGAAAGCTGAACCTCTTCATCATCCTTGAGCGATATTTTTAATATACTGCAGCCGTCAGGAACCAGTTCATAGGATTTATCAAGGATGAATTTTTCTATTCTGCAGCGCTTAAGATAGGCAAAGCCGGTTTTTGGGTCCTTATAAAGGATATTAAAAACCCTTTCAGCCATTTGATCCTTATCAGCAAGACCGCAGAACAGCATACCCTTATCAACAAAGAGCTTATCCGGTGTATTTACTACCGAATATACTCCGCTTTTTCTTATAATAAGCAGCCTGTCATAGCCTGAAACATTGAAAAGCAGTTTTCCTGATTTGACTTCAGTACCGAGATATCCGGTCTTATCATCATAGCAGAGGGATAAATTCCGCTGGGCAGCCTCTCTTACATCAACCTTGTCAAACGAAAAGATCTCGGTCTTGCGCTGCTGTTCCTGACTGACATTTTCAAGAAGCTGATCAACAAATGAAACCGCATAGCTGGTTATATGTTTCAGATGGTGGCGGACCTGCTTGAGCCTGTCATTAAGCTGCTGCATCTCTTCACGGGCCTTATTAATATCATAGAGAGAGATTCGGCGGATTGGTATCTTCAACAGGCGCTCAACATCCTCTTCGGTAACCTCACGCTTGATTTCGGCCGCAAAGGGCTCAAAACCCTTTATTACGGTTTCAATAACTCCCCTCTTTGTCTTTTTGTCCTCAATGCGCTTGTAGATCCTTTCTTCAATAAAGATCCGCTCAAGGGTTCTTGCGTGGATCTTATCCTTCAAGCCGCGCTCTTCAAGCTTCAGCTCATCAGTCAGGATCTCAACAATCTGTCCGGCATAGTATTGGATAACCTCTGTGACTGTCATCTGAGTGGGTATACCGTTTTTTATCACAAGCAGGTTGACCGATATTGAAACCTCACAGTCGGTGAACGCATAGAGCGAATCAACAACCTCATGGGTATAGGCTCCGCGCGCAAGCTTTATCTCGATCTCGGCATTTTCGGTAGTATAATCGGTAATGCCCGAAACCTTGATCTTGCTTCGGCGCGCGGCATTCTCGATAGAATTCATCAGACTTTCGGTGGTCGTTCCGAAGGGAATCTCACGGATTACGATCTTTTTAGGATCCCTGGTATCAAGCCTGGCACGGACAAGGACCTTTCCGTTTCCATCAGCGTATTCGCTTATATCAACAAGACCTCCTGTCGGAAAATCCGGATACAGTTGAAAAGATTTCCCCTCCAGACAGGCCTTCATCGCCGAAAGAACCTCTTCATAATTATGAGGCAGGATCTTTGTAGACATACCGACGGCAATTCCCTCAGCACCCTGAATAAGCACCACGGGAATCTTTGAGCGGAAGGCTTTGGGCTCTTTATTTCTGCCGTCGTAGGAATCAACATATTCGGTTATTTCAGGATTATAAAGAACCTTCTTTGCAAGCGGCAGGTTTCGGCATTCAATATATCTGGATGCCGAGGCCGGATCACCAGTCAGGATGTTTCCGAAGTTTCCCTGCTTTTCAATAAACAGATCCTTGTTTGCAAGCACAACAAGGGCAGAATAGATCGATGCATCACCATGGGGGTGATACTTCATACAGTGGCCGACTATATTTGCAACCTTGTGAAACTTTCCATCCTCATTCTCAAACAGAGAATGCAGAATCCTCCGCTGTACAGGCTTTAAGCCGTCTTCAATATCGGGAATAGCCCTGTCTTTGATAACATACGAGGAGTATTCCAGAAAATTACTGTTGAATATTGTTTTTGCGTATGCCATCAGATAAGATTCTCCATAATAAAACTGCGCCGCTTAGGCGTATTTTTGCCCATGAAGAACTCCAGTGTTTCAGGAATATCCTTCATTGATTTTACGCTTACCTTTACAAGCCGTATATCTTCACCGATAAACTGACCAAACTCTTTGGGAGATATTTCTCCAAGACCCTTAAAACGGGTAATCTCTGCCCCTGAAATACTCTCGGCAGCGGCATCCCGCTCCTTATTATTGTAGCAGTAGAGGGTTTTCTGTTTATTTCGTACCCTGAAAAGCGGGGTTTCCAGGATGTAAACATGGCCGGCGGTAACAAGTTCTTCAAAATAGGTCAGAAAAAACGTCATCAGAAGGTTTCTGATATGAAACCCGTCATAATCGGCATCGGTTGCTATTACAAGCTTGTCGTATCTCAGGTTCTCAATATCATTTTCTATACCCAGGGCCATCATAAGATTAAAAAGCTCTTCATTCTTATAGATTGCAGCCTTTGTCTTGCCGAATACGTTGAAGGGCTTGCCGCGCAGACTGAAGACTGCCTGTCTGAAAACATCTCGTGCGGAGACAATTGAACCTGAGGCGGACTGTCCCTCGGTAATAAAGATCATTGACTCATCGCCCTTCTTGTCACCAAGATGGTATTTGCAGTCCTTGAGATTTGGAATCTTAAGCGCTACCTTTTTTGCGGCCTCGCGCGCCTCTTTCTTTACGGCATTAAGCTCTTTCCGAAGCTTCTCATTGTGGATAATCTTGTCTTCAAGCTGTTTTGCTGCCGTTTTGTTTTTATGCAGAAAGTCAACAACCCCTGACTTAACCTCGTTTACAAGCCAGCCTCTGACCTCGGTATTGCCGAGTTTGTTCTTTGTCTGGCTTTCAAAAACCGGATTCTGAAGCTTGATTGCAACAGCACCCGCGAGCCCGTCACGCGCGTCAACACCGGAATAGTTCTTTTTATAGAACTCATTTACGCCCTTAAGAAAGCCCTCTCTAAAAGCACTCTGATGCGTGCCTCCGTCTGAGGTGTACTGGCCATTAACAAATGAGAAATAATTTTCTCCATATGTATTTGTGTGCGCGAAAGCAAATTCAAGCTTATCACCCCGGTAATAACCTATATCGTAGACCGTTGTTTCTCCAACCTCGGAGGCAAGAAGATCATGCAAACCGTTTTTGGATTCGTACTTCTGTTTATTTAAATAAAGTGTAAGCCCGCTGTTAAGATAGGCATAATTCCATATGCGCTGCTCAATGAACTCAAAATTAAAGCTATAATCATTGAAGATTTCAGGATCCGGCACAAACTCCACATAGGTTCCATCAGCCTCTTTCTCAGCCTTGCCCTGACGCTTCTTTTTCAGATTGCCGCGTTCAAATATTGCCTCAAAAAACTTTCCCTCACGGAAAGAAACAACACGGAAGTACTCTGAAAGGGCGTTAACAGCCTTTGTTCCAACCCCGTTCAGCCCCACAGAAAACTGAAACACATCATCATTATACTTTGCACCGGTATTGATAACCGACACACAGTCAATGACCTTTCCAAGCGGAATCCCCCGCCCATAGTCGCGTATCTTAACCCGGTTATCTGCAACACTCACAATAATCTTTGAGCCGTTACCCATTATGAACTCATCAATTGAGTTATCGATAACCTCTTTTAATAGGATGTAAATTCCGTCATCAAGGTTTGACCCATCACCAAGCCTTCCGATATACATACCGGTACGCAGGCGGATATGCTCAAGCGAGCTTAGCGTTTTTATCTTGCTTTCATCATAAGCGGTGGTTTTTGCTTTAGCCATCGAGTATTTTAAATCTCCCCCAGTTTGATTATTAGTTTATCACCTTTCGGGAGATGATTCAAGAAAAGGAGGAGATCTTACTGAACAACAAATACTTACTAAATCAATCTTATAATAAAGCCTTCAGGATTCGCAAAAAGAAATATCACTGGCAATTCAAAAACAATTATCGACCCATAATCATAAACCATATCCTCAAAGCCTAAATCCAGATCATATTCTTCAAAAGATAGTTCAGCCCCATCAATTGGTAATATCTCAAATCCGGAAATATCCTTAAAATCATCAGTCTTATTTACCATTATTCGATATTTTGAGCTGGCCAATAACCCCAAACCTATACTCAAATCTTCATTGGACTCTTCCGATAGAGAATCTATAAATATTTCATAATGGTCACCTATTTTATAAGGCAAAAATGGAATTCTGTTTTTTACATCTTCCGGATACCAGGAATCTGACGGACTGTTTAATTGTGTATTTACTATCATTTCAACCCCTATTTCAGTAGCCGTATTAATATCACGAGCCTCAACAAGGGTATCTCCAAACATCTCTTTTACGTCTTCGCCGACTAAAGACATTTCATCATAATCTACAGTTTCTTCTGAAAAGCTTGAGGCCATCTCAAAAACCATTTTCTGAATTGCATAACGAAGGCTCATATGTATTTGATTGCCATCTATTGATATATACTGGACAATATCAAGACAACCAGTTAATACTAAACATGAAAAAATAATCAGTAAAATCTTTTTCATTTCATCCCTCTTTTTTCCAATTTAATCTCTATATTTGAGGCTCTTTTATAAGAGACTCGAGTATTTTGGACAGCTAATCACTAAATAGTTATTAAATGATAATTTACCAAAAGACTCCACTTACATTCAAGGTTGAAATTAGCAAGATTTCATGGAGAACGGTTAAAAATGGTTTCTCATAATCACCATACACCTAAGTTTATTTTAATCAGATGATTTAGTCAGCCCCTGCTGCAGGCTTTCTTCAGCCTTACAGGCAGGGGGCTGTATCAGGATGCTGTTTTTAAATAATTGCTTTGTCTGTTTGACTATATTATAGACTTCACCTCAAGCTGTTCAGAATCAGCTTCCGTCGCCATGGCCTCATCAGCCGCAGCTTCTTCAGAATCATCCTCACCCCGTGAAGAATCCTTGCCGAAGGTTGGTCTTTTTTCAACATACTCAGCAACAAGTTTAAGCCTTGAATGAGGTTTGCCGTCCTGATCCTCCCATCGATCCTGCTTCAAACGGCCTACAACCCTGACGCCCTTTCCCTTTGAGAAATTAGCCTCACTGTATGCCGCCAATTTTGTCCAGGTTTCAACATCCAGAAATGTCACCTCTTTCTGATATTCCTCACCCTGCTTGTAATAGCGGTTTGATGCTACCGTGAAATTACAAACCTTTGTGCCCTTCGGGGTCTCGGATAAAACCGGATCCCTGACCAGATTTCCCTCAATAATTACAGAATTAACCGAATTCATTTTAGATACCTCTTAAATTTTCTGCGTCCCGGAACAGCTTATATACTATATATACCTAATTATTTTTGAGCTGCTTCAAAAAATGAGAAAATTTTTTATTTATTTTGTAATTAAAAAAGAACTATCCCTGTTTGAGCGAATATCCCGCCTTGGCAAGGGCGGCTACAATCTGATCTTCCGCATTCTTCAGAAACTCCGGGCTAAGTGTTTTTTCGCGGTCAAGAAGCCATGATCTAAGTGTTACAGTTTTTTCTGTTTCAGACAGAGGGTAAACATCAACAATCCGCACATCTTCAAGCTCTTTCAATTTAAGTTTTTTCAGCACGCCAAGAACATTTGCAGACTCTTCATCCTTATCAGCAACAACGGTACAGTCAAAGGTTGCACCCGGAAATTTCGGAAGCGGCTGATATTTAACCCTATCCTTGACCGGTCTGTCCATAAAATCTGTTATGTCAAGAACAGCCATCACAAGGTTGCCGTTTATCTTGAACTTTCGGGTCATCAGCGGATGAACTGTTGAAATAAAGCCGCATGTTTTACCCATTACGTTTATATCAAGAAACTCATGAGGATGCCTTCCCGCCCAGCCTTCAGCAACAACGGGGTTGGAAGATTTCTTACCGGGCTGCTGAATACGGGCATTAAGACCGAGATATTCAAGCAGATCACCCATAAGGTTTAGAACCTTCATAAACGGAGACTGATTCTTGTCAAAATAGATCACTCCAAGCTGGTGCCTGTCTTCACTAAAATCCTTATCAGATTCGAGATAGCTTCTGCCTATTTCAAACAATCTGTATCTTGAATAGAATTTCTGGTTTAACGCGGCCTTTTCAAGCAGTGACGGAACAAGCGATGGGCGCATTCTATCGGTCTCAGGGCTGAGTGCATTTGCAAGCACTAGTTTTTCATTCATTACATCCCAGCCTGACTGTTCAAGCAGCTTTGCCCCTGTAAGCGGATAGGTGTAAATCTCAAGAGCCCTGCCATTGAGAACCATGAAGTCCTGAATCTTACGCTCCATCTTTTTCGCGGGGCTTAATTCGGTTACAGTGATCTCATTATGGGGGGCAAGGGGTACAAGCTTGTCGAATCCGTAGATCCGGCCTACATCTTCAATAAGGTCGGCATCAACCTCTACATCCTTTGTTGCCCTGAAACTGGGTACGGTCACCTTCATCAGCTCGCCTGTATCATCAACCGCATATTCAAGTTTTTCGAGGATCTTTTTTATCGCGGGCTTATCAAGCTCAGTGCCGAGTATAGAGTTAACACGCTCAACAGAAAGATCTATTACAAGCGGCTTGCTTAAAATAAGCCCGTCAGAAACAAGAGAGCCAACAACCCTTGCCTCGGGGCAGCTTTCAAGCAGAAGCTCAAGAATACGGAGCACATTCTGCTCAAGCTGATGGCTGTCAAGCGATTTTTCATAGCGCTGCGATGCATCCGTTCGAAGTCCAAGACGTGTTGATGTATGGCGGATTCTCTCAGGCTTCCAGTTTGCAGATTCGATAAATATCCTTGAGGTATCATCCTTAACGCTTGATGTTAATCCGCCCATTATACCAGCTATAGATGAGGGGCCCTCTGCATCACAGACCATTGTGTCATCAGGAAGCATCCTGCGCTCCATCTCATCAAGGGTAGTGAATACCGATTCTTCACCGTTATCGCGAACAATAATCTGTCCGCCGCGGATGGTATCGCGGTCAAAGATGTGGTTTGGGATTCCCTGCTCAAGCATTACATAGTTTGAGATATCAACAATATTATTGATGGGACGCATACCGCATGCGGAAAGCCGCTGCTGCATCCACAAAGGGCTTGGTTTAACACTTACATTATCAACGCTCAAGCCGATAAAGCCGAGGCAGGCCGTGCCTTTCTCAACCTTTATTGATACAGGCGCGGCGGCATCGTTGTAATGAGCGCGCATTTTTTCAAGCCATTTATTGTCAAAGGACTTTGCAAGCGGCTTGTCAAAGGCGGCGGAGAACTCACGCGCCATTCCGTAGTGGCCCCAGAGGTCGGGGCGGTGGGTGATTGATTTATTATCGATCTCAAGCAGTATGTCGCGCTTGAGGTTCATAAAATCCGCGAGAGAGGTTCCTACCGGCGCGTCAGACGGCAGCTCAACAAGCCCTTCATGGGCCTCGCCGAGACCAAGCTCATCCTCCGCGCAGAGCATACCCTCACTCATCACTCCCCGGATTTCTTTAGGCTTCAATGTAAAACCGCCCGGAAGTGTTGTCCCGTTCGGAGCAAAGGCAGCCTTCATGCCGACAGCAACATTGGGCGCGCCGCAGACAACCCGCTGCTCGCCGCTTCCGGTATCAAATGTTACAAGCCTGAGCTTGTCAGCCTCCGGATGCGGCTCTATTTTTTTTATCTCAACAACCTTCACCGCTTCCATATGAGCATTGGTTTCTTCAACACCCTCAACCTCACAGGTAGAAAGTGTGAATTTAACCCCAATCTCTTCAGCTGTGAGGCCGGGTAGTTCTACAAAATCTTTTATCCAGTCTAAACTTATCTTCATCTATATCTCCCATAAAACCGTATGGAGGCTGTTTTATAATTCTTCCAAAACCTAGTAGGCCCTGAACTGTTCTGAAAACTGCATGTTACCGCTGTGCAGATGGCGGACATCGTCTATGTGGTAGCGCATCATTGTAAGCCGGTCTATACCGAGTCCGAACGCAAAACCGTTAAACTGCTGAGGGTCAATATTTCCGCTCTTAAGAACATTGGGGTGAACCATTCCGCAGCCGAGGGCCTCAACCCATCCTACCTGCTTGCAGACTGAACAGCCCCTTCCTCCGCAGAGCAGACATTCATAATCAAGCTCAAAACCCGGCTCAACAAATGGAAAGAAGCCCGGCCTCAGGCGTACCTTCAGCTCTGATTTGAAGATTTCAGATAAAAGGGTTCTCAAAAAGTGGATCATATGCGGTACGGAAATATCCTTGCCTACCATCATTCCTTCAAGCTGGTGAAACGCCGCCTCATGGCTTGCATCAAGGGTTTCGCATCTGAAAACCTTGCCGGGACCTACGAATTTAAACGGAGGCTTATGAGTTTCCATTCCCCTTATCTGAAGATTGGATGTATGTGTTCTCAGAAGGTGCTTTTTATCTTTAAACCAGAATGTATCCTGCATATCCCTTGCGGGATGTGATTCGGGAATATTAAGTGCCTCAAAGTTATGGTATTCATCTTCAATATGCGGTCCGTCAAGGATATCAAAGCCCATCGAAAGAAAAATATCCTCAAGCTCGCGGGTTACCTTTGTAAGAGGATGAAGGCCCGCGGCCTGCTGGCCCTTATCAGTAATCCTGTCTGTCCAGCTTATATCCTGCTTATTTTTTTCAAGTTTTGAGTTTATTGCTTCTATTTCAATTATCTGGCTTCTCTTATCAATTGCATCAAGCATTTCCTGCTTAACTTCATTTGCCCTTGCCCCGAAGGATTTTTTTTCTTCAACAGAGAGATCTCTCACCCCCCCCATCAGGGCATTGAGTTTTCCCTTCTTTCCCAAAAAATCGGCCTTGAAAACGGCCATATCGGGAATTGATGTAACTGAGCTGATTTGGGAATCAAATTCCTTTTTCACCTCTTCCAGTTTTTGCAGCATCATCTGTCTCCTTATGGTTCTGACTATATTGACGGGCTTAAGTAAAAAGCGGATTACTTATGAGCTTATTTCAAAAGCAGATTACTTATAGTTATTTTATTATATCAAAAGAATTATTTGTTACAAGACCCCTTGTTATCCCATTGAAAATATACAAGCTGACGGATAAAATATAAACATGGAATGGAAAGCAAGTCACATACTGGTAAAAAGCCAAAGTCAGGCAAAAGAGCTTCAGCGGAAGGTTAAGCAGGGCGCAAATTTCGAGGCAATTGCACGGGATTTTTCTACCTGTCCAAGCAAGTCAAAGGGCGGCGACCTGGGCTGGTTCGGGCCCGGGCAGATGGTTCCTGAGTTTGAAAGGGCATGCTCAAGAATGGGTATAGGCGCAATAAGTGATGTGGTCAGAACTCAATTCGGTTATCACATAATCAAGCTTACAGGCAAAAAATAGATATCACTGGCAGAAGATTTAACATAAGGTATAAAAACAAAGGTACTAATCTTCTTCACAGCCCTCACTGATCTTTTCAAAAACCATATCGTAGAGTGTATGCTGACGGTTAACCTGAAAGCCTATAACAGCACCCATTGCTGCCGGCAGGCTGTAATGAAGACCGAATAACTCTACTGTCAGAACGGCGACCGCTATTGGAGTATTCATTGTACTTGCAAGAACTCCTGAAAACCCTGCTGCCAAAAGAGCAAAATACTCAGGTGTCCCCGGATAGATACCAAAGATCTCCGCAAAACATGCCCCCACAAGAAGGCCTATAACAATAGAAGGCCCCGCAAATCCGGCACTCATACCGGACCCTATAGTAAGCATGCTGGCAACGGACTTTAAAATAATCAAGAGAATTAAAACCATAAACAGCGGAATTGAATCAGGCAAATTACCGTAAAGAATCTGTTTTCCACCCCTTAGGACGGCATTAAGAACACCACCGCTTATACCAACTATAAACGGATTAATAAACCAAAGCGGTATGAAGGCAATAAGCGAACCCAGAAGTGTCCGTACCACAAGCCTGTAATGGGGTGTAACAATATCACGCTTCAGCACTCTTTCTACAAACCGGTATAGTTTTGTATAGCTCAAACCCACAATACCGGCAGCAACACTCAGGAGGATAAGTGCAGGAACAACATGTAAATCAGGCTCAAATCTTAAGGCATATATCTTAAACATTGGCTCAAACCCGAACCGCCGGGAAATATAAACGCTGATACTTGCCGCAAGAATAGCCGGAAACAACGGTCTGTAGCGTATACTTGATTTTTGAGTAACCTCAACAGCAAAAATACCAGCCCCGAGAGGCGAATGAAGCAGGGCGCCAAATGCCGCGGCAAGGCCGCAAATGGGGAATAGGCGGCTCTGCTCTTTTGTGATCAACCATCGGGGAATACGCCGCTGTATTCCCGACATGGCGCCTGCCGATACCAGACCGAATGGACCTAAAAAGCCTCCATTACCAAATGTTCCAAGTGTAAGTACAGCAGCAAAGAAAGAGAAAACAGTCTGCTTTAAAGGAATAAAGCCTTTTTCATCATTAATACTTAAGATATAAGAAGGTGTACCCTCGCCCTGGGCTCTGGGTTCAATTCGGTATATAAAAAAGGCCGCAATCAATGCACCGGCCGCAGGCCATACAAACATCGGGATTGACTCAATAGACCACAATCTGTCTGTAATAAAATAATAGAGAAAAAATGCAAGCTGAATAACGATTGTTCCAACAACACCGGCAATACAGGCTATAAACAACCACTGAATAAGATACTTGTAGGATTTTACCATTACCCGATCAAACCCCTCTCATAGTTAAAAACCAAAACCGCTGCCAAATGAATTCTTAACCGCATCAAAGGCATCGTCCACAGTATCATTAAGCTCAAAAGGCACAGCCCCTTTTATAAGATCCTTTGCCTGTGACTCTGCCAAATCTGCCGCGTATTTCTTAATCTCTGTAATTTTAGATTCAGTCTGTTTTTTATAATCATCAAGCTGCTTCTGATAGTTTTGAATCATACCGGCATAATACTCGAATTCTTTTTTAGCATTTTCAAAATCCTTCATAATTCCGGCTATATCAGTATCAAAATATTCCTTCAACAGCTTTTCGCCCTCAACAGCTCCCTCTCTGAGAATGGCGTTCGCAGAATCTCCCAATCTCTGATCAAGCTCTGTTTCAACTGATAACGCAAGCCCTCCGTCACCGCTCCATAAAAAACTGCCTGAAGCACTAAGGGGCTTTACCGCTTCTATGCTGGATTTGATCAGCCGGTAAACTATACTTTCAGGATTATCAGAATCCATAAAGAGGTTGAATGATGCAAGATCCAATTTGCCGGAATAAACATCATAATCCCAACTGACATCAGACTTTACCGCAAGTTTTCCTCTTAACGCAGATATATCAAGCATGGCAAAACTCTGCCCCATATCAAATGGAATAGCAGGAACATCCAGAGACAAACCGCTCTCAACTATAAGAGCCTTTGCCGCACCCGTCGAGGGTGTATCAAAACCAATCTCCAAACTTGTCTCTCCGGCCCATTGCTCAGGCTTACTTGTAAGGTTTCTCAAATCAAATGTATATATCAGTTCCGGCTCTTCACCTGAGGCAAATGCATGAAAAAGAACAAATTCAGGAGGAGCATCCGGAGGAGGAGGCAGCCTTCTTCCCGGCCGGCGGGATTTAGGGCGTTTCGCCTTTCGTTTATCGACTGACTTCTTGACCCGTTCATACCAGCTAAGACCGAGGTCAAGATATGAAAGGTATTTCACAAAAGGAACAGAAAGCTGATCTTCTAATATAGACGCCGCCCAGTGAACCTTACCTCCGGCAGGAAGATTTATGATAGATTCAATATATTCGTAGTCACTATATACAGCTGATTCGATATTATTATACATGACAGAGACCTCTGAAATCTGGCTCTGGACTTCGGCAAAATCTTTTTTTGCCTCATTATAGTCACGCTCAGCATCATTGTAGATCTTTTCAAGCTTAAGGACAGCTTCCGCGGCATCCTCGGGCGTAGAAAAAGAATCAGCAGTAAGATTTTTTACATAATCAGCCGTAGATTTCCAATCCTTTATTCTGACAGACCAGTCTTCAACACGGCCATTCCAGACATTTCTAAAATCCATGATCTGATTTTTTGAATTTTCGATCACTGAAAAACTCTTAAAATTTTTCTTCTGATCCTCAAATATCTTTTGTACATCAATATTTCCGGCCAATGCGCCTATCGTATTAACTACACTTTCAATGCTTCCTTCCAAACTTAGATCAGATCCTTTCGAGCTCTCAGAGGCCTTCTTTGATGTCTTATCAAGGGCGCCTGAGCTTGTCCTCTTTGTGCCCCTTTTTATTCCGGAAACCCCAAGTTCTTTTACATAAACCCTTCCCTGAAGCAGTTCAGATGTTTTTATATCAGATTTAATTGACAAACATTCAAATAAATTCGTCATTGGTTTCTGAGCATCACAGACAGTGAGATGATCGAGGTGCAGCCTTCCGCCCAAGACTGAAAGATCAACACCCTTAACATCAACCTCGGCAAGAAAAACCCTTTCAAGCTGTGTTTCAATAATCTGTTCAACAAGTTTATTTTTCAGGTAAACATCAAAAAATATTATCCCGCCGGCAATCAGGACAGCAATAGAAATGATAATAAGGTTAAGACTTTTTCTATTCTTTTTTATAACCCCGCCAAGCTTTTTAAGCCTGTTTAAATCATTTTTTGAAAGCCCTTCTGCATTTATAAAAACTTTACCGTCATCCTCATTAAGAAGCTTTTCAAGAAAGTCCTTATCTTCGGGAAGATATATCTTTCCAATATATTTTTTATTCCATTTCTTTCTTGTAACCGGCTTGGAAAATATGCCTATACTGTTTTTTCGTTTCTTTTTCAAAAGATTCCCCCTGCTAAAATTCGCGGATTTCTTTTACGGAAGATACAAGCTTTCCAAGTACCGGAACCTTCTTGATTGCTTTCATAATTTTTGAGTTGGCAATTTTCGGAGAAATCTTCTTCCGGAAAATGACAGTTATAATTCTGACAAGAAAAAAGACAGGACCCCAGGCAGCCGCACCAACAATCAAACCGCTTATCATAAGAGAGTCATTCAAGCCAAGAAATATCAGCCCCGGAACCTCATTTATCCGATAAACAAGGGATGATACCAACTCAGACTGAAGAACAGCCCATCCCATTGGCTCAATGAGAGGATCTATAAGAGGAACTATCCATTTAAAAAGTGCAATAAAAACAAGTTCAAAACCCCAATTAAGCCTTACAATAAGACTGATTATAAATAATACCAGCCACAGAAGGTTAAGCGAAGGAACCAAAGCCAACAGAAAGGCTGTAGCCACAGCGGCCGCAACTGCTCCGGGCTTTGAATTTGAATCAAGCATAGCAATAAATCTTGCGAGGATTTTTATAAAAAACATTTTACCAACCAACCTTGCTTAATATTAGAGGAAATCTCCTCACCATATATGAATTATATCACATGTTTTATAGCAGTGCTTCGGAAATCTCTACAAAGCCCTTTCCTCCGCGTTGAGAGGCCAAATAAGCGGGTTCATGCTTCAGTATTTCTTTAAAATCAAGAATATTTGCTACAGCAAACGAATTGGGAAGATACTCAAACATAGGCTCATCGTTAGGGGAATCTCCGCAAAAAACAGCATATTTCTTGAAATCATCCTCAGAAAGACCGTAATTTTCCATCATGAATAAGACGGCCGTTTCCAGCTTGCTGTAACTGCCATACCAGACATTAACATGTATTGAGCTGATCTTCGATTCGGCACCAAGTCTGTCACATATTTTTTTTATATCTACAGCTGTTTCATAACCAAGACGCGGGGGATCTTCATTAAAATCAATTGCAAGATCGTATATCCTTGCAAACTGATCCCTTGCCTTTCGGACACCGGGCAGTTCAGCCTTCACTGCCTGATAAACATTCTCAAGCTTTTTTACACTATCTGCATCAGCAGCCAAGGGGTTAATAAAGGTTTTAAGCTGCGAGTCCTCAAAATAGTAAACAAAGGCCCCATTCTCTCCAATGACAGCATCAACCGGCCATTGGCGGATGATCATATCACACCAGCCGGCAGGGCGGCCCGTAACAGGAATCAACTTAATCCCTGAAAGATGAAGTTTCCACAAGGCCGAGTACACCTCAGGCCATAGTTTACCTTCATCGGTAAGGGTATCATCTATATCTGTAAGAAGATATTTAACCCCGCCGGCAGGAGGGGTAAAGTCTTTAAGTGATTTCATAGGAGCCCCCTGAAATCTATGCCTTATCAGCCTTTAGGGTCTGATGGATCTGAATTATATATGTGAGGAAAGACAGAACCGACGCAATAGCGGAAAAAACAAATAAAAGATAAACCAGCATTTCAAAAAAACGGAGCCCTCTGAAAGACAGCTCAAGCCTGTATACTGCAAGAAGAACAAGACCGAGAGAACATGAAACTGTATAGGTTATCGCCTTTGCCTTTCCCCAGATACTTGCGGCCATTGTTACGCCCCTGCCAACCATAAGCATCCTGGCAAAGGTTATCCCGAATTCGCGGTACATAATAATCAGAAAGGCCCATAGGGGCATTATTCCTATAAACGCAAAACAAATAAAACATGTAACGCGGCTTATTATATCTGCGAAAGGGTCAAGAATTTTGCCTATGTCGGTAACCATATTTTGCCTTCGCGCGATATATCCGTCCAGTGCATCGGAAAGTTCCATAATAAACAACAGGGGCATTAGTATGTAAATAGAGCCGGCCGCAAAACTTCCTGTCCATTCAGGAATAAAGAAAACTATAAAAAACAGAGGAGCCAGGAAAATCCTTAGAACAGTTATCTTCGTAGGCAAATTCATGCCATGATCGTATTAGGATTTAAGACCTTTGTCAACGGTATCAGAAGGTGGAGGTCAGGCGTGCCTCTGCCGGGCTTCATTAAAAATATTTTTGTATTTTTCTTTTTTTGAAAACGAATAGAGAACCTTATATCCCTTTTCCCTCCGCTCTTTACAGAGCTCTTTCAGCTTAGCGTCCATTTCATAAATACTGGAAAAAGTGTAAATTCTCTCACGGCCTATGCCCTGATCAATACCGAAGATTGTGATGAAGGAATAGCGTGAAAAGAGATGTGACTGCCTGTCGTGAATTGAGTAATAGCGTATACTCTTGTCTTCCATTGTTTTATAAAAGGTAATCATCATACATATTCTATATCGACAAAAACCCTTATAAACTGCTTTTCTTAATTAGACATTATTCGGATAATTTCAGGGTATTTATCACTATTAAAAATCAGGGAGTAATCTACACTGGGAGCAAGTGATCCCTCAGTATCGGAAGGGGCCACGCGGGGAGAAAAATACTCAAAACCGGGAAGCTTAAGGAGCCATTTCATTATAATACCTCCGGGAACAGAGCCGGAAGCTGTTGCGGTATTTTCAAACCCCTGAAAATTATAAACAACCCCTGAACGTAAAATAAAATAGTACTCCGGCAAACTTATCATGTTAAGACGGGTAAATGCTGTTTTACCCTCTATCAACTCAATCTCCCGGACTCCCCCAGCTGTTTCATGCTGTATTCTTATGAAATTTTCTCCTTCCGAGATTATATTAAAACGGCATATTTCTGAACCGGGAACAGCACAAAACCATCCGAAAAAGGCGTACCAGCTCAGACTTACAAAAACTACAGAAATAAAAATCAGCGGGATTCCAACAATCTTCCAGAAAAAAAATCCAATATAACCAAGAAGAAAGCTTCCGCCAAGCCACCATAGTCTGAAGGATATATTTACAGTACTAAAATCATCCAGAAATTCAGAAGCAAGTAAAAGAATTATGGAAATACTTAAAAGGGAGGCAAAAACCGCCGGCCTTCGCCTTTTTCGGGGGGCAAGAATAAAGCTAAGCCCCCCTCCGGCAAGGATTCCGCCCAAGGTTAACCATAGATATGTATTGGCAGGATTAATTGCCCCGCAGCTCATATATTCCACCGTACTTATCTTCAAGATAACGGGTAAAATAATCAGGATTAAGCGTTTCACCGGTGGCCCTGCGGCACAGCTCTGATGCGGGATATACCAATCCATACTGATGGATATTTTCACGCAGCCATCCCAGGATCTTGCTGAAATTTCCCTCAAGTATACATTTATCGACATCAAGATCTTTCCGCATACTGTTCATAAACTGGGCCGCATAGATATTGCCGAGAGCGTATGTCGGAAAATATCCGATAAGACCGGCTGACCAGTGAACATCCTGAAGAACCCCCTCAGAATCATCGGCAGGAACAACCCCAAGAAGCTCTTTCATTCTGCGGTTCCATTCATCAGGAAGCGAACTAACCTTGATATCACCTGACAGCATCGCTTTTTCGATCTCAAAACGCAGAATAACATGCAGACTGTATGTAACCTCGTCAGCCTCAACCCTAATCAGTGAAGGTTCTATCTTATTAACCGCCTTGTAAAAGGTCTCAGTGTCCACGCCTTCAACCTGACTGCCGAACAGCTTTTTAAACTCAGGAAAGAACAGCTTCCAGAACGGAAGGCTTCGGCCAATCATATTTTCCCAAAACCGTGATTGAGATTCATGAATTCCCAGCGAAACACCGGTTGCAAGGATATTTCCGGTAATATCAGCACCTATACCAAGCTCATAGAGGGCATGACCGCATTCATGAATATTGCTGAAAAGCCCAGAAAGCACGAGGTCTTTATCGTATCTGGTAGTTATTCTTACATCATTAGTCCCAAGGGTAGTTGTAAAAGGGTGCGCCGAAATATCAAGCCTTCCCCTATCCATCGGAAAACCTATTTTATCTATGACGCTGCGTCCAAAATTATCCTGAATATCTACAGAGAATTCTTTTTCAAGAAAGGATGTATCAACCTGATCTGCCGCGGCAATCCGGGCAGTAAGATCAGCAAGTTTTTTACCAAGCGGACCAAAAACACCCTCAATCTCGGCTGTAGTCATCCATGGTTCATATTCATCAAGAAGAGCATCATATGGGTGCTCTTTATAACCTATCTTTCCTGCCTTTTCTCTGTTTAATTCTATAATTCTGGCAAGGTTATCTTCAAAAAGAGAAAAATCAGCGTTTTTCCTTGCACTGACCCATGATGTATGGGCAAGCCCGGTCTGACGGGCTATTTCTGTAACAAGTGACTCAGGAAGCCTCGACGCACGTTTATAATTACGGTACATCTCTCTTACAAGGGCCTTGTCTTCTATGCTGAAATCACCCCTTCCTTCAGGTTTATCATCATCTGAACCAAGCTCAGACAAAAGACGGCCAATTTCAGACGATGTTATTTTCTGATGCATTATTCCCTCAAGAAGGGCAAGCTGTTCAGACCGCTCTTCATTTCCGGCATCCGGCATTTGTGTTTCCTGATCCCAGGAGATAGCAGCCTGAGCATGTTCAAGCAGGTAAAGCTCACGGGCAGCTTTTTTAAGTTCAGCAAGACTTTCTTTCATTTTAACTCCAATAAAACCGCATGGATGCGGTTATGTAATCTGTAATTTGAAGGTTTATTTCAAACTACTAAAAGTAAACAACTTTTAAAATAACCTCACTTGTCAATTAAGCAAAGCATAGTTATATTTTACTGATAATTTAGACAAAATTCAAACATTTGTTTTGAAGAGACAAAAAGAGGATATAATGAACAAAAGCCAGACAACGAACCTTATTGCGGCATTAGTAATAGCCGCGGGGTACCTCATTGCCTATTATATAAACGTTGATTTAGGCTCTCACATAAAAACTGTCGGTTTCTTTGCTCTTTCAGGCGCGATAACAAACTGGCTGGCAGTTTACATGCTTTTTGACAAGGTTCCCGGCCTATACGGCTCAGGGGTTATCCCCGCTCATTTTAAAGAAATTAAGGAATGGATCCGGGGAATGGTAATGGATCAGTTCTTTACAAGAGAAAATCTAGACCGCTATTTCACTAACAGCCGTGAGATACTGCTTGCTCAAATAGACTTTGAGACATTGGTAGAAAAGATTGATTATGACAGAATCTATGACACTGTCAAGCATGAGGTCCTCTCAAGCACCCTCGGCAGCATGGTTAAAATGTTCGGTGGAGAAGGTTTATTTGAAAAATACCGCGGAACCTTCAAAGAAAAGGTGCGGGGGTACATACTTAATGAAATTTCGGATCCGACTTTCTTTGATTCAATGCTGTCATCAGACAAACTTGATGTCAGCGGTATAGTTATGGATAAGGTTTCCGAGATTATCCAGGCAAGGCTGGATGAACTTACTCCCAAGATGGTTAAAGAGATTGTTCAGGAAATGATCAGCCGCCACCTTGGCTGGCTTGTAGTCTGGGGCGGAGTCTTTGGAGGAGTAATAGGTCTGGTAATGAGTTTTATAAAATAACCCTTACCGCCCTCTAAGCCTTGAAAAGAATGACGGCTTTTTAACCTTTGCTGAAGAGCTGAGACCGGACAGCTCCGAATCAGAATTTATTCCTTGAGCTCCGCCCCGCGATTGGGGGCCCTGAAGCTGGTTGGAATTATCGGCCCATCCAGTACCTACAGCGGGAACAATCCTTCTTTTGAAGACAACAGCACCGTCAAGACTCTTTCCGGTCTCTGCTTCACACTCCTGAAGCACAATATGCCAGGCCGGAGCAAAACCGGGAGCCCTTACCGACATCTTTTCTATAGCAGACTGATAAATCTTAAGCTGCAGTTTTTCAAGCCGGCCGGGTTTTCCCGATAGATTCTGCATTGAAGTCTTCAGGTTAGCGTTTTTCTTTTTCAAATCCTCTATCTCTTTTTTCAAATTATTGAGAGATGTTGTTTCAAGATCAATCCGGCTGACGAGATTCTTTCTAAGCTCTCCTACGTCCTTCTTTCCTCTGGATTTCAATACAAGAATTCTTATTCCAAAAATAAACCAGGCAACAATAAAGCCTACAAGAAATCCAAATATTACATATGAATTAACAGGCCCAATATCAAATTCGGGTATAGTCACATTTTACTCCTTATCTTTTTATGTAATATTTTCCACCACTTTGAGCTATATTTCAAGCTGATTTTTTAAAGCTCTTCCCGGACACTACTTAATTTGTGTCTATACACTCTCTTTTTGCTCAATTTTACCATTTATATCAGAGATAAAATCGGATAGAGGGACACCATTTGTCTGCTTACCGCTTCTAAGCCTTACAGAAACAGCACCCTCGGCCTCTTCCTTCTCGCCAATGATAAGCATATATGGAATTTTCTGATTCTGCGCATTCCGGATCTTTGCGTTCATCCTGCTGTCGGAGAGGTCGGTTTCAACCCTCAGTTCCTCTGCCTTAAGAGAGGCCGCAACCTTCTTTGCGTATTCATCAAAGGCCTGGGCAACAGGAATTACGCAGACCTGTACCGGAGACAGCCATACCGGAAAAGCCCCTCCGAAATGCTCAATAAGCACACCGAAAAAGCGTTCAATTGAGCCGAGAAGCGCGCGGTGAACAACATAGGGCTGCTTTTCCTGCCCGTCATGATCGACAAAGGTCATCTTGAAACGTTCAGGAAGGTTGAAATCAAACTGTATCGTTGAGAGCTGCCAGTCACGGCCCATCGCATCCTTAATCTTCAGATCTATCTTTGGACCGTAGAATGCTCCGCCGCCCTCGTCTATATCATAATCAAGGCCCTCAGCCTCAATCGCCTTTCTGAGAGATTCGGTGGCAGCGTCCCACTTTGACTGCTCGCCTACACTCTTTCCGCCAAGCGGCTTTGTTGAAAGGTAGGCCTTAAACTCCGTAAAGCCGAACGAGCGCAGCATAAAAAGAGAAAACCTCAGGGTCTCCGCAATCTCGCCCTCCATCTGTTCCGGGGTACAGATTATATGGGCATCATCCTGAGTAAATCCCCGGACCCGCATCAAACCATGAAGTACGCCTGATTTCTCATAGCGGTATACGGTACCAAGCTCGGCCCAGCGGCATGGAAGCTCGCGGTATGAACGCTTGGTGTTATTGTAGATCATTATGTGAAATGGACAGTTCATCGGTTTGGCGTAATAATCGCTTGCGTCCATTTCCATTGAATTGAACATACCTTCTTTATAGAAATCAAGATGACCGGAGGTTTCCCAAAGCCAGGATTTTCCCACATGGGGGGTGTAAACCATCTCATAGCCGTTTTTATAATGCTCTTTCCGCCAGAAATCTTCTATTGCAAGGCGTATTCTTGCCCCCTTCGGGTGCCAGTAAACAAGCCCCGGACCAGCCTCTTCATGAAGGCTGAACAGATCAAGCTCCTTGCCCAGTTTCCGGTGATCGCGCTTTTCCATCTCCTCAAGATGCTGGAGGTGCAGGCGGAGATCCTTAGGGTTTGTCCAGGCGGTTCCGTAAATACGCTGCAGCATCGGCCTGCTTTCATCACCCCGCCAGTAAGCACCTGCTATTGAAAGCAGCTTGAACGACTGTGGATTCAGCTTGGAGGTATTCTCAACATGGGGGCCGCGGCAGAGATCGGTAAAACCGCCCTGATTATAGGTTGAAATAACCTCATCCTCAGGAAGATCATTAATAATCTCAACCTTATACGGCTGATCGGCAAACATCTCAAGGGCCTCTTTCTTGCTCACCTCTTTCCGGACAAAATCCTTACCAGCCGTCATAATAGCCCGCATTCCGTCGCTGATCTCCTCAAGATCTTCAGGCGTCAGGGAACGCGGCAGATCAAAATCATAGTAGAAGCCGTTCTCAATTGACGGACCTATAGCTATCTTTGCCTCGGGAAACTTTTCAAGTACAGCCTCAGCCATAATATGGGCAGTTGAATGCCTGATTAATTCAAGTTTTTCTTTCTTTTTTTCGTCTTTACTCACATTTATCTCCATAGACAGGTTCATACGGATACAAAAAAGCCCTCATGCCTGCCGTCCTTACTTTTGTAAGAACGAAAAACACAAGAGCTTATAAAAGCTCGGAAGTGGTTTTCATAAAATTCCGCTGCCGTTAAGGCACCGGATACGTTCTCTATTAGCGGAAAGGACCGATAACCTGCGTCCAGGCTCTTGTTTATAATATGCTCATTTCAGCCCCCGGTGTCAATAGCAGAGGTCGTGGGACGGGGGCTTTAGGGCCCCAACTTAGTACACCTATTATTACGTATAATCTTTATACAACTCTACGTATAAAACGGGCTTCCACTATTTCAATTTTGCAAGAATCTGATTAAGGCTCTCAGCTATGACTATTTCATCAAGGGCTGCATCAAGTTGATCAGGATTATTGGTGGATAAAATAAGATTCTTTTCTTCAGCAGGCAACCCGAATTTTTTATCAAGAAGCCTTATAAGAAACTTCTGTTGGCCGGCAAGTTCTCCTTTTTGCACACCTTTTTCTATACCTTTTTCCATTCCCTGATGAAACCCTGTGTTGTAGTCTCTAAGAAGTTTCATCCTTGCTTCATAGATTCTGCGGTTCTCTTCATCACTGGTGAATCTGTCATACCTTTGGTGAGTTTCCCGGATGTCCTCA